>OMGY01000946.1_pt1 | contig 29846 bp, 27 predicted proteins | sample 1674461 | NCBI WGS metagenome assembly OMGY01 (sample SAMN05578579, study PRJEB25193) | human gut metagenome | biome: Human Microbiome; feature: human-associated habitat; material: feces | host: Homo sapiens | place: USA:Birmingham | reverse complement strand
ATTGCTTTTCCAAAAGAGACAAAGCAGTCAGGAATTCACTGGGAAGAAATCGGAAAGCCGGATTTGATTTATACGGATGAAGATGTCAGATGTCCGGATGAATCAAAGACAACGGAGACAGCAGAGCCTCTTTTAAAGCCGGACTTCAGCCCGGATTATCTGGAAAACTACTGTTATATCAGACATTTATGCTGCATTAGAAAAACGGTATTCCTGCAGGCACTGAAAGGAAATGACGGAAATCCTGCAATAGAAGAACTGATCTGCCGGGCGGCAAAGCAGTCCGATAGTATCATCCATATTCCCAAAGTGCTCTATCATACAAAGGCGGAGCATGCACCGAGAGTAGAGCATGCATCTATGGAAGCAGGCAGTCACGAAAAGAAGCAGCCACTGGTATCCATTCTGATACCGAATAAAGACGAAAAAGTTTCTTTGGAAAAATGCATCACATCCATTCGGCAGGGCAGCTACCGGAATTATGAGATTATCATTATAGAAAATAACAGTAAAAGCGAAGAAATCTTTGATTATTATAAAGAGCTGCAGATGCAGTATCCGGATATCCGCGTGGTAGAATGGAAACCTGAAATACCGGGTACTTTTAATTATTCAGCCATTAATAACTATGGAGCATCCTATGCAAAGGGTGAATATCTTTTGTTCTTAAACAATGATATTGAGATTATAACAAAGGATTACATGGAACGGATGCTTACCCTGTGCGGAAAAGAAAATACCGGAGCGGTGGGAGCAAAGCTTTATTACCCGGATGATACGATACAGCATGCCGGAATTGTCATAGGCATCGGTGGACATGCCAGAGGAATTGCAGCCAATATGTGTGTAGGACAGGTACGCAGCGATAGTGGGTATATGTATAGAGCCAGCCTGCGGCAGAATTTAAGTGCAGCAACAGCAGCATTTCTTATGGTGCCGGCAAAGGTGTTCCGTGAGGTGGACGGATTCTGCGAAGCTTTATCAGTAGCATTTAATGATGTGGATTTGTGTCTTAAAATCCGGAAGAAGGGTTATCTTATTATATATGAACCATCCGTAGAAGCGTACCATTATGAATCAAAGTCCAGAGGACAGGAGGATACAGAGGAGAAAGTACGCCGTTTTCAGGAAGAGATTGAATATATGAGAACCCGCTGGATTGATATTTTAAAGCAGGGAGATCCCTATTATCATCCCGGACTGACCCGTTACCGGACAGATTATTCCCTGGGACAAAAGCACTAAGGCATTGCAGAATTTGTAAGAAAGTGGTAACTTTGTAACTGAGTATAGAGAAAAACAAGTAACAGGGAGGTAGAGTTACACATGATGAAAGTTTATATTTGTCCGAAATGTGGCTGGATACGGACGGTTTCAAGAAGAAATGAAGTGGAATGTTTTAAATGTGGAAATGAAAAGATGGTTCTGGCAAAGATTCCTTATGAAAAATATGGGAAGATGAGTGAGAAAGAACGGAAAGACTATTCGGAAAGCTGGCTGTATATTCACAGAAACAGCATTTGACAGAAGAAGAACATACTTTTTTCACAGAAAATTAAGAAAGAATTCGGTTGTACCTGACAGGGTAGGACTGGTATAATATTCCTAAAAAGATGGCTTGTATTGCATAAGAGGGAATAGATTATGTATAAAAAAGAACGAAAAAGCTGGATGAAGCATCTTGACTTTACGATTCTGGATATTATCTGTCTGGAACTTGCATATGCCTTATCCTATTTTATGCGTTTTGGAAGAAAAAATGAGTTTTTAAATGAGGAATATCAGCGATTAGCGGTAGTCCTTATTTTGATTGATATCTGCGTGGTATTTTTCGGCGAATCCTATAAGAGCATTCTGCGGAGAAAGAATACGCAGGAATTTAAGCATGTTGTTGTTCATGCAACAATCATTGTTGCCGGAATGATGGTATATGGATACTGGACCAGACAGTCTGACTTCTCCAGACAGATTTTCCTGATGTTCTGGGGACTGTCTATGATTTTTGAATTTGTCGGCCGTTCCGGGCTTAAGAATTTTATTAAGAAAAAGATGATGAATGACAGAAATCTGTCTGCCATGATAGTGGTAACGACAGATGAACTGGTGGAGAGCTGTCTTAAGGAATTTGAAAATCTGCCATATCGGGAATTTGCCGTGCACGGAGTTGTTGTAGTGGATGCAATGCGTAAGGGAGAAATTATCCGGGGTATTCCGGTGGTAGCAAATGCAGATGATTTCTTTGAATATGTAAAAAATAATGTGGTAGATGAAGTGTTTATTAATGGCAATACTATAGCCAGCAGCCAGGCACTGGCAGATGATCTGTTGGAAATGGGCGTTACGGTGCATTTTAATCTGGTACATGCTTCCAAGCTGATGCCGAATAAAGTAATCGAGCAGTGTGGAAATTATATGGTCTTAACTTCCAGTATGTGTATTGCAACACCACGTCAGTTGTTTTTTAAACGTCTGATGGACATTGTTGGCGGTTTTGTGGGATTGGTGATTGCCGGTATTGCTACCATTATTTTTGCACCGATTATTAAGAAGCAGTCACCGGGACCGATTTTCTTTTCCCAGATTCGTGTGGGGAAAAATGGCAGGAAATTCCGCTTTTATAAATTCCGTTCCATGAATGTAAATGCAGAAGAACAGAAAAAAGAGCTGATGGGGCAGAATGAGATGTCAGGGCTGATGTTTAAGATGGAAGATGATCCGAGAGTATTTCCGGTTGGCAGGTTCATGCGGAAGTTTTCCATTGATGAACTGCCACAGTTCTGGAATATTTTAAAAGGGGATATGAGTCTGGTAGGCACAAGACCGCCGACGGAGGAAGAATTTGCCGGATATGAGGCAAGGCACCGGGCAAGACTCGGAATTAAGCCGGGACTTACCGGAATGTGGCAGGTAAGCGGACGAAGCAACATCACAGACTTCGAAGAAGTCGTAAAACTCGATAAACAGTACATAAGCGAATGGACAATGGGACTTGACATCAAGATTCTGTTTAAGACGGTACAAGTGGTATTCAAAAAAGAAGGATCTATGTAGGGAGTAGAGGAGACAGTAAATGAAGGAAGAAAATGTAAAGAGTGAATATCAACGAAAAGTAGATAAATCTCTTATTCCAACCTGTAATATTATGGGTGTGAATATCGCAGCCATTAATATGAATTGGTTATTAAAATATATAGATGAAAATCTTTCCGATATTAAAGGTGACTATATTTGTGTTTCTAATGTGCATACAACAGTAACCAGCTATGAGGATGCAGCGTATTGTGCAGTTCAGAATGGTGGACTTATGGCTATTCCAGATGGTGGTCCGCTTTCTTCCGTAGGTAGAAAGCGTGGCTATTCCGATATGGACAGAACAACTGGTCCAAGTCTGATGGGAGAGATTTTTAAAATCTCAGCAGAGAAAGGATATCGCCATTATTTCTACGGAAGTACGGAAGAGACACTGAAATTATTGGAAGAAAAGCTACAGGAAAATTATCCGGGAATTCAGATTGCAGGTATGTATAGTCCACCATTTCGACCTCTTACAGAGGAAGAAGATAAAAACATTATTGAGAATATCAATAAAACAAAACCAGACTTTGTTTGGATAGGCCTTGGTGCTCCAAAGCAGGAAAAGTGGATGGCAGAACATCAGGGAAAAATAGATGGATTAATGCTTGGTGTAGGAGCCGGATTTGATTATTATGCAGAGAATATTAAAAGAGCTCCTATGTGGATGCAGAAAAGTAATCTGGAATGGTTATATCGACTTATGCAAGATCCGAAGAGATTGTTTAAGAGATATTTTCATACCAATACAAAATTTATTTGGAATGCGATGATAAGGGGTAAATAGTGATGAAAAAAGTATGTATGATTGTTCCAAATAGAATGGTTAAAGGTGGTATTGCTTCTGTTGTTAATGGTTATAGAGGTTCTAAATTAGAAAAAGATTACGATATTACATATGTTGAATCTTATACAGATGGAAGTAAATTAACTAAGCTATTTAAGGGGATTAGTGGATATATTCAGTTTATAAAAGTATTGTTAACAAACAAACCAGACATTGTACATATTCATTCATCATTTGGACCTTCCTTTTATCGTAAAATGCCTTTTATATATATGGCATCGTGGGCTAAAATTCCAATAGTTAATCATATTCATGGGGCAGACTTTGATGAATTTTATGTTAATGCATCCGAAAGTAAAAAGAAAAAAATTAAGAAGATATATGAGAAATGTTCTGTGCTGATTGCTTTGTCTGAGGAATGGAAAGAGCGTTTAAGTCAAATTGTTTCTCCAAGTAAAATTAGTGTTATAGAGAATTATAGTATTCTTCATGAAGATGCTTTAAAACAGCGATTGGAAAGAGAATGTAATAATACCGTATTATTTTTAGGAGAGCTTGGAAAACGCAAAGGCTGTTATGATATTCCGGAAGTAATAAGAAAAGTTAAAGAGGATGTTCCTGATGTTAAGTTTGTTTTGGCAGGAGCGGGTTCAGAAGCGGATGAAAAAGCAATTAAAAAATTGATTGATAGAGAAAATGTATCTGATAATGTAGAGTTTCCTGGATGGGTTCGAGGAGATACGAAGGATAAATTGCTCAGAGAGGCTGATGTGTTCTTTTTACCATCTTATAACGAGGGAATGCCGATGTCAGTGCTAGATGCAATGGGGTATGGTTTCCCAGTTGTAAGTACAAATGTGGGTGGAATCCCTAAGATTGTACATGATGGAGAGAATGGTTACTGTTGTGATCCGGGTGATGTTAATCGATTTGCGAAAAGAATTACGAAGATACTTCTAGATGGAAAAGAAAGAAAATCATTCGGGGAGGCTTCTTGGAAAATCGTAAAAGAGGGATATTCGTTAGAAGCACACTTAAATCGAATTGAACAAGCTTATAAGCAAGTCTTGTTAATGGATGTATAAGAGGAAAAGTATATGAAAATTGGTATTTGTACATGTTATGATAATCACAATTATGGCAGCATGTTGCAAGCTTATGCAACATATGTGAAATTTGTGGAATTGGGCTATGACTGTGAGTTTTTGTGCTATAGAAAAAAACTTAATATGATTCAAAAAATCAAGTGGTTACCCAGATTATTGAATAAGTATCTTATGAAGGAAAAATTTCGCCTGATTGAAAAAAAGATTCAATTAAAGAAACATCCTGATATTAAGATGAAAGATGCGATTCGTCAAAGAGCATTTGATAGATTTCTGGAGAATTTTTTGAAAGATAAAGTATCAGCTCCATATATTGGTTTTGAAGCACTTAAGGCAGGAAGTAAAAACTATGATGTTGTAGTTGCCGGTGGCGATCAGCTGTGGATTCCAGCTGGATTACCAACAAATTTTTTCAATTTGATGTTTGCTGATGAAAAAGTAAAACGTGTTTCATATTCAACTAGCTTTGGTGTTACAGAGGTGCCGTTTTATCAGAAAAGAAGAACAATCGAATATTTAAATAGAATAGAGATGCTTGGAGTTCGCGAGAAAAGCGGTGCAGAACTCATTGAGCGATTAACAGGAAGAAAAGCCGTAGTCGTTCTAGATCCAACTTTATTACTGAATAAAGAAGAATGGGCACAAGCAATTCCTGTAAAACCTGTATTAGAAAATGATTATATCTTTTGTTATTTTTTAGGAGCAAATTCCGAACATCGAAAGGTTGCGGAAGAACTATCTAAGAAAACAGGTATTCCTCTTTATGATATGCCGCATATAGATGAATTTGTTCCGTACGATCTGCAATTTAATGCGGAACACTTGTATGATATAGATTCAGAGCAATTTGTGAATTTAATTCGCTATGCAAAATATATATGTACCGACTCGTTCCATTGTACTGTTTTTTCAATACTGCATCATAAGCAATTTTTAGCATTTGATCGTTATAGTGATCCTTTAATGATGTCACGTAATTCAAGAATAGCTAATCTTTGTGATATAACTGGTCTGTCATCTAGAAGATATACTGGTGATGTGTTGGAGCAAATGAAAAAGCCTATAGATTATGACAGAGTCGATGAAAGATTGGAAAAAGAAAAGGCCATATCGGTTGCTTATATTAGAGAGGCGCTTGGGAAGAATGATTGAAATCAATGATAAAGTGAATTGTAGCGGATGTACAGCCTGCTATGCTGTTTGCCCGCAGAGTGCAATTGAAATGAAGCTTGATGAAGAAGGGTTTAAATATCCCTGGGTAGATAAAAATAGGTGCGTAGAATGTGGGTTATGCAATAGTGTATGTCCTATATTAAACAAAAGAAAAATAGGAGAAGAAAACACATCTGGTTATATTGTACAGAATAAGAATGACTCCATTAGATTAAAAAGTACATCAGGGGCGGCTGTAAATGCAATTGCAGAATATGTTATTTCATGCGGTGGAGTCGTATTTGGCTGCGAGTTTTCGGATGATAGAGTTTGCAGACATACAATGGCGACAGATATAAGTGATCTGGGAAAATTTCAAGGTTCAAAGTATGTTCAGAGCGAACTGGGAGATTGCTTTAAAAGCATAAAAGAACAGTTAGATGCAGATAAAAAAGTACTTTTTATAGGTATGCCCTGTCAGGTAGCTGGCCTTGAATCTTATATTAAAAGAAATAAAGAAAATTTATATTTAATGGACTTAGCTTGCCATGGAGTTCCTTCACCAGGAGTGTTCAAGGATTTTATTCAGTTCTTAGAGCATAAGTATAAAGGTAAAATTTCCAATTTTGTCTTTAGAGATAAAACATATGGGTATTCAGCAACCAATATTAAAGTCTATTTTGCCAATGGAAAGACAATTGATTGTAGAAATGATATAAAAACTTTTACAAGGCTTATGTTCAAGGGAATTACATTGCGACCATCGTGTTATGAATGTGCTTTTAAAACAAAACATCGTGTAAGCGATATAACCATATTTGATTGCGCATTAGTAGGTTCTTATAATAAAGATATGGATGATGATATAGGAACAACTAGTATCTTATGTCATAGTGATAAAGGTAAAAAACTATTAGAGCAACCGGATGTAATAGATAAGATGAGAATAAAATCAGTTGATAGCGAAGAGTTGATTTTAACAGAGGGTTCCATGCTTATTGCATCGGCAAAGAAAAGTGAAAATCGGGAAGCATTTTTTCATGATAGAGAGTTAATGACATACGAACAATTAACAAATAAATATGCACCGATTACATTAAAAATGATTATTGGAGATATTGTTAAAAGATCTCTTCGTTATACTGGCCCAATAGGAAAAGCAGTAATTTTATATAATAAAAAGAAAAGCATAGAGAAGTATCAAAGAGAATTTATGGGAAGGAGTGGTGAGAATGAAACAGCAGACTAATGGCAATAATCCAATTCGAGTATTGCATATGGCTCCTATTCGCATGGGCGGTATAACAGAACTCGTTCTCACATTGTCCGAAAAAATTGATTCTGAAAAGGTTCAGTTTGATTATTTGACATTTGAAGATACTTTTGATCAGGCCTCTAAAAGGGCAAAAGAAGCACATAGTACCATTTATCGAGTGGATTTACAAACTGTTAAAAATCCGATTGTTAGAGGCTTGAAGAAATTTTTCGGTATTATTAAATTAGTTCATTCTGAGCAGATTAAAATAATACATATAAATTCGTCCACACCATATGAAGTATTGGTTGCATTTGCTGCAAAAATCGGAGGTGCAAAAAAAATAATTTATCACTCTCATAATAGTAGCTACTATCCTGGTCAGAAACTCGTAAAATTATCAGAAGTATTCAAGTGGTTTATGCCTTTTGTGATTACAGATTATTTATCATGCTCAGATGCAGCAGCAAGGTTTATGTTTCCGAAGAAAATCGTTGACGCGGAAAATTATACCGTTATCAAGAATGGCGTAGATTATGATAAACACAGTTTTAAGCCCGAAGTTCGCACTGAATTACGAAAAAAATATGGATTAGAAAATAATTTTGTTTTGGGCCATGTGGGAAGGTTTAATGTACAGAAAAATCATGAATTTCTGATTGATATCTTTTATGAAGTCTATAAGCATGATAATAGTGCAAGATTGTTTTTGGTTGGCATTGGAGAAACAGAAAATCAAATAAAAGAAAAAGTAAAGCGATTAGGAATAGAGGAAGTTGTTATTTTTCATGGTCTATCAGATGAAGTAAATCGGCTTTGGAATATGTTAGACGTTTTTGTAATGCCTTCTCTATATGAGGGATTACCAGTTGCAGGAGTTGAAGCACAGGCAAATGGATTGCCTTTGATCGTGTCTAATACTATAACGCAAGAGTTAAAAATAACAGATGCTGTAGAATATATAGGTTTAGATGAGAAAACATCCAAGTGGTGCGAAGTAATTGAAAGGTATAACGGATACAAACGAAAGAATACACGTATGGAAATTACGAAAGCTGGATTTGATATTGATGATACAGTAATACGGCTAGAGCGGATATATCTATCTTAAAAAAAGAGTATTGTGAATGAAGTATTGGTAAGGCTTTTTAATGATATAATTCTGTAAAGAGGATATTCAAGTTAGGCAAAAGTAGTTTGAGGAAAGTAAGAATTTTTTGAGATAAAACTACTTCTGAAGGATATAGGAGGATGATATATGAAGATAATTACATTTTATTTACCTCAATTTCATGACATTCCAGAAAATGATGAATGGTGGGGAAAAGGATTTACTGAATGGGTTAATGTCAAAAAGGCACGACCTTTATATAAAGGACATGAGCAACCTAGAATTCCAATGAATGGAAATTACTACAACTTGTTAGATGACAATGTTAAAATTTGGCAGGCCCAAATTGCTAAAAAATATGGCATTTATGGATTTTGCTATTATCATTATTGGTTTGGAGGAAAATTGCTTTTAGAAAAGCCGATGGAACAAATGCTTGCAAATCCAGAGATTGATATACCATTTTGCATTAGTTGGGCCAATGAGCCGTGGACAAAAGCTTGGGTAAATGAAAGTAAGGTACTGATACCACAATTTTATGGTGGAAAGAAGGAATGGAAAGAGCATTTTGATTATTTACTCCCATTTTTCAAAGATGATCGATATATTAAGGAAGATAATAAGCCGTTATTTATTATATATAGAGCAGAGGTCATTGATTGTTTGAATGATATGCTTGATTATTGGACAGAACTTGCACAACAAAATGGTTTTTCTGGCATGAAGTATGCTTATCAGAATTTAACTTTTGATCTTATGCCGAATAAGGATGATAGTAGATTTGATTATAATATTGAATTTCAACCTAGTTATGCATGGAATGATTTGAATAATAAATCAGCAGTACAGAAATCTAAAGTGTGGAATTTTTTGAGAAATGTTAAAAGAAGAATTTATACTGAAACTGAAAAGAAGTTAGGTTTTGATTTGCAGAGATACTTTAATCATAAGGGAAAAGAAAAAAATGCGTCTGTTCTTAAAACCGAATATGATGAAGCATGGAAGGCAATTTTAGAACATACTCCAGAAAATGAAAAAAATATACCGGGTGCCTTTGTAGGATGGGATAATACACCTAGAAAAGGACATAGGGGTCAGGTATATGTTGGAGATACACCTGAAAAGTTGAATAAATATATGAGTAAGCAGATTCAACGTGCAAAACTAATATATCAAAAAGATATGATTTTTATGTATGCTTGGAATGAATGGGCTGAAGGTGGATATTTAGAACCTGATGAAAGAACTGGATACAAGAATTTAGAGGCTATTCGCGATGCCTTAAAGGAGAATAATGAATTTCCATGGTAAGTTCTAGGATATCATTATTAGCAAAGTTTAGAAAGGTTAGTAGATGAGATGAAACTTAACATCCGAAATACTATAATATTTTTGATGTTTGGTATTTATCCCATTATTCCGCAATATTTTGGAATAATGGGAATAAGTGCTTTTAAACTTATGTGTTTAGGAATAGTGCTATTTGCATGTATATTTCTTGGAATTTCAAGAACACTTGTTACTTCATGCTGGCACATCCAAATTGCTTTTGGAATTTGGCTTATTATTATGTTTATAAATTCAATACTTTCTAGAAGTATTATTGAATATGTTTATGAAGTACTATGCTATTATTTAGTAGGTTTTGTGATAATTAAATGTTTGAATACTAGAAAACGATTTCTCTGTGCGATTGATTTATTAATTATTGGAGCAGTAGTTGCTTCAGTAATTGGTATTGTAGAAAGTATAACAGGATTTAACTGTTTCAACCTGCTGAATACGATGGGAGCACAGATTACGTTACAACCTTTAAGATTTGGTTTTAGACGAATTATTTCTTTTACATATCAAACAATATCATTTTGTAATTATTGTATGTTTGCGTTGGGACTTATAGTTTATCGCAGTAGTGTTTGTAATAAAGGAAATGAAAGAAAGCAAAAATATGGTATAGCATATTGCATTGTTTTTATTGCTGCATTGTTAACACTTTCTAGATCAATATTAATATGTATACTAATAAGTCAGTTTATTCTTTTATGTTTATGTGGTTATAAAGTTTTAATAAAGAAAATATTGATTATTATTACAGGGGGAATATTAGTAGTAACTATTTGTTCAATAGCCTTTCCAGAAATTATAAATACATTACGGAATATTATGTATATGCTACTTGCAGTGTTTAATGATAATTATGCAGCAATGCTAGGGAATATTGATGGAACAGGAAGTGGGGATAGAAAAGAATTACTGAAATGGGTTTGGAAGTCGATGGATAATAAATGGATTGGAATGGGGGGAAGTGCAGAATTCACTTATTCACTTACAGAACATTCTGGAATATATTCATATATTAGAACCAAAACAAGTATTGAAAATCAGTATTTGAATTTATTGTATCATTATGGAATTATTGGATTAATTTCTGCGATATGGGTGTATATACAGTTGCTTATAAAATCGGTAATTCAAGCTGTAAAGAACTCCTCAAAGTGGGAAGGACGTATATCTTATCCCAAAATGTTAGCAGTAATTTTGGGTACATATTATATATCTTTTTTTGGTGTTCACCAAATTGATGAAAAAAGAATTTTTTTCTGTTTAATATTTTTATTGATAGCATATTGCAATAATAAGGCATATATAACAGAATATGAAGAATAATAGCAAAGGAGTAGAACTTAATGATTATTGGATTATTTGGATTTGATTTTATTAGTTCAAATAAAGGATGTGAGGCGTTAACTTATACATTTCTTTCAATGATGGAAAGAATATGTGGTGAGAAAAAACTTTATGTATATAATTTTACATATAATAAAACTTTAGGGATGATTCCTGAACAATTCCCAGAAATAGAATTTAAGCAGTGTAGTATTAATTTGAAAAATCCTAAATATTGGAAAAAAGCATTTGGACTTTTAAAAACATGCGATATGTTTTTTGATGCAACCTTTGGAGATGGATTCTCTGATATATATGGGCAAAAATGGAACATAAAAACGGATTTAATAAAACAAATGGTTATTTGGAGTGGAACATCTCTAGTATTGGTACCGCAGACATATGGTCCTTATAGTAATCCGATATTAAAAAAATGGGCAATGAGATTGATTAGAAAAGCGGATTTAGTATACTCTCGAGATGATTTATCTGCAAAAATTGTTAGAGAACAAAGTGGTGTGGAAATAAAGGTTGGTTCAGATATGGCTTTTAAACTTCCATATGATAGAACTAAATATAAAATCGGTAATGAAAAAATAAATATTGGAATAAATATATCATCTCTGTTGTGGGACAGTCAGTGGGCTAAAGAAAACCATTTTGGTCTTACGGTTGATTATGAACAATATCATGTAAAAATTTTAGAATGGTTAATGGAACAGTCAAAATATAAAATTCATATCATTCCGCATGTGATAGATTTTGAACAGCCAGATGCTAGAGAAAATGATTATCGTGTATGTTTACAATTGAAGAAAAAATATGGCGATAGAATTGAAATTGCACCGCCATTTAATACGCCGATTGAAGCCAAGAGTTACATAGCTAATATGAATATTTTTATTGGTTCAAGAATGCATGCAACAATAGGAGCAATTTCGTCAGGTGTTGCAACAATTCCTTTTTCATATAGTAGAAAGTTTGAAGGACTATTTGGCAATCTTGATTATCCATATGTTATTTCTGCCCGAAAGTTTTCTTTGGAAGAAGCACTAGAAAAAAGTAAATTATGGATTCAAAATTATGAAAAATTAAAGGTGTGTGGACAAAAGTCAGTAGAGGAATCATATACGAGGTTGGAATTGCTTGAAAATGATATTAGGTGTCTTTTGGAGAAAAGAAAATGATAGGTGTTATGAAAAAATTTAAAACGGCATCTCCGGCAGTTAAGGCATCTATGGCATTATTATTTGCAAATTTGATTTTAAAGGGACTTTCTTTAATAAGTGGACCTATATTTACGAGGATTATGCCAACTGATCAATATGGGATAGTTTCAACATTTCAATCTTGGCAGAGTCTGTTGGCAGTGATTGTAACATTAAATTTATCGCAAGGCGTATTTAATAATGGAATGTTGGAGTTTAAGGAGAATAGGGATCAATTTGAATTTGCATTAGTTGTTATAACGGTTGTTTGTACAGGTTTGTTTTTATTGATTTTTGAAATATTTAAAACCTCATTATTAAATATGTTCGAAATGCCTTTGGTCATGGTATACATAATGGCTTTATATTTTTTATTTGTTCCAGCATATCAGTTTTGGAGTGGAAGGCAACGTTATGAATATAAATATAAAGCATTATCCATTGTTACTGTATGTATTGGATTATTTTCATTGTTACTTGGAGTACTTTTTGTTCTTAATGTATCTTCAGGAAAAGAGGCAATTGCACGAGTATATGCTATGGAAGGAGTAAATATTGCAGTCGGGATCTTCTTTTTTGTAATAATTGCGGTGAAAGCGAAATTTAAATTACGAATAGAGTATTGTATCTATGCTTTAAAATTTAATATACCACTTATACCACACTATATGTCAATGTATATATTGGCAAGTTCTGACAGAATTATGATAACAAAAATGATAGGTACGGCATCTACAGCTATTTATTCAGTGGCATATACGGTTGCATCTGTCATTCAAATTCTTTGGACATCAATTGAGGCATCATTGTCACCTTGGATTTATGAATGTTTAGATGTTCAAGATAAGGAAAATGTAAAAAAAACTAGTGGACAGATAATTCTTGTTTTTGCAGTATTTTGTCTGGGTTGTACGTTATTTGCTCCAGAAATAATGGCAATTTTAGCTCCTGCTTCTTATAAAGCTGGTATTTATGCGATACCAGCAATTGCAGGAGGAGTTTATTTTACAGCAGTATACTCACTGTATATGAGAATAGAACTATTTTATAAAAAGACAACATTCGCTACGGTAGCATCAACAATTGCAGCAATATCAAATATAATTTTGAACTATATATTTATTGAAATGTTTGGATTTATTGCAGCAGGTTATACGACAATGGTATGCTATGCATTATTAGCATTGCTTCATTATATGAATGTCAAAAAGAAAAAATATGATGATGCAATTGATAATAAAAAAATATTAGTGATTTCAATAGTTGTCATAGTTGTTTCTGTATTAATTTCTATACTTTATTCGCATAGATTATTAAGGTATAGTTTTATTCTTACTATGTTTTTGGCGACATTTATTAAGAGAAAAGCAATAATAGGTATGTTAAGAAAAAGATGAAGGTGTGTTAATTCTGAGTTATGTTACAATAAATGTATGTGTTGAAAAATTATTTTGTAAAAAGTATATATAGCTGATAAAAAAATTGATATTTAGGAAGTGAAAGTTAGATATGAAAGAGTCTAGTAGATACATAAATACATATTGTACTGGATGTGGTCTGTGTCATTCAGTACAAGGAACAGAGCTAAAAATGATAGAGGGAGGTTTTCCTAATGCTGATGTTAAAAAAGGGGAATCATTAGAGTTTTATCATTCCGTTTGTCCTGTTTTTTATTATAAAGATGAAAAGAAGCATGATATATGGGGAAATATAAAAAAAGCATTGATAGGTTATTCATCTGATAAAAAAATTAGATTTAAAGCGGCTTCAGGAGGAGCATTAACTGAAATATGTTGTTATTTACTTGAAAATAAAAAGGTTGATGCAATAATTCATACGACATATGATCCGAATGATCCAACTAAAACGATTAGTTGCATTAGTACTACAGTTGAAGAGGTAATAAGCCGGTGTGGTTCAAGATATGGAATATCTGTACCTCTTAAAGATATTTTACAGATGGTACAAAGTAATAAAAAGTATGCATTTGTCGGAAAACCGTGTGATGTGATGGCACTTAGAAGATATTTGAATAAAGATGAGAAATTGACAAAAAGTATTATTTATTTGTTATCTTTTTTTTGTGCAGGGGAACCTAGTGATAATGCACAGGATGAACTTTTGAAAAGAATGGGAACTTCCAGGCGAGAATGTGGTACGCTAGTATATCGTGGAAATGGATGGCCCGGTTTTACAACAGTTAATACCAAAGATGGTCGTGAACTTAAGATGGAATATAAAATAGCATGGGGACAATATTTAGGACGTGATATAAGATATATTTGCAGATTTTGCATGGATGGAACAGGAGAATTGGCTGATATTGTATGTGCTGATTTTTGGCAGTTGAATAATAATAATCAACCAGATTTTTCAGAGCATGAGGGTCGAAATATTATAATTGCAAGAAATAAACTTGGAAAACAATTACTAGATGAAACTGTTAAAAGCGGAAGGATTTGTGTTGAAGAGGACTTTACTTCTAAAATTGATTCAGAATTTCATTTATATCAACCAGCGCAATTGAAACGCAAAGGTACAATGAAAACTACAATAACTGCAATGAAATTATGTGGACGTGATACGCCGAAATATAGTAAGAGTTTTCTTGATAAATACGCTTCACATGTTGATTTAAAAGTAAAATTTGATTTTTTTATTGGGATTATTAAAAGAATAATAAAAGGAAGATTATAATTACATAATATCACTTTACAATTTTTTTATAAAAAAGTATCATACAGAGTTTTTTGATGGATGAATTGAACTAAAATATTACAAAAGAAAGTAAATCCATATAATAAAATTATCATATTACAAAAAGACTCTGATTGGTAGCATTCATCAATATTTTTTTATTTATTTTGAAACTTTTTTGTAAGTGCTATACAATAAACCGTATAAAAATTCCAGAGAAAGCATTTGGTTAAACAGGAATTCTTCTCCTGTGTTCTGGTAATTAATTTTTCTGTTTAGATTTATCTGTAGATTTTTCTTTTATAGAGTTACTCAATAACATTAATGTCTCTATGTCTATGGGCTAATCTTTGCAGTCTAGCATATATAAGATAAACAGGTAATTATCCGTATCTGTTAACATAATTAATTTTTTGATGCAATCTTCTAAAAACATAAGAATAATTATACTATTATGAAGAAAGAAGAAAAAATTTTATTCTGGTTTGAGTGTGTATAGAAATGTTTGACCATAACACTGAAATAATAGAAATTATATAAATAGAGCACATAATCTTGGCTTATAAAAATCCATAAAGATAAAAAAAGGAGAAACATATGAAGGGAATTATCCTCGCCGGAGGTTCTGGCACAAGACTGTATCCGTTAACAATGGTAACTTCTAAACAGTTACTTCCTATTTATGATAAACCGATGATTTATTATCCAATGTCTGTATTGATGAACGCAGGTATCAGAGATATTTTAATTATTTCTACACCGGCAGATACACCAAGATTTCAGGATTTATTAGGGGATGGACACCAGTTTGGTGTGAATCTTCAATATGCTATACAGCCTAGTCCGGATGGACTTGCTCAGGCGTTTATCATTGGGAAAGAGTTTATTGGTGATGAGCCAGTGGCAATGGTTCTAGGAGACAATATTTTTGCAGGTCATGGATTAAAGAAGAGATTACAGGCAGCGGTTGAGAACGCAGAAACAGGAAAGGGTGCGACAGTATTTGGTTACTATGTAGATGACCCGGAACGTTTTGGAATCGTAGAGTTTGATAAAGATGGAAAGGCTATTTCTATCGAGGAGAAACCAGAACATCCAAAGAGTAATTACTGTGTGACCGGTCTGTATTTCTATGATAACCGTGTTGTGGAGTATGCAAAGAACTTAAAGCCAAGTGCCAGAGGCGAACTTGAGATTACAGATTTAAACCGTATCTATTTAGAAGATAACAGCTTAAATGTAGAACTTCTTGGACAGGGATTTACATGGTTAGATACTGGAACACATGAATCTTTAGTGGATGCAACAAACTTTATCAAGACAGTAGAGCAGCATCAGCACAGAAAGATTGCCTGCTTGGAAGAGATTGCTTACTTAAATGGATGGATCTCTAAAGAGGAAGTCCTGAAAGTTTATGAAGTCTTAAAGAAAAACCAGTATGGACAATATCTGAAAGACGTACTGGATGGAAAATATCAGGAACATTTGTATTAAGAAAGAGGGAAAAAGAATGACAATTATCGTGACCGGAGGAGCCGGATTTATTGGAAGTAACTTTGTATTTCATATGTTAGATAAATATCCTGATTATAGAATTGTATGCGTGGACAAGCTTACATATGCAGGGAACTTATCTACTTTAGCACCAGTAATGGATAACCCTAATTTCCGTTTCTGTAAGATTGATATTTGTGACAGAGAAGCAATCTATAAATTATTTGAAGAAGAACATCCAGACATGGTTGTAAACTTTGCAGCAGAGTCCCATGTAGATCGTTCTATTGAAAATCCTGAGATTTTCTTAGATACAAACATTAAAGGAACTGCTGTTATGATGGATGCCTGCCGTAAGTACGGTATCAAGAGATACCATCAGGTAAGCACTGATGAAGTTTACGGAGATCTTCCATTAGACAGACCGGACTTATTCTTTACAGAGGAGACACCAATCCATACAAGTTCTCCATACAGTAGCTCAAAGGCAGGAGCAGACTTATTAGTTCTTGCTTACCACAGAACTTACGGACTGCCTGTAACAATCAGCCGTTGCTCTAACAACTATGGACCATATCATTTCCCAGAGAAGTTAATTCCGTTAATGATCGCTAATGCTTTAGCAGATAAGCCATTACCTGTTTATGGCGAAGGATTAAATGTTCGTGACTGGTTATATGTAGAGGATCATTGTCGTGCGATTGACTTAATCATCCATAACGGACGTGTTGGAGAAGTTTACAATGTTGGCGGTCACAACGAAATGAAGAATATCGACATTGTAAAAATTATCTGTAAAGAACTTGGAAAGCCAGAAAGCTTGATTACTCATGTAACAGACCGTAAAGGTCATGATATGCGTTATGCTATCGACCCAACAAAGATTCATAATGAATTAGGATGGCTTCCAGAAACAAAATTTGAAGACGGAATCAAGAAGACAATCCAGTGGTATTTAGATAACAAGGAATGGTGGGAGACAATCATTTCCGGTGAATATCAGAACTACTACGAGAAAATGTACGGAAACAGATAAGAATATTAGGAGCGATAAGAAATGAAAGTATTTGTAACAGGCATGGCAGGCCAGCTTGGTCATGATGTCATGAATGAATTAAGTAAAAGAGGTTATGAAGGAATCGGCTCTGACATCGCTTCAGAATATTCTGGAGTGCAGGATGGCAGTGCCGTTACAACAATGCCTTATGTTTCTTTAGACATCACAGATAAAGAAGCAGTAGAAAAAGTTCTCACAGAACAGAAACCAGATGTTGTTGTCCACTGTGCAGCATGGACAGCAGTAGACCTCGCAGAAGACGATGATAAGGTAGAAAAAGTTCGTGCTATCAATGCTGGTGGAACAGAAAACATCGCTAAAGTCTGCAAAAAACTTGACTCCAAAATGGTTTACATTTCTACAGATTATGTGTTTGACGGACAGGGTACAGAACCGTGGTTACCAGACTGTACTGACTACAAACCATTAAACGTCTACGGTCAGACAAAGTTAGAAGGTGAGCAGGCAGTAAGCGGTAACCTCGATCAATACTTTATCGTTCGTATTGCATGGGTATTTGGAGTAAATGGAAAGAACTTCATTAAAACAATGCTTAACGTAGGAAAAACACACGATACCGTTCGTGTCGTATCCGACCAGATTGGAACACCAACCTATACTTACGATTTAGCAAGACTTCTTGTGGATATGATTGAAACCGACAAATACGGTTATTACCATGCCACAAACGAAGGTGGCTATATTTCCTGGTATGACTTCACTTGCGAAATCTTTAAACAGGCAGGCTATACCACAAATGTAGTACCTGTAACAACAGAAGAATATGGCTTATCCAAAGCAGCTCGTCCATTCAATAGTAGATTAGATAAATCCAAACTCGTAGAGGCTGGTTTTACCCCACTGCCAACATGGCAGGATGCGTTAAGCAGATATTTAAAAGAAATTGAATATTAGAAGAAATCATGCCGTCAGACAATAATTCAATGTCAGATAATAACATAATAAAGAAGTATTCAGAAATCAGAATATAAAATACTCAGTAGCTATTCATAAACATATAATATTGCAATATGTTTTGGATAGCTACAAATCTAAGAAGCATACGCAAAGATAAGTAATTTGTGACAAACAATTTAAAGTAAATAGTTTAAGATAAAAGAATAAGAAGGAAGTAAGAATAATGGGACAGATAAAAGTAACAAAAGCACCAATTGAAGGATTATATGTAATCGAGCCAACCGTTCACGGAGATGATCGTGGCTATTTCATGGAAACCTATAACCTTAACGACATGAAAGAAGCCGGACTTGATATGAACTTCGTACAGGATAACCAGAGCATGAGTACAAAAGGTGTGTTACGAGGACTTCATTTCCAGAAACAGTATCCACAAGGAAAACTCGTAAGAGCTATCAAGGGTCGTGTTTTTGATGTGGCTGTAGATTTACGTTCCGATAGTAAAACATATGGACAGTGGTATGGGGTAGAACTTACAGAAGATAACAAGAAACAGTTCTATATCTCTGAAGGATTTGCTCATGGCTTCTTAGTATTAAGTGATACAGCAGAGTTCTGCTATAAATGTACAGACTTTTATCATCCGGGAGACGAAGGTGGACTTGCTTGGAATGATCCTGAAATCGGTATTGAGTGGCCAGAATTAGTTGGAGAATATAATGGAACAGCTTCCGCAGAGGGATATACATTAAAAGATGGAACAAAACTGAATTTGTCTGACAAGGATCAGAAGTGGGTTGGAGTGAAAGATACGTTTAAGTTTTAGAAAAATATAAAAATAATGGTGTATAGTTGTATTCTTTAAAATAGATATAATGTAAGGTGATTAATTTGTATGGAGCATTTTTTAGAACAAAATCAAATATGGCTTGTACCAATAATAACAATTTTATTGACGGTAATCATAAAAATGTCCGCAAGAAATCAGTCAGTGGATTTCAGAGGAATAGATTTTTTGGACTTTGGATTTGATTTATCTATTTCAGCTATAGTTGTTCTCCTAACTAATGTTCGTGACTCGAATTTAACAGCATGGTTTATGTTGCTATTCTTTGTAGTGATAATGATTATTACTATAATTGTAAACAGAATTGGGTGGAATACAAGGGAAAAACGAATTAATCTTGCTGGGGCTATTATTCCAGATATAATAGGAATTTTTCTTTTGGTAGTTGCGATATTGTATGTTGGAGGTACGATAAAATGAAAAGAAAATGGAATAATACAATTGAAATAATGGCGTTAGGTTTGACGGCAGTGACAGTGTCTATGGCAATATTTAGTTTATTAACGGTAGATGATGCAGATGTAAAGATAAGTGCTATGAATATGTCACTTGCAACAGGTTGTATAATAAGCATTACTGCATTATATCTGGTCATTCTTGCAAGCGGTAGAAATAGAAAAAGAAATAAAAAAATATATATTTCTTATGCTGAAAAAGACGAAGCAACTGTGAGAATGTATATAAAGGCTTTGCAAGAAATTTTAGAGAAAAATAGTCAGTATCATGTTACGTATAATAATGCTAAAAATTCTGTAGCATATGGAGATAATATTAATGATACATTAAAAAAAGTGATAGAAAAAAGTGATGTAATATTATTATGTATAACTAATAACTATTTTGATTCAAAATGGGCAATGAAAGAATACAATTTAATAAAAGAATCAGAAAAAGTAATAATTCCGATTTTATTAGAACCGTTAGATAGTATAAATGATTATCCAGATGAGTTACATGATATATATGCTTTAGAATTATATAATGGTGTAGACAATGAGGAGAAAATAGAAGATTTAGCCAGTGATATAGAGAAGTATCATTTTTTAAAATAACAAAAGGATAAACATTAAAAAATATATAATCAACATCTGAGAATGATAATAGCTTTTGAGTGTATTGATAATTGATTACAATTCAAAAGATCGGTATAAATAATCAAAGCTGATAGCAGTAACACTTTACAACTGTTACTGCTGTTAGCTTTTGAGGTAATAGTATATCAATGAAAAAAGGAATTAATAGCTTCTTGAAGCTGAAAGAATTTGTCATTAAGTCTACTATCTTCAATCAAGCCAGAATAAAGCATTGATTGTTTCAGTCCTTCAAATAATTGTGAACAGATACACTCGTTTCCGAAGTTGGTTTTTAAACTTGTGATGGTATCATTTTTTATAGCTCTTTCTTTATATTCTTTTTCTTTTTCCAACAGATCAAAAATCATATTTATTAAGTCCTCAAAGGTAAGTGGTAGATAGAGAAAAATTAGATTAGATTTATAGAGTATATAAAAATGGAAGGAATAATTTCATAAAAAATATAAAATAAAATGATTTGAGACAGAATGTAGAAGAAATGTTGGAAATAGTAACTATAGTCATAGAAAAAGTAATGAATTTAGTAAAAAGTCTTCCACTAAATAATTTGTTAGTAGGGGTGGTTGTACCGATTGCGGCAGCATGGATATCATATTATTTAGCGGAAAGAGCAATTAGCAAAAAAGAGAATAGCCGTCTATATATTCAAATTGAGTTAATAAAGAGAGAATTGAAAATAAATGATGATGCATTAAGTGAATTTATCTCTTATGTAGAAGAAATGAACAAAATGGAAAAGGCATTGGAATTTCCTTTGTTTTTTATGAAACAATTTTTGATTAATACATTTGATGGATTGCAGAAAATCAAGAATGATTATGCGCATATGATTCCACTTATTTTTGAAAAACCAACGCAAATATATATTTTGATGCAGAAACTAGAAGAGGTAGGGAAAGAAATAGAGAAAGAAGAGAGTAAATATTGTGCCAATGAATATTTAGATGAAAAGAGAAAACAAAAATTATCAAAATTAATAGAAGAAAAAGAGCAGTATATTGAAAAATTAAAAGTAATTAAAGATAGAGATATCTATAAAGAATTTTCTTGCTTACAAACGCAACTAGAAAAGCTCATAATAGGCGATGTGTTTGATAAAATGGATAGACAAGAAGATAATTTTGTAGTAGCAAAGTATATCTATAATCGAATTAAAACTTTTAATGAAAAGGAAGATAAAACGAAAGAGGGTGTAATTTCTCTATATAAAGACTTGGCGATATTTGAAATTAGTTCGGATATTGTGAAAGATGGTCGTTTTAATCAGGATGAATTTGAATTGAATTATAAAATTTTTAATAAGTCTGAAGGGATGCAAAAGAAACTATATGAGTTGTGCGAGAAGTATTATAAATGGGTTACATTAAAAGAGCAGGTTTTAAATTATAAATTCACTTTTGAAGATAAAAGATGGAAAGAAGTATCTTCTGATTTTGTACTTATAAATGATAGAGAATTATATATTTCTTTAGTAGAACTTTATGAAAGATTTTATATTGATATAGGGGATAGTTATAAAGAAAAATATGATTATTCTATGATACAGCATAATGAAATTCAAAAAATTATGGATCAATTAGCTCAGCATGAAATAAAATTAAAGAGAAGATGTAAATAGTGTGAGTTGCATTAATGTATGGAAGGGGTACTCATTGGAGGATTAAAAAATATATAAAGAAAAGGAAAGAGAAAAAGTAATATGAAAACAACATTAGTAATTATGGCTGCCGGTATCGGTTCTCGATTCGGTGGTGGAATCAAACAACTTGCTCCAGTTGGTTTAAATGGAGAAATTATCATGGATTATTCTATCCATGATGCAATCGAAGCAGGCTTCAACAAAATAGTTTTTATTATCCGTAAGGATATTAAAGATGCATTTAAAGAGGTAATCGGTGATCGTATTGAAAAGATTTGTAAAGACCTTGATGTGGAGATTGCCTACGCATATCAGGAATTAAGTGAACTTCCGGAAGGTGTGGAACTTCCAGAAGGACGTACCAAACCCTGGGGAACAGGACAGGCTGTTCTTGCTTGTAAAGAAGTTCTGCATGAGCCATTTGCAGTTATCAATGCAGATGACTACTATGGAAAAGAAGCATTTGTTAAGCTTCATGATTTCCTTGTAGGCTATACACCAGAAAAAGCGAATCAGTTCTGTATGGCAGGTTTTATTTTGAAGAATACGTTAAGTGAAAATGGTGCCGTTACCAGAGGTATCTGCGAGATAAATGAGGAAGGTTATCTCACAGCAGTACATGAAACCTCCAATATTGTCAAGACTCCAGAAGGTGCAGCAGTAGATAACGATGGACAGCTCACTTCAATTAATGTGGAGTCTTACGCCTCCATGAATATGTGGGGACTTACACTGGAATTCATGCAGACTTTAGAAGATGGATTTAAAGCGTTCTTTGCCAATATGGGAAACAAAGATATTCTGAAAGCAGAATATTTACTGCCAATCTACATAGACGAACTTCTTCAGGCAGGCAGAGTTTCCGTAAAAGTGTTAGATACGAATGACAAGTGGTTCGGAGTAACCTATAAAGAGGATAAAGACTATGTAGTGAAGTCATTTGCCAGACTGATAGAAGCTGGTGTATATCAAAAAAATTTATTTGAGGATTTAAAATAAATAGTGAAGGAGAACAATGGGGAGTAAGATAATCGAATATTTAACAAAATGGCGTATAATGGTCAAGGGGTCCTCCTTACAGCACCTCTCCGTGATGAGCAGTAGACAATGATTTAAGAATTAGGGATTCGATGATTGGCGAAGATGTGAAAAGTAGAATTGTGGTGCATAAGAGAACTATGCCGAAAAGGGGGCGTGCATAATATGAAAATGGGTTTGGTTGGAGAATATATCGCTGGTTTAGGTCTTGATGCGGCTAAACAGTATATGGAATCTAAAATAGATGAACATAAATTGAAATGTGCACTTAAAGAATACATTGAAAGTGAAAGAAAATATAACGATATCTGCACGATGGCGGAAGAATGTGATTTTCAAGGGCTTGTGGAATATATTACTCAAGAATTATTAGATGATGTTGAAAATAGATTTTTTGCTGTGAGTGCAAACGATAGAAGAAAAGCGCACGAAGAAATCATTTCAAAGGCGGTGGTATATTCCAAGGCGTCTACAACGGAATCAAAGAAGCGTGTGAGCCGTTTGATTGCTATAAGTCTAGAAATTGTTCGTCAGTTTTTTAAGAAAAAAATTGCAGCTTCGGATTACTTACTTGCAGCTGAGATTGTAGATGCAGTTAATGAAAAAATAGCTCCGGTAGTTAAGTCTTCGACATCAGTTATGCAGAACACTGTATTGGATAGTAAAAAGGAACTTTCCAATCAATTGGATATGGTGAAGCAGTCAATAGAGAATGGCTTTTTATATTCAGTAGAGAATATGTCACAGATAGCAGCAAGCGGTCAGTATTCGCAAGTTGAAAAAAATTTGAGAAAATTGCTGGTGGGAATATCAGTAGAACATCCGTTTTATCCAGATTATGGATTTACATTCGATGGAAATATTTTGAAGAGTACGCCTCTTTCAGAGGTAGCACAACAAAAATATCCTGCGCGATTGAATTTTAAAGGAACGATACGTGCAGGCAGTCACTATTTCAATGATGCATCGGTTAATCCAATGGATTATGCTTATAGGCATCAGCTGAAATTGGTAATGTCTATAGATGAAGCGGTAAAACTATTAGGAAATAGACCAGATCCAATTCAAACTGAGGCAAAGCAATATATAGGGAAAGAGATTATAGCGATTCCACCTGAATTTCCAGAAGCCTTTCCTTGCTCAATTAAAGTGGGAGAAAAAACATATTTTGATTATATTTTACTTCGTACTGAGGAAATCTTGGACGATGGAACATATGTCATAGGAAACAAGGAGCAAACAAATTCAGCAATTTACTTTGAGATAAAAGTGAATCCACAAAATCCTCAGAAAGAAGATTTTAAAGTTAATATTGCAAATGCTAATAATCATGAATTATTAAATTATGCAAAATTCATGGACGAATTGGCGCAGGTTAAGGATTTACATATATATGCATTAAATGCAAAAAAGGATTTTATCGCTGGGATTATTAATAGTGTGAACTATGAAACGGGATTTGAATCTATTTCTGAGGAAATTGACTTTTTAAAGAGAGTATGTGCAATTGAGGATTATTTCCATGTAGAACTGAATATATCTGGAGATATTAACGAAGAAGAATATCACTGTGTATTCAGAATTTCAGAATTAATTTTCAATGATGAAGTGGATTCAACATGGAAAGAGGTTTCTTTCACAGGAGTTTTAGGTAAAGAATTTCGTAAGCAACTTGAGAAGTTGAACACACCTACACCTATAGTTATGCTATCTTATGTTGGAATTTGTGATGTAAATTTATTTGGGGCAGAATTTGAATTTAAGTATATGCGTACATACAAGTGCGCAGTAATGCAGGAATTGAATAGAATTAAGCGTCTTGTTTCATGTTTGGAAGATGGAGATCCAATTAAGATTAAATTCGCACCAGGTGAAGATAATAGCGCATTTGATACTTTACATATTCCAGAAAAAATAGAGCAGGATACATAGGCTATTCACCAGAAAAAGTGAAGCAGTTCTGTATGGCAGGATTTATTTGAAGATTTGAAATAAGAATGAAAAATAAGATGAGCAGCGGCGAGAAATTGCCGCTGTGTTTTCATAAGCGAAGAAGGGATAAAATGGAAATAAAAATAAAAAATGGTTGATTAGATGAAGTAGAGATGATAAGATAGGTTTAGATATGTTGTAAATAGTAAGTAGTACACAGTTGATGAGATTTTTCGTCTATTATAATTATGGGATAATCTGATATATGTGTAGGGGATAATGGAAATTTAGTAAGTGGTAGATAGTCCGTATCTGGATTTTACCTCCAACCAGTGCCATAATAGTCCTAAAGATTATTAAAAGTCTTAAAAGTTCAGTACTCAACTTTTAGGACTGGACAGGAGGCATTTTCTATGAGTTCTATCACCACGGCTGTTGCTGTAGATTATCGGTTACAACAATGGGCTCAGTTAGTGAAAGACTGTCAGAACCGTCCTCAGGATATGACAGTTGAACAATGGTGTGATACAAAAGGTATCTCAAAATCAAATTATTATTATCGTTTACGCTGTATCCGTAAAGCCTGTCTGGAGCACGTTCAGGACAATTCTGCCTCATGCCAGCAGGTAGTTGAAATCCCTGAAAAGATCACTCAACAGTCCAGATCAGAGAGTTCTTCCGATATCTCTATTGAAATAAATGGAGTTGTTATCCACATAAAAGAAGATATTTCAGAATCCCTTTTGGAAAAGATAATACGGGTGGTCTCTCGTGCTAAATGATGCTACTTGTTTTAAAAAGATCTTTATTGTTACCGGTTATACTGATCTTCGTTCCGGGATTGACCGTCTGGCAGATACCATACGTTCTTATCTGGGAGAAGATGCGATCGAAGCTGATACCCTTTATCTTTTTTGTGGAAGGAGAACAGACCGGATCAAAGGGCTGGTCTGGGAAAATGATGGATATCTCCTGCTTTATAAAAGGCTAGAAGCCGGTCAGTTTCAGTGGCCAAGGACAGAATCCGAAGTTCGTTCTATTACAGAGCAGCAGTTTCGCTGGCTTATGGAAGGGCTCACGACTCATCCCAAAAAGCAGGTGAAACGATTGAAAAAAGCACCGGATTATACTTTGTAACTTTTGTGCATAACGTAGAAATTTCAGATTGCTTTCCAAGTGGGAAAAGATCACTTCCTTTTCCGTTTTTCTTTGTATTCTGGAAGCCAGGATTGTTCTATACAAAGAAACAAACGATGTTTTTCTAAAAAAAGAGGCATTCCGTTTCTCGTGGCAGGTATGGCTCCTGTGAACGAAGACCTTATAGTCATACTGACGAAAAGAAGGATAAGGAAGATTCGCCAGAAGTGCTGTCTTCTGCTATAATAAAGATAGTTTTAGAAAGGGAAGGCCTCTGTTATGCAGATGAAATATACAGAAGAAAAACTGAATACCTTTTCGAAAGAGACACTCATTCAGTTGTTTCTCACACAGCAGGAACAGCTATCAGAGATTGACGGGAAACTCCAGCTTGTGTTGGAACAGCTGGCAGTAATGAACCAGAACCGTTTTGGAAGAAAGACGGAACAGATGCCTGTACCAGAGCAGCTGGCATTTACAGATGTAGATGGGGAACTGGTACTGTTTAATGAAGCAGAGGTTCTTGCTGCTCTGGATGAAAGGGAAAAAGAAACCATTGTAAAAAAAACGTCCAGTAAAGAAAAAAGGAAAACGAGAAGAAGACCTTTCCGGGATACCGGTGGTAAAAGTAGAACACTATCTGACAGAGAAAGAACTGGAGGATCTATTTGGAAAGGCGGGCTGGAAACAGCTGCCTGATGAGATATACAAACGGTACCGTTTTATCCCTGCAAAAGTAGAAGTAGAGGAACATCATGTTGGAGTTTATGCCAGCAAAGAGGGAGATACGATGAAAAAAGCCCCACATCCAGCCTGTCTGCTGAGAGGAAGTCTTGTATCCCCATCTCTTGAGGCGGCCATACTCAACGGAAAATACATCAACGCAGTTCCATTTGCCCGTCTGGAAAAAGAGTTCGGGCGATATGGCCTTGCCATCACCCGTCAGAACATGGCGAACTGGACAATCGAATGTGCAGACCGATATCTTGCGGTATTTTATGATTATCTTCATAAGTATATCTACAAGAGTCCTGTTATCCATGCAGATGAGACTCCTGTTCTGGTAAGAAAAGATGGAAGGGAAGCCGGGAGCAAGAGTTATATGTGGGTCTACCGAACGGGAGAGAAAGAAAAAAAGGCAGTGATCCTTTATGAATACCAGAAGACGCGAAAGGCAGACCATCCGGAAAGATTCTTAAAAGATTATAAAGGGATCTGTGTAACAGATGGCTATCAGGTATATCACAAACTGGGAGAAGAAAAAGAGGGTCTGACGATAGCCGGATGCTGGGCACATGCAAGACGAAGATATGACGAAGCTGTAAAAGCCCTTCCGTCAAAGAGTCGAAAAAGCAGTATTGCATGGCAGGCACTGGAACAGATTCAGATGATATACCATGTAGATAATACATTAAAGGAGTTAAAACCTGAAGAACGAAAAAAACGCCGACAGAGTAGTGTGAAACCACTGGTGGAGGCCTATTTTGCGCGGGTAAAAGAGAAAAAAGCAGATGGAAGGGTCTCAGAAAAGAGCAAGACAGGAAGAGGATTGAGTTATTCAATCAATCAGGAAAAATATTTAAAAGTATTTCTGGAAGATGGAAATGTGCCGATGGACAATAATGCGGCGGAAAGAGCAATCAAGAACTTCTGCATCGGCCGGAAAAACTGGCTGATTATAGATACGATATGGGGAGCACAGTCCAGTGCCATCATTTATAGTATTGCAGAAACAGCAAAGGCAAACAACCTGAAACCATATGAGTATTTTGAATATTTGCTGGAAGAAATACCACAGCACATGGAGGACACAGACTTGAGTTTTTGTGAAGAACTGTTACCATGGTCAACAAATCTTCCAGAAAAATGTAGAAAACCAGAGAAAAAATAAGACCGCCAAAAGGCGGTCAAAATTTAGTCAAGGTACTCGCTATCTACCACTTACTATATTTACCTAATAAGATATAATCTTAATTGGAAAGAAAAGAGGTTGCTTATATGTTGGAGAAGAAAAAATCAATTGGCTATTTTATTGCCGTAGATGGACCTAATGGTGTTGGAAAGTCAACTTTAATAGCAGCTATAAAAAATAAACTAGAAATATTAGGATATGATGTTTATGTGACAAGAGAGCCAACAGATACCAAATTGGGTAATTTTTTGAGAGAGTTTGCAGAGCAACACTCAGGAGTAAGTTTAGCATGTATGGTTGCAGCAGATAGATATGAGCATATAATAAATGAGATTATGCCTGCATTAGGAGAAGGGAAAATAGTTATTTCTGATAGATATATACTTTCATCATTAATATTACAAGAAATGGATGGTGTTGGCACAGAGTTTATATTGAATACAAATTCTGAAATAATAAAACCAGACTTGCAACTGGCGGTGATTGCTGATGAGAAAATTTTGCAGGAAAGACTGTCAGAACGGGATGTATTAACTAGATTTGAAAAGGAAAATCAGTCAAAAAGAGAACTTGATTTTATGGAGAAAGGGGTTAGAGAATTAGGAAAGCATAATATTGATATTATGAATATCTACAATAATGATAATTTAGATGAAAATGTCGAAAAAGTGATTTCTTATATAGCTGATAGATGGAGAAAGGTATGAAAAAATTTATTTTATTTAATTCTCCTATATTTTGGGATGCTACGAAAGAAAAAGAACAATATTTGTCACCGTTGGGATTGGGATACATAGCAACATATTTAGAAAAAGCAGGGATAGATGTTACTATTGTTGATTGTGTAAAAGAAAGAAAGTCTGTAAATGATATAGTGGATTTTATTAATAAAACGCATCCGAATTATATTGGAATAAATATTTTTACACAAAATTATGAAATGGTGAAGTATATCATTGAGAGCATTACGATAACTTGTGATTGTTTTATTGGAGGACAGGTTGTTAAGAGCATTTATTTAGATATACTTCGATGGAATACTCAAAATAGATTGAATATAATTATTGGGGAGGGAGAATTTATAATACCGGCGCTTGTTTCGGGAAGATGTAAACAAATTCCAGAACAAGAAAACGATCAAAAAGTTGTATACAGAGTTAATAAGAATTCAGAATATTTTCCAAAAGATATCTCAAATATTTTTTTAAATAGGAAGTATTTAGGAAATGAAATAATATATAATCATTATGGTGAAAAAGAAATAGCGATTATTACATCGAGAGGTTGTGCGTTTGACTGTGCATTTTGTGGAGGGGCTAAGAGTTTAAATAAAGATATCACAACTAGAATTAGGACAGAAGAAAGTGTTATAACGGAAATTAGAGAGATACTATCTGCATATCCCGATATTCAAAGTATTCGAGTTTTAGATGATTTATTTCTAAGAAATGGTAAAAGTATAGATATGACAAATAATATTTTTTTAAAATTTCCACATTTAAGTTGGAGAGGAATGGTTCATGTATTATCTTTAGCTAAAGATGTTGAGAAGGTAAAGAAACTCCGTAGAGGAGGATGTAGGGAATTATTTATCGGAATAGAATCTGGGTCAGAAAGCGTAAGAAGAAAAATAAATAAGCTTGGAACTATAGATGATATTATTACTGTTTCAAAGGCAATCCTAGAGAGCGGGATTGATTTAAAGGGATATTTTATTTATGGA
>OMGY01000935.1_pt1 | contig 30029 bp, 21 predicted proteins | sample 1674461 | NCBI WGS metagenome assembly OMGY01 (sample SAMN05578579, study PRJEB25193) | human gut metagenome | biome: Human Microbiome; feature: human-associated habitat; material: feces | host: Homo sapiens | place: USA:Birmingham | reverse complement strand
GAGACATCCGTTGTCCTTGTGATCGGAGTCAATGGTGTGGGAAAGACCACAACCGCGGTGAATCTGGCGGCAGCATTGGGGGACAAAGGGAAAAAGGTGCTGCTTGCCGATACTTTCGGCGCCTGCCTGACAAATATAGGCGCTCAGGGCATAGACCAGCTTACGGCTTTTGGTACATTAATACTCTATATGCTCCAGATATACTACGATTTTGCCGGTTATTCAGATATCGCAATAGGCCTGGCAAAGCTGTTCGGCTTTGAATTTAAAGAGAATTTTGATTTTCCCTACCGTTCAAAATCCATATCTGAATTCTGGCGCCGCTGGCACATATCTCTGGGAAGCTGGTTCCGCCAGTACGTTTATTTCCCGCTGGGCGGCAGCCGGGCCGGACTGAAAAAAACACTGCGCAATTTGGCCGTTGTCTTTGCCTTAACCGGCATCTGGCACGGCGCAGGCTGGAATTATCTGCTCTGGGGATTTATAAACGGCGCTATGGTAATTTTAGAGCGTGTTATTCAAAATAAGCCCTTTTATAAAAAAACGCCTAACTTTATTAAATATGCTTTTACAATGCTGATTGTTATGCTGTTCTGGCAGCTTTTCCGCTTCCAGAGCCTTAAAGATACCGTCAATCTTTTGGGTACAATTATCGGAATTAACCGGCCCGAAAATATATATTATACCTGGCAGTATTATTTTGACGCAAAGATGATAACATTTATAATTATTGGCATTCTGGGCGCAACCGTACTGGGCAGTCCGCGGCTAAAGACGTTTTACGGCAAATTCAGCGCTACTAAAGGCGGCCTGATAGTACAGCAGACGGTTTTACTGCTGCTGTTTGTGCTGGCTGTATTATTTATGATTAATTCAACATACAGCCCCTTTATATATTTCCAATACTAGGAGAAAGCCATGAAGTGTATTAAAATAATCTTTACAGTTCTGTTTGCAATTATTCTGCTTATACCCATTGCGGCCTTTAATTTTGACGAGGACGCTGTTTCGGCCATTGACAACCGTCAGCTTGCCCAAAACCCTCTTGAGGCGGACGGAGACCTCACCCAGAATATTCAGGATTATGTCAACGACCGCATAGGCCTGCGGGATGAAATGATTCTGGCCTATACCCTGCTTAACGACAGGCTGTTTGATAAAATGGTGCATCCTTCGTATGTATACGGCAAGGAGGGATATGTATTCGGCGCAGGGCTGGACGTGGAAACCCAGTATACCGAATTCCACGAAGCCTTTGCAGATATGGTCAAAAAGATACAGGATTACTGCGATGAACGGAATGTTCCCTTCCTGTTTGTATTTAATCCCGCCAAGCCCGCCGTTATGACTGAATACGTCCCCACGGGCATAAATTACAACCGGGACTGGGTGGAACAATTCTTTGACGCTCTTGACAAACGGGGCGTGCGCTACCTGGACAACACCGCCGTGCTGCGTGAAAAATTTGAAAAAGGCATAATGGTATTCAACCAAAAGTATGACGCCAACCATTGGAACGACTGGGGCGCATATTACGGCACTCAGGCTATGCTGGAGGAGCTGCGCAAGGATCTCCCCTCTATCCATATAACCCAAACAGAGGAATTGGATATTTCCGAAACCCTTGAGACTTCTCTTCCCGTCTCGGAATTTCCCATTAATGAAATGGTGCCATCTATTACCGTTAAAACTCCTGTGCAGAATATTTCAGGGGTATATTCTAAAGAACTGAAACTTAATCCCTCTTATAAAACCTTCGGCTATTATGTAAACCAGACCCGCTTGGAAGAGGGTGCTCCCAGGGCGCTGGTATTTCAGGGAAGCTATATGAATGTCTATGGCTATAAATATATGGCAAATTCCTTCGGAGAATATATTCACGTTCATGATTATCAGAACGTAATGGATTTTTCCTATTACTATAATATATTCCAGCCCGACTGCGTAATTTTTGAAGTGGCCGAATATACTTTTTTGGACATGTATTTTAACTACGAAAGCATGTGCGCCATGCAGCTCAATCCCACGCTGGAAAGCGTGGTATCCTCTTATGAGACTCAGACGGATAATTTAAACACGGCGGATATAAATGTGCAAACGGGCGAAGCCCTTACGAAAATTCAATGGACTTCAGACAGCGCCTGCCAATACGCCTGGCTGACCTTGGATATTCCCTATGACATGAAAAAAACTGATACCGGATATGAAGTGACCGTTGCTAATACGGTATATGAGCAATATAAGGATGAATTAAGCATATGGACCCTCAACGCCAGCAGCCTGACCGTATATGAATAAATGCGCTTACCCTCGAACAGCAGTGCTGTTCAAGGGTAAGCGTCAAATATTTAAAACAGGCAGACAACGCAATCAGATTGCAGCGCGCAGCAGAAGGGCGCTTTTTTATACTGCTGCGCTGTTCTCCTTAAAATACCCCGGCATTTTCGCTGGCATATAAGAGACGCAAAACCACCCTTCTCTGCGGCCAGGGATTTTTGCCCGGAATGCCCGCTGATAGCAGTAATAAGCGGGCCAAGATATGCAGGGTATTTTTTAGGCTGCGGCAGGAGCACGAACGCGCTATGGACATGCCATTCCTGCACAACACATTCTGCTTTGCTTAAATTGTCCAGCCGTTTTAACCGTTTAAGCAGAAAAAGCAGCCGCCGTTAAAGTGATTAGAAGTTAACGGCGAAAAAATTTACATGCATTTTATTATCATAAACAGATTTTTTTGTAAAATAGTATTAATTTTCTATTCTTACAGAATATCTGCTTCCCGTGAAAGTGCCCGTGACTGCGGCCTTTTTTCATTTTTATATTAACTTATTGCATTAAACAAAGCTCTGCTTTTAGTGTGCTCTAATAAAAAGGAAAAATCAGGCTAATATTAAAATATTATGATATAACATTGAAATTCACCAATTAATATGGTATAATAAAGCAAATTATTGAAGTTTTTGGGCTGGTATTAATTTCATGGGCGCCTTGCCTTTTTCCTCAGCATGAATTTTTGATATCTAATCCTGCTTATGAAATTAAACAAGCCCGCATGCGCGGGCCATTTAATCACACAATGTGAGGTTGGATAAACCAACGATTTTGGCAAAGCCGTATTTGAACGCGTTGTGCTGTTTTAGATGGTAGTCTAAAACCATAATTATAATAACTCATTAGCAGCCATTTGTCAATACCCAACTAAAAAATTTTTTATAGCCCGCAGATGCAAGGAAACAAAGCGCATATGATTATATGCTAATATATGCAGATGCGGCGGAAAGGATGAAAGCTATGCAGGAGGATTATTTTATCGGTCTGGATGTGGGAACTGATTCGGTAGGCTGGGCAGCCTCGGACACTAACTACAACCTATTAAAATGCAACCAAAAAGCGCTTTGGGGCGTGCGCCTTTTTGATGAAGCCCACAGTGCTGCCGAAAGGCGCTCTTTCCGCACGTCCCGCAGGAGACTGGAGCGTTCCCGGCAGCGTCTCGACTGGCTTCAGGAAATTTTTTCAGAGGAAATAGCCAAAAAGGATCCCGCCTTTTTTCAGCGGCTCCAGGCCAGCAAATATGATGCAGAAGATAAGGAAACTTTCAGCGGGCGGCCTCTTGGCAAGCATATTCTATTTGCAGACGCAGAATATACCGACAAAGACTTTTTTTCAGACTACCCCACCATCTATCATCTGCGCCATGCGCTTATGAGCCGGAAGGGTCCGTTTGACGTCCGGCTGGTATATCTGGCTTTGCACCATATTCTCAAGCACCGCGGACATTTTCTCTTTGAAAATCTGGGAGAAGAACAAAGCAATGATGGCCAGGAACATACTCATGACGAAAAACCGGCTTTTATCAGCCCCGAAGCTCTAAAGGAAGGCCTTAAACGTGTCAATGGGTATCTGGAAGCACATGCTTTTTCAATGGATTTGCCTGACGACAAAGAATATAGAGACGATGTACCAGAACAGCTCTTTGAAATCAAGCAGGACACGCTTGAAATATTTGAAGGAGTTTTAACCGACAAAACCCTCAGCGTGTCCCAAAAGCATAAAAAGCTGCTTGAAGGCCTAAATATCTCCAAAACCCAAACTAAATTAAATAATATCCTTAAGCTGATGACAGGAGGCACAGTAAAATTAAAAGATTTGTATGATGAAGAAACAGAAGGCGAGCTCAAAAGCATATGCCTTAAAAAAGACTGGGAGCAGAACCAAGCCAAGCTTGCCGAAGCCCTGGGAGAGCGTTTAGAGCTGATTTTGGGAATAAAGCAAATATACGACTATTCTCTGCTGTCAGAAATTCTGGGAAAGGAAGCCTACCTTTCGGCCGCAAAAATCAAATTATTTGAAAAGCACCGCGAGGATTTAAAACGGCTTAAAATATTAATAAGGGGAGCAAATGAGCCTGCGCTTTATAAGGAGATTTTCCGGACAGCCCGAAAAGATTTGAATAATTACCCGGCCTATTCGGGGCACGGCTCTGTCAATTATCAATGCAGCTATGATGATTTCAGAAGCTATTTAAAAAAATCGCTGTCCGGCCTGCCTGAGTCTGAAGAGCTCAGCATGATTTCAGCTGAATTGGACAGCGGCGAGTTTTTGCCCAAGCAGGTAACTAAAGATAACGGCGTTATTCCCCACCAGGTGCATGAATATGAACTCAAACGCATTCTTGAAAACGCCTCGGCTTATCTCCCTTTTTTAAACGAGACAGATTCCAGCGGCCTTACGCGCAGGGAACAAATAATTCGTATGTTCCAATTCCGCATCCCCTATTATGTAGGCCCGCTTAACAACAATTCACCCTTCGGCTGGGCGGTGCGCAAAGAAGATAAAATATATCCCTGGAACTTTCAGGAGGTTGTGGACCTGGAAAAATGCGCCGAAAATTTTATTACCCGAATGACTGCAAAATGCAGCTATACAGGCAAAGACGTCCTGCCCAAGGCATCCCTGCTGTACAGCCGCTTTACTGCGCTTAACGAACTGAACAATCTCAGGATAAACGGCGAAAAACCGCCTGTGGAGATTAAGCAAAAAATTTATAATGAATGCCTTCTTCAGGGCAAGGGGCGAAATATAAGCTCTTATCTGCTTTCAGAAGGACTTATTAAAAAAGAAGATAAATTAAGCGGCATTGACGGAAATATAAAAACCACCCTTGCCTCCTGGCGCGCTTTAGGCTGGCTGCTGGAACGTCCGAAGGGAAAAGAGGCCGCCGAAGATATTATCAGGCAGATTACCCTTTTTAATGAGGACAAAAAGCTGCTTGAGAGGTACCTGACAAAAAATTACGCCGGCCTGTTAAGCAAAGAAGAACTTAATAAGGTAATGCATATGAAATTTGACGGCTGGGGACGGCTTTCTAAAGAATTTCTCACGCAGATTTATCATGTAGACAAAAATACGGGCGAATGCATGAATATTATGGACGCGCTCTGGAACACCAACGACAACCTTATGGAGCTTTTAAGCGGCAGCTATTCCTTTAAGGAAGGACTGGAGGAATTTCGTTTAAATGAATGGGAGGAAATTGGGTACACGCTGAAAGATTATCTGGACCAAAGCTACGCTTCCCCCTCCATCCGGCGCGCTATTAGGCAGAGCATACATATTATCGGCGAAATAGAACAGATAACAAAACGCCCGCCCAAGCGCATATTTATAGAGACTACCCGTGAGGAAAGGGAGAAAAAGCGTACTGACTCGCGCAGGGACGCCCTGCTTGAGCTGTATAAGAACTGCCAGGAGGAGGCCGGCCCGCTGTTCCAGAGCCTGGAGGCGCGCTCGGACAGTGAGCTGCGCAGGGACAAGCTGTATCTTTATTATACGCAGCTGGGCAAATGCATGTACAGCGGCGAAAGCATAAATTTAAGCGAACTGGACGCCAATTACGATATAGACCATATCTACCCGCAGAGCCTCACAAAAGATGACAGCCTGAATAACAGGGTGCTGGTCAAGCGTGTACTTAACGCCAACAAAAAGGACGTCTTTCCCCTCTCCTCTGAAATTCGGAATAAAATGCAGTCCTTTTGGGCAATGCTCAACAGCAAAGGACTTATTTCAGAAAAAAAGTATGCGCGTCTTACCCGCCACACCCCTTTAAGTGAAGAAGAGCTTTCGGGCTTTATAAACAGGCAGCTGGTGGAGACCAGCCAGTCTGCAAAACTTATAGCCGAGCTGCTTAAAAAGCGTTATGAAGCAGCTCAAACCGAGATAGTATACGTTAAAGCAGGAAATGTCTCTTCCTTCAGGCAGGATCAGAGAATTGACTCTTACGGCAATCAGAAACAGGCGGGCCAATGCACCAGAAATGAGGAAACCAAACAGGACCCTGTATTCACCAAATGCCGCGAGGTGAACGATTTCCACCATGCCAAAGACGCATACCTGAACATAGTTGTAGGCAACGTATACCATATAAAATTTACCTCCAACCCGCTTAACTTCATACGCCAGGCCAAAAAGAATGCTGGCAAAGATCAAGCTGATTCTTCCAAGGGCGGCTACGGCTACAGCCTGAACCACACATTTGATTTTGACGTAGAAAGAAACGGAGAAAAAGCATGGATTGCCGGAGAAAACGGTTCCATTGCAGCAGTGCGCCGGACTATGACCAAAAATAACATCCTTTTCACCCGTTTTGCACACGAAGAAAAAGGGGGTTTCTTTGACCAGACCCTAATGCCTAAGAAAAAAGGGCAGTTCCCCATAAAAAGCAATATGAGCATAGAAAAATACGGAGGCTATAACAAGCTCACAGGCGCCTATTTCTGCCTAGTAGAACATACAAATAAGAAAAAGCGCGTGCGCTCCATAGAAACCGTATATATTGTCAACCGCCAACTATACGAAAGCAGCCCCGTTAAATACTGCGAGGAAATTTTAGGGCTGGAGCAGCCGCGCATAATCCTGCCCAAGATACGCATTGACTCTCTTTTCAGCATTGACGGCTCCCGCGTGCATATTTCGGGGAGAACAAATGAGCAAATCATTTACAAAAACGCCAACCAGTTAATCCTGGCTCCCCATTGGAACGCCTATATAAAGGGAATAGCAAAATATCTGGAAAGATGCAGGGCAGCCAGAAAGGCTCTCGCCATAACCCCTTTTGACGGCATAAACAGCCAGGACAATATAGCTCTGTATCAGCAGCTGCTGGAAAAATTGCATGTAAAGCAATATGCAGTCGTATATCGCGCACCTCTTGAAGCGCTGGAAAAAGGCTTTGAGAAATTCACGTCTTTGGCGGTTAGCGAGCAATGCGAGGTTCTGGTTCAAATTCTTAATCTGTTTAAATGTACATCTGCTGAAATGAATCTTGAAAAACTCGGAGGAGCAAAGCACATAGGTACAATAAAATTTACAAAAAACCTAAAAAGTAAATCCAATCCTAAGCTTATCCATCAGTCTGTAACAGGCATATTTGAGCGCGAAGTAGATCTTATGACGGTGGATGCAGAATGAGCTGGCGGGTAGTAGTGCTCTCGCGGAGCGCTAAAGCGGACTATAAGATGGACTATCTTATAGTCCGCACCCCCGAAGCCGTCAGCCGGGTGCATATCAGCGAAATAAGCGTGCTTATAATAGAAAGCACTGCGGTTTCCATTACCAGCTATCTGCTCTGCGAATTAATCAAGCATAAAGTGAAAATCATTTTCTGTGACCATATGCGCAACCCCTGCGCCGAATTGCAGCCCTGCTACGGCAGCCATGACGCAAGCGACAAACTGCGCCAGCAGATACAGTGGAGCAGTCAGGCCAAACAAAATGTCTGGACCGAAATAATACGCCGCAAGCTGTATGAGCAAAGCGCTCTTTTATCCAAGCTGGGACTGCCGCAGCACGCATTGCTGGATAAATATTCAGATGAATTGCTGCCCGGAGACAGCACCAACCGTGAAGGGCACGCCGCCAAGGTATATTTCAATGCTCTATGGGGCAAAGATTTTTCCCGTTCCCAGGATAATGCCGTAAACGCCGCGCTTAATTACGGCTACAGCCTGCTGCTGTCAGCCTTCAACCGGGAAATTGCCGCCGCCGGATATACAACGCAGCTGGGCATAAGCCATAACAACACCTTTAACCATTTCAATCTGAGCTGTGATTTTATGGAGCCTCTCCGGCCCCTGATAGACGCTAAAGTTGCCAAAATGGCCCCTATTCAATTTGAGCGGGAAGAAAAAATGCAGCTTGTGGAACTGCTCAACAATACGGTAATTATAGACGGACAGAGACAATACCTGCTCCTTGCAATCCGTATATACTGCGCCGGTTTATTAAAAGCCCTGCAAAAAAACAAGCTTTCAGAGATAAAATGGATTAATTATGCCTCTATGCCCAAAGAAAAGCACCCAGCAGATACTGTCTCGGAGTCAGACGAAGCGGAAAAATAGAAGCTATACTTTGCAAGCCGTATAGGCTTACGCTTATTACGAAAAACAGCACCTGGTAAAATACAATAAACGGAGGGAGTATGAGCTATAGATTCATGAGAGTTTTCGTATTTTTTGATTTGCCCGTCGCTACTGCAGCCGACCGGAGAGCCTATGCCCAATTCCGGAAATCTCTTCTTAAAAACGGATTTATAATGCTTCAGGAATCAGTATACTGCAAGCTGGCCCTTAATTCAACGGCGGCCCAAGCCATAATGCAGGGAGTGCGGGATAAAAAGCCGCCTAAAGGGCTGGTGCAGATGCTTACGGTAACTGAAAAACAGTTTGCCCGGATGGAATTTGTGCTGGGAGAATTTAAATCTGAAATAATTTCCAGCGACCAAAGGCTGGTGATAATATGAAGCTTGCTCATCCCGCCCTTTCCAAGCCTATCTGCTTTAAAGAAAACCAGATCCAGCTGCTAATTATTGAGTCGCCGCGCATGTTCAGGCAGTTTGCCTTTGAACTCATAGCCCAAAGCGAAGGACAGGATGGCGAATTTATATTGTCCCTTAACAATGATATATTGGATTGCGCCGAACATCTGCATATCATATACGATTACTATCATCTTGAACCTGAAGGTAAAAAACTGCATAACCGTTTCCAGGCTGAAATTCAATCTATAACAAAAAACGAGCTGTTGCATGAAACCCTGGCGCTGGAAGAAAGCATAAATAATTATCTTCAGCATCTCCGCCTGCTCTGCGGTTCTGCTGCGTTTGAAGAAGGACAATACATACCCGCATTGCTTAAAGGCGTTAAATTTGCCCCTGCATTGGAAGACGAGTCTCCCTTGGGCCGTTTAATATCACATATATCAATATACAATTCCCTAATGCCTGAGCAATGCTTTATATTACTGGGCGCCAAGGCAATTTTTGAAACGGAAGAACTGACGCAGCTGTATACCTGGGCAGATTATGTCCACTGCCGCATACTGCTGTTAGAGCCAGCCTGCTCCCAGCCGCTGGAAAAGGAAAATCCTTTTATTCTCGACCGGGATATGTGCGAGATTCATATTGACTCAAACAGCGGACATGCTATATAATATATACGGTATCCATCTATAGCAGTACGGCGTTATGTTGTGGCGTGCTCTTAAATTTGAGGTTTGAGAGCTGTGTTGTTTTAGATGGTAGTCAAACCCGGCCGATGGGCAATAGCATATTTATGCAGTTTGAGAGCTGTGTTGTTTTAGATGGTAGTCAAACAACAAACAGCACTGCAAGGACAATAAAAAGGTTTGAGAGCTGTGTTGTTTTAGATGGTAGTCAAACCGGTAATAAAAGAAATAACATCACCGACCGTTTGAGAGCTGTGTTGTTTTAGATGGTAGTCAAACTTAACGTCATACTCGGGCAAGGTCAACACAGTTTGAGAGCTGTGTTGTTTTAGATGGTAGTCAAACCATAGAGGATTATTATATCCCTCTCATCCAGTTTGAGAGCTGTGTTGTTTTAGATGGTAGTCAAACGCCAGTATCCCGATATTGATTTACAGGTTAGTTTGAGAGCTGTGTTGTTTTAGATGGTAGTCAAACTCGTAACAACTTTAATAGTATTTCGATATTGTTTGAGAGCTGTGTTGTTTTAGATGGTAGTCAAACCCTTCGGATTGACAATGCTCCCGGCGTACTGTTTGAGAGCTGTGTTGTTTTAGATGGTAGTCAAACAACGAATGGTTAACCCCCGGAGAGAATATTGTTTGAGAGCTGTGTTGTTTTAGATGGTAGTCAAACCTCCCTCATAACGACAGAACCAGAATCAGCGTTTGAGAGCTGTGTTGTTTTAGATGGTAGTCAAACAATAGCCCCATATTTATCTGAAACAAGGCCGTTTGAGAGCTGTGTTGTTTTAGATGGTAGTCAAACTACCGTTTTTACAGAATCAAACATAAGCATGTTTGAGAGCTGTGTTGTTTTAGATGGTAGTCAAACAATGGACTTGTTCGTACAAGAAATTTTGCGTTTGAGAGCTGTGTTGTTTTAGATGGTAGTCAAACTTGCATAGCCACGCAAAGAATTAACTCTTTGTTTGAGAGCTGTGTTGTTTTAGATGGTAGTCAAACCAATACTACAATAACAGCAACCACCGGTATGTTTGAGAGCTGTGTTGTTTTAGATGGTAGTCAAACGATTTTATTTATTCAGACACGGATAGCGTGGTTTGAGAGCTGTGTTGTTTTAGATGGTAGTCAAACCGGTTTAGCGAACATGCGTTCGGCCAATGTGTTTGAGAGCTGTGTTGTTTTAGATGGTAGTCAAACAACTTTTGTTGTTTAGCACCTTTGACAAGGGTTTGAGAGCTGTGTTGTTTTAGATGGTAGTCAAACCGAGCGTTTAATTAAGAAAGTATTAGCGGAGTTTGAGAGCTGTGTTGTTTTAGATGGTAGTCAAACGAATATTATGTGGCTGACTTTGAGACCTCGGTTTGAGAGCTGTGTTGTTTTAGATGGTAGTCAAACAATTAAATTTGTGCGAACAAGAACAAAAATGTTTGAGAGCTGTGTTGTTTTAGATGGTAGTCAAACTCTTTTGATTTCATAAACAGATCGTCCGTCGTTTGAGAGCTGTGTTGTTTTAGATGGTAGTCAAACTGCGCGCGCAGTCGATTGTCAATAACATTTGTTTGAGAGCTGTGTTGTTTTAGATGGTAGTCAAACCTATGACTTCGGTTGATTACTTTGCCTTTTGTTTGAGAGCTGTGTTGTTTTAGATGGTAGTCAAACAGCACCGCCTGCGGCCCATATAGCTATACCGTTTGAGAGCTGTGTTGCTTTAGATGGTAGTCAAACCAGCCGCATTGCTTCAAAGTGCTGTGCGATGTTTGGGAGTTGTTCTGTTTTAGATGGTAATCGAACGCGCCGCAACTACCGCAGGGGCGAGGAAGTTTGAGAGTTGTGCCGTTTTATTTGTTTGCTGTGGCGGCGCGGAGTTTTGGCGCCCGCAGGGCGGCAAAATCAAGCGGCTAAAAGGCAGGGAGAAAATTAATTTTCTCCCTGCCTTTTAGCCGCTCAGGGCCGGCCGGAAGGCCGGTCCCCGCGCCGCCGTATTTGAGCGGCTTTATATTTTACGCGCTTATTTTTATTGCCAGGGCCGTCATATCATCCCGCGCGGTGCCCGAATACGCCTCCAACGCCTTAGAAAGCAATCCCTTAGCCAGTTCTTCAGCGCCTAACTGGCCGTTGTTCTCCAAATAGGTTTTTATCCCGTCCTCGTTTCCCGCTAGAGCGTCATACACGCCGTCGCTTACCAGAACTATAACATCCCCGCCGCGTACAAGTTTTTTTATTATGCCCGGATGAACGCTGTCCACTATTCCCGCAGGCAGAGAAGCGCATTCATAGCTTACCGCCCTGCCTTCTCTCAATATGTAACCCGGACACGCTCCTATTTTTCCCCATTCCATGACTCCGTCGTTAAGATCAAGTACACATGCGTCTAAAGTGGAATAGCTTTCCTTCTGGCTGCTGAGATATAACAGCTGATTTATGAGCGCATAAGAAGATGCGGAATCCATCCCGCCTTCCAGAAGGGTTTCGGCCAGAGAAACCGCTCTTTCGCTCTCGGCCAGCGCTCCCTGGCCGCTTCCCATGCCGTCGCTTATAGCGGCCAGATATTTCCCGCCTTTTATCGGTTTAAGCGCAAACGTATCTCCGCACACTCTTTCTCCGTCCTTCTTTTGACGGGCAGCATAGCCCGAAATGCGCAGCCGCGGCAGCGGGATAAAGCTGCAAACACATTTTTCCCCCGCCGCATTGCACTTTTTATAATCGCATATAAACTGAACATCAGTAAGCCTTTTAAGCTCGGACAATATTGCCGCGGTACATTCCCTGCCCGACCGGCATGCGGGCCGTACTACTTTTACCTCAGTCAGCGCGCCGTTCCTGCGGCAGATAACCTCGCGCGCATCTACTCCCCTTTCTTTAAGCACGCCTGCCAATTCCCCCTCCAGTTTTTCATCATATTCAGATTCTATAAGATTTTCAGCCGTTAAGGCATCCAGCATACGGGAAACGCTTTCGCATTCGAGCGCTATCGTGCTCTCCTTTTTTTCGGGCTCCTGCTCTAAAAGCAGCTGATTATGAGTATTCATGCTTATAAGCACCTGCACCCAATAATGGCACCTGCTCTTTAACGGCGCTGGCACATCGCAGGGGGAAACAGTGCCCACGACATATACCAGTGCCGCAAGCTGCTTAAAATCCCCGTAAGTATCCGCATACCGGTTTCGCCAGCAGTAATCATATTTATCGCATTGGGAGCACACCTCGCTGGCCGCTATGCCGCAGAGCGCAGCTTTGCGCGCTGCCGCATCTGTCTGCGAGCTTTTGAAAATGCGTCCTACATCCGCCAGCACTGAGCTGATTTCACTCAATTTCTGCACGTTTTCCTCTTTGACGCGCACAGCAAGATTAATCCCTGTCCGCGAGGAGGTAAACAGCACGCAAAGCTTAATATACATCCTTTCAGGCATCAGCATTACAGGCAGGCACCCCAGAATCAGCCCTTGAAGAGACAGTATAAGGTCAATATTCCTAGAAAGCATAAGCGTAAAAATAATATCCGCCAGCAGCAGACCCAGCGGCGGCCCTATTCTACGCATATCCTTAAGCAGGCCGGCCAGCATGCCCCCTGAAGCAAATATAAGCGCTAATTCATAAGAACCTGTTTTAAAGGCGGCCAAAAAGGCTAACAGGCTGCCCGCGGCCGCGCCGCCCCCGGCGCCAAGCAGAGCGCCCGCAAGGGATATATACGCGCAACCTAAAACCGAAACGGGAGACAAGCCTATAATTTCAAAATGCGGTAAAGCAATTATTAAAAGGCATACGGCCATATTAATACTTACTAGCTCGCGCGGAGACAGCCGCTCTTTTTTACGCGCCTGAGCCGCAATATCCGCAGCTGTTTCCGCCAGCGGAATCAAGCCGCAGGCGGCGGCTGCGTTCAGGGCCAAAAGTATATAATCATACTGTACCGCGGGCGCTATAACAGCAGTAAGCGCATACGCGGCTAATACAGCGGCGCATTTATATATGTATTTTGTTCTGCCCAGATAACGCACAAGCAAAAGCAGCAGCGCGGTAAAAATGACAGGCAGGCAATTAAGCGCCAGCGCCGCAAGGTTAAAACCGGCCAGCGCCGCCCCAATCAGCGCGCCCGAAAACGCTGTGGCAAAATACCTCTTGTCCCTGACTGCCGCGCAAAGCAATACCGGCCCAAGGGGCCTTAGCTGGTCAACCAGCGCGCACCAGCTTAATAATGCGCATATTATCCCCAGAACAGCATATTTGACCCATTGTATCCTGACGCGCACAGGCTTGTCCGTTATAACCATACATTTTATCCTCCTTTGTAAAGGAACTAACTAAATATTAGGAGAATCTATGCGCGATAATTGTTGTTCAATGCCGTTCTTATGTCTGCAATCGTACTCTATATTTTTTTATTTACAGCTATAATTTTTTTATTTTATCCATTTTACCTCAATTAATCCTGGGATATATGGCAGGGTTTTGGCGGATTTTAAAGAAAATTCTTCAAAGATAATTTTATATGATTGGGCATATCCTCCAAATGCCGCCGCAAAAGCTCCAGCTCTAAAGAATAGTTATCCATCCAGCCCAGCTCCAAATTCTTTTTCATGGCCATAACGTGTTCGCTTATTTCATCCGCTTCGCTGTGCTTCATAACCATAAGCCAGCCCGCCTCATGCTTTTCCCAAAGCTTTTCAAATTCACGAACTGATTCAATGTCGTTATTCTGCTGTATTTTTTCCACGGCGTCAGATAATTCCTCCAGAGAATGCTCTATATAGATATCCAATGTCAGGCACGCGCCTATCATCAGTATAAATATTATTACAATAGCGGCTATATTTTTCATTGATTCCACCCTAATCTTTTATTCTTAAAGTACATACGCGCTGTTTGGGAGTCCTGCCCTGCAAAAAAAGCAGCTGCTTTGGAATGTACTGAGCAAGCAGTATTTCCGAAGGAGACTCAAAGCCAGCGCTTTTTATATGCCTTTCCAGCCATTTATCCTCCTTCTGGGCCTTAACCAGATTTTCGGTTATGGTGCGGCCGTCTGAAATCAGGGTAATACCCATTTCTGTCGGCTCTCCTTTTACTTCCATTTCATCACAGGACGGCGGCATATCTTCTTTATTGAGCAGTACGCTCAGTTCTCCGTTAGTTTCCAAAATAGCATAATTAACTGTTGAAATATCAAACACATCTTTAGTGCGCAGCTGCTCAAGCAAATCATTAAGATTATATCTTAAATGGGCAAGCTCGTGCTCCTGAATAACTCCGTGCTCTATAAGCACGCATGCCCGGCCGCAGAAAAATTTCCTCATACGCGCTGATTTAAGGCTTAATACCGAAATCAGCAGCTGGCAGAAGGATAAAACCAGAATACCTATAATACCCCATGCCAGAGGCAGGGATAAATCACTTAAAGGAATGGTGGCCAGATCCGCAGTCATCATGGTTATAACAAACTCATAAGGCTGAAGTTCTCCTACCTGGCGCTTACCCATAAGCCTGATAAGAAAAAATACCATGATAAACATGAAAAAGGCTCTTAAAAGGACATTGAACATTCTTTATATTCCTTTCATAATATAGATATTTCAGCTGGTTTTATATAAAAGCCCAGACTTAAGTTTCCGCAAAAATATTATGCCATTTTAAGCCTGCAAGTATTCATAACAGAATATTAGCGTTAGTGCACAAAGGATAATTTGGCCAATGACAGCCGAATTTGCGTTCCTGCTGTGTTGCCTTTCCTCCATGTACGCACGGCACATGTCGCAGCTGCGTCTTGCAGGGACGCAAACTCAATCATTTTAGACTCTGCGGCCTCAGTCCAGGAAAATTCAACTGTTTCCAGGACAGACGAGGGAGGCTCAGAGGAACGCACACCGACCAGGGATAACACGGAAAAGTATACGACCGAAGATAACACGGAAAACAGGCAATTTTTCCGGCTGCGGTGCATTTATCCCTTGTAAACTAACGCCTGACCTGTTTATATAAAAAAATGATGTTGATATTATTAGCAGTTTGTGTGATAATATAATATATAGGAGATGGTTATGTGGAAAAATATTCCGACGTACTGGAAGCGCTGCGGAAAAATAACATGCAGGCATATTATGCTCCCGACAAAAAGGCCGCTTTGGAAGCCATTAAAAGCCTTATAAAACCCGGAGAAACCATAACATGCGGCGGTTCAATGACCCTCAAGCAGCTGGGAGTGCCCTCCCTGCTGAAAAACGGCGAATATAATTATTTGGACCGGGACGCACCAGATCTGACGCACGAAGACCTCCAGCTTATATTCCGCAGGGCATTCTTTGCAGATACATACATAATGAGTTCCAACGCCCTTCTGCGCACAGGGGAGCTTTATAACGTGGACGGCAATTCAAACAGAGTAGCCGCTCTCTGCTTCGGGCCTAAATCGGTAATTGTGGCCGTGGGCAGAAATAAGCTGGTGGATAATTTGGAACAGGCTGTCCGCCGGGTACGCTTAATTGCAGCGCCGTTAAACGCAAAGCGCCTTAATTGCGGCACTTACTGTACATTTACGAATAAATGCATAGCCGAAGAAGGCTCTCTTACAGGCTGCAATTCAGATGCAAGAATTTGCTGCTCCTATGTGCTCACCTCCCGTCAGAGAATCAAGGACCGCATAAAGGTCATTATAATAGATGAAGATTTAGGTTATTGATTTAAGCTGCAAAATAAAATAAATTGGAGAAAAATATGATAAAGGCTGTAATATTTGATTTAGACGGCACCTTAATATACACCCTCAAAGGATTATCCTATTCCTGCAATATTGCGCTGGAAAAAATGGGTCTGCCCCCTATAAAAACTAATACATATAAAAATCTTATAGGCTGCGGAGCAGATAAGCTTATGGAGGACATGCTTCGCACTGTAAAACATAAGGCGGAAAAAGAAGATATCACGCAATTAAAGGAATATTTCAATCAGAGCTACCGGGAAAACCTTTTTTATAAAACCAAGCCTTATTACGGCATAGATAAAATGCTGGACAACCTTAAGGCGCAGGGGTTAAAATTAGCAGTATTCTCTAATAAGCCTGACGAGCATACTCAGCGGCTTATTTTAAAGCTGCTGCCTGATAGATTTGACGCAGTGCGCGGCAAAAGAGAGGATACTCCCCGAAAGCCTGACCCAGCCGGAGCTCTATATATTGCTCAAGAGCTGCATGTGAAACCGGAGGACTGCCTTTATATCGGGGACAGCGGCGTAGATATGCAAACCGCCCAGAACGCCGGCATGCTGCCCATGGGAGTGCTCTGGGGCTTCAGGGAGCGCAAAGAGCTTCTCAGTAACGGGGCACGCTTTTTAGCTGACAAACCTGAGGATATCATCACCCTTATAAAAGTTATCAATTAAGCTCTTTTGCATATTTTTAAGCGGAATATCCGGCGATATCCCTTAAAACGGCAATTAGCTGAACTGTAACAAATATATCAGTCTGAATATTACATATAATATCAATTATTATACTATTTAAGGTATAAGTTATTTTATATTATTCTGCCGCGCCGTTCTCTGTCAGTTTAATGAATCGCGCGGGTAAATATAAAGGAGTTTTATATGAAATACGGTTTTATTAAAACCGCCGCAGTCTCGCCTGAAATTAAGGTCGCAGACTGCAGTTATAACGCCGAGGCTATAATAGCAAATATGAAGCGCGCCCAGGCACAGGATGTAAAAATGCTTGTTTTTCCCGAATTATGCATTACAGGCTATACCTGCGGCGACCTTTTTTTGCAGAACACCCTTTTGGAAGGTGCGCTGGACGCTTTGGAAAAAATTTCTGCCGCCAGCGGGGACATGCTTGTATTTGCCGGACTTCCCGTCATGGTTATGGGGAAAATTTACAACTGCGCCGCAGCTATGTCCAACGGGCGGCTGCTCGGCCTTATTCCCAAGAGCTTTATTCCTAATTACGCTGAGTTTTACGAGCAGCGGCACTTTAATTCTGCGCCTAAAGAAAATATGACCGTAAACATACGCGGAGAACAGATCCCCTTTGGGACAAAGCTGTTATTCTGCTGTGAAAGCATGCCTGAATTTATTGCGGCTGCTGAAATATGTGAAGATTTATGGGCCTGCGAGCCGCCGTCCATCTCTCATTGCCGTGCCGGTGCAACAATAATAGCAAACCTTTCAGCCAGCGATGAAACCGTAGGCAAAGCCATATACAGGCGCGGGCTGGTTGCTAACCATTCCGCCAAAATGCTATGCGCTTATGTTTACGCAGATGCAGGAGAAGGGGAATCCACTACCGACATGGTGTTTGCTTCGCATAACCTTATCGCTGAAAACGGCGTTATCCTGGCCGAAAACAGATTTAATTCCGGACCGACTATCTCAGAGCCTGATTTAAGCCGGTTGATTGGAGAGCGCAGAAGAATGACCACTTTTATGCCTTCTTCAGCAGACGGCTACAGGCTTATTCCTTTCCGGCTGGAAAGCAAGCGCACCCGGCTCACACGGGAAATATCCCCTCTTCCCTTTGTTCCGGAGGATAAAAGTGAACGTGAAAACAGATGCGAGGAAATTCTTACTATTCAGGCCCTGGGCCTAAAAAAGCGCTTGGAACACACGCAGGCTAAAAGCATTGTGCTGGGGCTTTCGGGGGGATTAGATTCAACCCTGGCCGCGCTGGTATGCGTCAAAGCCCTGAAAATGCTCCAGCGCCCGGCAATGAACCTGACAGCCATTACCATGCCCTGCTTCGGCACCACCTCTCGCACCAGGAACAATGCTCATCTGCTGGCGCGGGAATTAGGCGCTAATTTACGGGAGATAAATATCAGTCAAACAGTCCTCTCGCATTTTTCAGATATAGGACAAAGCCCGGAGACTCATGACGCTGCATATGAAAACGGACAGGCCAGGGAACGCACACAGGTACTTATGGATATTGCAAATATGCAGGGCGGGCTGGTTGTAGGCACTGGCGATTTATCCGAACTGGCTCTGGGCTGGGCCACCTATAACGGAGACCATATGTCCATGTACGGAGTAAACGCTTCCATTCCTAAAACCCTTGTCCGGCATTTAGTGACATATTGTGCAGATACTGCGGAAACGGCAACGCTCAAAAGCATTTTATACGATATCCTGGACACGCCTGTAAGCCCTGAATTGCTGCCTGCCCAAAACGGGGATATTGCTCAGAAAACCGAAGAACTGGTAGGGCCCTATGAACTGCACGATTTTTACCTTTATTATGCTGTAAGATGGGGATTTTCCCCCCGCAAGGTTCTGGCGCTGGCCCAGTATGCTTTTTACGGCAGAGAAGAGTATTCAAATGAAATTCTCTTAAAATGGCTGAAAATCTTCTACCGCCGCTTCTTTTCACAGCAGTTCAAGCGTTCCTGCCTGCCCGACGGGCCTAAAGTAGGAAGCGTTACACTCTCTCCCCGTGGAGATTGGCGTATGCCAAGCGACGCCAGCAGTGCGCTTTGGCTTAAAGAACTGGAAGAATTATAACGGTCGGAAAAGTAATAATGGGCGCGCCGCGGGATTTTGCCGTTTCACGGCAAAATCAACGCCCCCCAAGCCTAAATGCGAAAGCTTGCTTTCGCCTTTAGGCTTGGGGGCGGCCGCCCGGCCTGCGGCCGGGCGCCGCGGCGCGCCCACTATTACTTTTCCGACCGTTATCCTATAAACATCTGGGTCCAATAATTACCATCCGAAACATAACCCACGCCTATCTGAGTAAAAGATGCGTTTAGTATATTGGCACGATGCCCTGACGAATTCATCCAATCGTTCATGACCTCCTGCGGAGTGCGCTGCCCTCTCGCAATATTCTCCCCTGCCGTCCTATAGCTTATGCCAAAATTCTTTATCATATCAAAAGGTGAACCATAAACTGGGCTTGTATGCGAAAAATACCCGTTATCATGCATATCCTGGGACTTATATCTGGCTACGCGGCTTAACTGCCAGTTAGCCGTAAGCTTATTAAGGCCATTTTGCGCTCTCACTTCATTTACAAGATTTATAACCTGCTCTTCGTAAGAAAGTATTTCCTCGTCATTAAGAGGCACATAAACCTTTTGACCCGGATAAATCAAATCAGGATTCTCAAACTGCGGGTTAGCCGCTATTATTTCGCTCAAACCAACCTGATATTTGACAGCGATTTTCCAAAGGCTGTCTCCCTTAACTACCGTATAAGTATCTATTTCAGCAGCGTAAGCAGGCATGCAAACGCATATGCTTAACGCGCATAATAATGCAATTATTAGCTTTTTCATATATTCTCCTTTATAAATATCTTTCTTTAAAAATAGTATTGCAAATAGTCAATAGATTTATTTTGTTATATTTTGTCATTGCTATCAAGTCTGGTAATAAAGCCGGGGGCAGGCGTTTGGCAGGCTTTGCCTGCCTAGCCGAGCAAAGCTCGGCCAGCGGCCGAAGGCCGCAAACGCCTGCCCCCGGCTTTATTACCAGACTTGAATGCTGTTGAACACGGATAAATAAAAGGGCGGCCGCGGCGATTTGGCGCCTAAAGGCGCCAAATCGCCGTGTCTCCCCCTTAATTGGAAAGCAGAGCTTTCCAATTAAGGGGGAGACTCAGGGCCCGGCCTACGGCCGGGCCCTGGGCCGCCTTTTATTTATCCGCATTTACCAATATTACAAAAGCCAGCGCCATTTGAATGTTAAACATTCAAATGGCGCTGGCTTTTGTAACAATAAAATATACAGTTTTCTCAATCTTCAATCACAGGAATCCTGGTTATCCGCTTATCGGTAAATACATCGTATTCATCATAGCTGCTTGTAGAAAATTCCGATACAACCGCTCCCTGCGGGCCAGCAGTGAACCAATGCTTAGTATTTTTTTCTATTGTATATTGCTCCCCCGGACTGAGCAATATCTCATGAAAAACCGTGTATTCACCATCAGGATGTACAGGCTCACAATTTTTCTCGCCTGGAACGTAAAGCCGTACCTCTCCATACCGGCACCTAAATGTCTCTTCTTTTCCCTCATACCCTATTTCCGGAACCGGCGGATGGTAATGCTCCGGACAAGTCTGACCCGGAGTTAAAGCAAGTTCCTTGGCACAACAACGCCTGGTATTAACATAGACAACCAATTCCAGGCCAGTATTATAAACATCCTCCAGCCCATAATCCGCGACTTCTATATTATCCTTTTCCTGCTCAGTCAGTACTATCCCCGCTTTTTCATACAGCTCTATGGCCTTTTGCCTGAGTTCATTATAAACTGCTCTTTTCATAATATACCTCCTCCTGTGTATATCGGCAGTTCAATATGCCTTTATTGGTAAATATAATATACTATATTCCTCTTTAAGTCAAGTGAAATATGGCAATCTTTATATATTAAGTACGGCTAATTTGACTTATTGAAAATTAACAGCCCGCTGATTAATATTTAAACCGCTATTAAATATGCAGGAGCGGAAATATCTTAAAAGATATTTCCGCTCCTGCATGCAGTTTCCGCAAACAAAATAGTCTGCAGCTATTTTGCAATTATTACCTCATTATACGCCCTTTTTGTTGTTATCCAAAAGCGCCTGGGTAGTGTAATTAGCCTTAGCCACATAACCGGGTATGGGCATAATCTTTTCATGGATAGCATCGATAATCCAGGACGGCTGCGGGAAGAAGAAGTTATCCAGCTCGTAAGCAGGTGTAATCCAGTTCTTCGCGCCTACCACCACAACAGGAGCATCCAGATAATCAAAGGCCATATTAGTAACATTAGCCGCCATTTCCTTCATTATGGAGGCTCTCTCGCAGGCATCGCCCACAATTACCAATTTACCCGTTTTCTTAACAGATTCCAGCACCAGTTCATAATTGAAAGGCACCAGGCTGCGCGCGTCTATAACTTCAGCCGAAATATTGTATTTCTCCTGAAGCTCTTTAGCAGCGTCCATAGCGCGGTAAAGCACAGCGCCTATAGTCAGTATGGTTACGTCGCTGCCGGCACGCTTGATATCAGGTTCGCCAAAAGGAATCTCGTAGCTTTCAGCAGGTACGCCGCCCTCATGGAACTGCTCTGAATAATCATATATACGCTGGCTCTCAAAGAATACCACAGGATCGGTACCGTTGAGCGCGGTGGTCATTAAGCCCTTAGCGTCATAAGGCGTAGCAGGGAAGCAGGCTTTCAGGCCGGGAATATGCGCTATAAGCGCCGACCAGTCCTGACTGTGCTGCGCGCCGTATTTTGAGCCTACGCTGACACGGAGTATCATGGGAACCTTTAATTCTCCCGCAGTCATAGCCTGCCATTTAGCCATCTGGTTGAACACTTCATCGCCTGCGCGGCCCAGGAAGTCGCAGTACATCAATTCTACTACCGAGCGTCCGCCGCAAAGTCCATAGCCCACTGCCGAACCTACAATAGCCGCCTCAGAAATCGGGCTGTTGAACAAACGGTGATAAGGCAGGGATTCGGTCAATCCGCCGTAAACGGCAAACGCGCCGCCCCAATCCCTGTTCTCCTCACCGTAAGCGATGAGAGTAGGATCCTCATAGAATTTATTGATAATAGCCTCGAAGATACCGTCACGGTACTGATAGACCTTGTTCTTGGATACAGGCTTACCGTCCTTAAAGCCAAAACGCTCTTTTTTAGCTATCTTCTGCACGCGCGGATTCTCTTCATAAGGAATAAGCACGTCAGGCTTGCGGGTGGTATCCATGGATTCTACATGTCCGTTGGAGAACATAATATCCGCAATAGCATTGGGCTGAGCCACCAGATCCATATAAGGAGAAATCTGCGGATCAACAGCCAGCTTAACCACCTCTGTCATTTCCTTCTTGACATTCTCCAATATGGCCTCAAAGGCAGAGTCATCCGCTATGCCCGCCTTAACCAGCTCTGCGCGGTAAGTGATGAGCGGATCCACTTCCTGCCATGCCGCCAGTTCTTCCTTGGTGCGGTAGCTGGAAGCATCCGAAGGAGAATGGCCGGAGAAGCGGTAAGTAAGCACATCCAAAAGCACCGGGCCGCGGCGCTCCTCAATAATGGCCTTTTTACGCTTATAGGCGTCAATAACAGCCAGAGGATTAAAGCCGTCCACACGCTCAGCATGCATCTGATCTTCGTTAACTCCTGCGCCAAAGCGGGCAAGAATATTATAGGCCATAGTTTCGCCGCAGGTCTGGCCGCCCATACCGTACTGGTTATTAAAGAAATTGAAGATAATGGGCAGACCGCCTTTATGCGCCTCGTCCCAAAGCTGAGTATACTGATCCATAGCCGCCATATTGATAGCTTCCCAAACGGGGCCGCAGCCTAAAGAGGCATCACCTATATTGGCTATTACCATTCCGTCCTTGCAGTTCACCCTCTTATAAAGGGCCGCGCCCATAGCTATGTCGGCGCTGCCGCCCACTATAGCGTTATTGGGATAAATTCCGAAAGGAATGAAGAACGCGTGCATGGAGCCGCCCAGACCTCTTGAAAAACCTGTTTCACGGGCGAACATCTCGGCCAGGAAGCCGTAAAGCACAAACGCGCGGGCCATATCCTTAACGCTGGCGTATTTGCCGTTGCTTTCCACTACCTTTAAGGTAGAGCCGCCGCGGGTCTCCTTCATTATATCCAGCAGCTCCTGATCGCTGAGCTTTTCAATGCAGGAAAGCGCCTTGGCTATAACCTCGCCGTGGCCGCGGTGGGAGCCAAAGGTGTAGTCATCCTTGGTAAGAATATACGCCTGGCCTACTGCCGAAGCCTCCTGACCTATGGAAAGGTGCGCCGGGCCGGGATGGCTGTAAGCTATACCGTTATATTCGCTGGTGGTCTTAATGAGATTGAGCATAGTCTCAAACTCACGGATTATAGCCATATCCCTGAAAATACGGATGAAATCCTCATTGGAGAAATTGGCCTTCTCGTCCTCTATAGACTTTGAATACTGGTTGACGGGTATATCATGGAATTTAATAAAACCCGCCTTGCGCTTCTCATTCGGGTCAAGATATTGTGATTTAGGCATAAGTAAAACCTCCTTAAAATTTTAGCCGTGATATTCAAATATCCCCTCGCGGATAATTTCGCATACTGTCGGATGGGGGAATATGATTTCTTTAATGTCCTCAATACGCATCTCAGTCTCTATCATGGTAACGGCGCTTACGATAATCTCGGACGAATAATTGCCTATCATGTGCACGCCTACCAGACGATTGCGCTTTTTATCTATTATGAGCTTGCAGATGCCGTCTCCGCCCTCATTTTCAGCCACATAGCGGCCAGAATATTTCATGGTAAGATTGACGCAGGCAACATCCATGCCCTTAGCTTTAGCGCTTTCCTCGGTTTCTCCTACGCAGGCTACCTCAGGATTGGTATATATTACCGAAGGTACGGCATTATAGCGCATATGGTCTTTTTTGCCCAGGATAGTGTTTATTGCGACCTCGCTCTCCCGGTAAGCCACATGAGCCAGCATATGAGAACCGTTTACGTCTCCGGCAGCATAAACCCCCGCCACGTTGGTTCTGCCCTGCTCGTCGGTTTTAATTGCGCCCCGTTCAGTATTGACGCCTATATTTTCAAGGCCCAGACCGTTAGTAGAAGGACGGCGGCCTATGGAAAGCAGCACCTTATCCGCTTCTACCGTCTCCTTATTGCCGTTAAGCTCATATACCACGCCTTTAGCAGTAACTTCCGTTACACGGGCGCCCAGCTTAAAGGTAACTCCCTTTTTCTCATAATTCTTCTGGAGAATTTTAGAGATTTCCGCATCGGTAGGTCCGGCTATTTTATTAAGCATTTCCACAACCGTTACCTTGCTTCCGGCAGTATTAAAGTAGCTGGCCATTTCAAGACCTATTACGCCGCCGCCGATAACTACCAGGCGCTCCGGAATCTCCTGAAGCTCTAATATCTCGCGGTTAGTAAGCACAAAGCCAGAGGCAAGCCCTTCCTTAAGTCCGGGAATGGGGGGCACTGAAGCTTCAGAACCAGTAGCTATCAATAGGCGCGAACCGGTATATTCCGTACCGTTGACGCTTACGCAGAAGCCCTCCGAGTTGCGCTTTTCTATATGTCCTTCCCCTTCTACGACAGTTACCTTAAGCTTTTTCAGCTTCATCTTAATGCCGCCCACAAGGGTATCTATAACCTTGCGCTTGCGGGCAACAACCGCCTGATGGTTCAATTTAATATTTTCTACGGTTATGCCGTATTTTTCGCCGTGGCTGGCTCCGTCATAGAGCTTGGCCGAATAAAGCAGCGCTTTAGAAGGAATGCAGCCTTCGTTCAGGCAGACGCCGCCTATAAAGCGTTTTTCTATAAGCAGAGTGTTAAGCCCTGCTTCTCCGGCGCGCTCTGCCGCAAGATACCCAGCCGGGCCGCCGCCTATGATAATCAAATCATATACCATGTTTTTCGCCTCCATTATTTAGCCAGCAGCGCGGAGAAATTCTCCAAATTAGCAGCCAGCTCCTTTAAGAATTTAGCCGCAGGAGCGCCGTCCAGCGCGCGGTGGTCAAAAGTCAAAGACAGGCCCATAGCCGGATAAGTCTTAATCTGCCCGTTTACTTCCTTAACGCGGGTTACAATATTATCCACGCCCAGGATACCTGTCTGGGGAGGATTAATAACAGGCGTAAAGCTCTCTATGCCCAACGAACCCAGATTGGAAACTGTAAAGCTGGCGCCTGAGAGCTTGTCGGGATTGATAGAACCCTTCTGGCAGTCGGCGGCGCATTTTTTAGCCTCTACAGCTATATCATTTAAAGAAAGTTTATTAGCGTTAAAGATGGTGGGCACCATTAAGCCTCTCTCAGTATCTACTGCCATGCCCAAATGAACATTTGTGAAATAACGCATCTTATCCTCAAGAAGGTGAGCGTTGAGATCTTTATGATTAGGCAGCGTGCGCGAAACCGCATAAAGCACCATATCGTTAAGGGTAATATTGGCCAAACCGAGCTTTTCTCCGTTTTCCTTAACCTTTTTGCGGTAAGCCATAAGCTCTGTTGCGTCAAAAGAGGTGTTCAACGTCAGCTGAGCCATGCTGCTTAAGGAAGCAGTCATGCTGCGGGCAATAACCTTGCGGATATTGGTTAATTTTACATCTTCATATTCAGGCGCCTGGACTTCACCGGCAGGCTGAGCCGCAGCTGCGGGAGCGAAGAGGTCTTCTACCGAAACGCGGCCGCCTATGCCCGTGCCTTCAATGCGGCTGCCGCCTGCAAGATATTCACCCGAAGCGGCCGGCGTAACCATAACGCCCTGCTCGCGCAAAGCTACTATATCCCTTTCAATTATGCGGCCTTCTGCGCCAGAAGGCACGGCATAGCGGTAATCAACGCCGGTTTTCTCGGCATAAGCGCGGGCGCGCGGAGAAATTTTTATATCTCCTTCAGCCGCTTTAGACGCTACCTGAGCAGTATTAGCGGCAGCGTTTGCCGCAGGAGCGGCTTCAGGCTGAGCCGGCGCCGCTGTCTCAGGCTGAGCGGCAGCTTCAGGCGCAGTAGCGGCAGCCATAAACTGGCTTACATCCTCGCCTTCAGAACCAATTACACATACATTTTCAAGGCAGGGGACGTCGTCACCCTCCTCATGCAGAATTGCAAGCAGAGTACCTTCTACCTGCGATTCCTCGTCAAAGGTTGCTTTGTCGGTCTCATAGGTGAATAAAAGGTCGCCCACGGCCACCTTATCCCCTACCTGCTTATTCCATTTGGTAATAATGCAGCTTTCCACCGACTGTCCCTGGCGGGGCATAATTACTGGTGTTGCCATAAAACAGATAACCTCCCATAATCCCCTCGCGGGGAAATTTTAATTGCTTTTAAGCATGATGTTAGTTTTAAACAAAATTATGTAGCTAACAAACACAATCTTTTATAATTCTATCATTTTAAAAGCCGGGTGTCAAACAGAATTGGCTAATACAACGCTATTATTTTGCCGGCATTTTTGAGCCGTATCGGATACCGCCGCACTGGGGCGCGGGCGGGGTTTATATATTGCCCTGCCGGCCTGCGGCCGGCAGGGCAGGGCGCAAGATAAAAACAGGGAAGTTCAAAAGCGAAACGGCAGAAAAGAAAGCTGGTCCGAGCATCAACGTTGCTGCGCCCACATTGAGGGCGGGGCGCCCCTTCTTTATATTAGTATATTTCGGCAGGGACTCCCACCCACGCCTTTTAAAAATAGATGCGCACAATGCGCGCATCTATTTTTAAAAGGCAAAAGGAGGCCGGCTCCGCCGGCCGGAATGGGCTAAATACAAATTATCTTCTCCAAACGTTTGCAAACATCCTACCCATTTATTCCCTCAAGACATTCCGGCCCATTCCCTTTATATGCATCCCGCCCGCCCTGCCGGCGGCCGCAACGCTTACAGTTCATCCGTCTCGCTCTCCTCTGCCGCAGTTTCCTTTTTATTTCCGCTGCGGCGCACCCATCCCCTGCGGATAGCAATAAAGCCCGCAAGTATCATGCATAAGATTACACCTATTACGACATATACATCAATACTTAACCCTGTACCTTTTATTACAGCCGCCTCTGCTCCTTCGGGCAGCTGCTCCAGCTTGCTTATTTTAACACAGTCAAAATAGACTTCGCCTTCCGAATACTCTTTTACCGAGCCCAGCTCAAGATATAAATCAAATTGAGTCACACCTTTATCCAGCACGACATAAAGAGATAATTCTTTCCAATCTTCTCCGCCCGTCAGCCGCTCAGAAGAGATGTCATTTATAATGCCGCTGCCTGCATTAACGCTCTGCGCCATAATACCTGCCCCGGAGCCAGTAATTTCTCCCGTTGCCTTGGCCATAACCGTTATAAGATAACAGTCCCCCGGCTGCCCTCCGGTTATACGCTGAACAAGATAACTGTGATTAGATTCAAGATTTTTAAGCGTTGCGCACATCCCTTCGGCGTCATATGATTCGTCAAGCACTCCGGCAATATATTTTTCCTTCAGCTCCGCTCCCGAAGTCCAGCCATCGAGGCCGTCCCCGCTTAATTCAAAGCTGGGGTTAGTTAGTTCCGCCGCTAAACTGTTCACGCTAATGACCGTTATGCATACAAACAATGCCGCCGTTATTAGTTTTTTCATCTTTTATCCTCCTTAGCCCCTATTTCATTCCATAATCCGTATTGAGCAGTATTGGATATAGCCTGCATTATCCTGCCGCGCGCGCCGGGCGCATACTGATTAAGCACCCTCAAAAGTTCATCCATCTGCGCCCGCTTTGTCTGCCCGCAGGCCGGGCAGGGCGAAAGTACAACCGGCAGTTCCAGCCCCTGCGCTACATGCCTTAAATTGGCTTCCTCGGCATAAACCAGCGGCCTTATTACCGTCAGGCCGCTTCTGCTTAAAAAGGTTTTGGGCGAAAAAGTATTTAGCCGGCTCTCATATAACAGGCTCATTAAAAAGGTTCCTACAACATCTCCGCTGTGATGCCCTAAAGCCGTTTTATTGCATCCAGCTGCCAGCGCCGCATTGTTAAGAGCCCCTCTGCGCATATTGGCGCAAAGCGCGCACGGATTTTTCTCCTGCCGCTCATCAAACACTATCCGCCCTATCTGAGTTTCCACTACCGTATACTTAACATCCAAATCTTTACAAAATGCCGCCACGCCGCTTAAATCAAAAGGTTGCATTCCCATGGAAACCGTTATCCCCTGCAATTCAAAAGCTTTTTTTGAAAACTTTTGGTAAAGCCTCAGAGCGTATAAAAGCGCCAGGCTGTCTTTGCCTCCCGAAATACCTACCGCTATTTTATCTCCGTCCTCTATAAGCTTAAAATCCTGGTCTGCGCGTCTTAAACATCCCAGCATGATTTTAATCTCTTTTTTCAGCTGCATAAATCTTCTCCATTCTTTTTTGCCGGACAAGTGAATAAATATTTATATAGGCGATACAATCAGGAGCAATCTCCATGTAAAAGGCATTCCGCCCTGATTGTATTGCCTAGGCAAGACTGCCCCAAAAGGAAGCATTTACATGACCGAATTTCTCCTTACCTTTTTAAACGAGCTGACTATAGCGGCTCTGGCCGCTCTGCCCGTAATTGAATTCCGCGGCGCAGTAATATACGGATTATACCTCGGAATGACAAAACCCGCAATCGGCGTTTCTGCTCTTATCGGCTGCGCCCTGAGCTCCTACGCCTTAATTATTTTGCTCGAACCCTGCTATAAATGGCTCAAAAAAAGAAAATTCGCCCGAAGCCTTATAACCCGTTTAAGAAGCAAAATAAACCCTCACCGCAGCAAGCTGGAAAATAAACTTTCAGACAGCGGCGGCTTTAAAAAGCGGCTTTTGTGCCTCTGGTCGGTATTCTTGCTGGTTACCCTGCCCCTGCCCGGCATGGGCGCTTTTACAGGCGCTTCGGTGGGAATAATGCTCAAAATGAAATCATCCGACTTATTCTGGGCCGTATTCCTCGGCAATGCTTCAGCAGGCATGGTATTCCTGCTTTTTTCCAACATCTTTGTTTAGCCAATACAATCAAAATCAAATGGCATTTAATAATAATGACCCTTTCGTATCTTAAAGATTACTTAGGCAATACAATAGAGTATAATGCGTTTTTGCATAAAAAGCCCGCCGCGTCCGCTTTATTGCGCGGTCTTTAAAATACGCCAATATGTATCTACCCGTGCGCCGCGCGGCCGTCAACGGGCATTTATGCAAAAATCTCCGACCGCAGAAAAAAAGGAATTTTCCGGCTCTTTAGGCGGCAGGACGCAGAAACACTGGAGTATTTCAAAGGATGACAGTGCAGCAGAACGGAGCAATGCACCTTTCAGCGGCGCATTGCACTCTGACTGTTATTGCCTAGCCCGCTCTGCCGCTATTATTTTAAACAGCCGTAATACTGTTTGACGCGTCTGTATCATAAAGACTGCTTATACCAGTTTATGAAAGGAAGTATCCGAAAACATATAAAGCCATCCTTCAGCGTTCAACCCTGTTATTTCCTTTATCGCAAGCGCATACATTTCAAGCTGGGGCCGGTGCCTTTGAGCCGTCTTTTCCGAATCAGCGGCGGCGCTGTCCGTTTTATAGTCTATAAGCACGGCGTGTCCATCCTCTATAAAATAACAGTCTATTACTCCCTGCACCAGCACGCGCTCTCCCTCCTGCTCAACCCATATGCAGAAAGGCTCCTCCCGGTAAACCTTATTTGCGCTTAACAGCCGCTTCCCTATTTCACCCTCAAAAAACGCCGCCAGCTTTTCCGGCTTTACTAAGGCCCTTTCTTCGGGAGTAAAAATCCCCTTATCCACCATGCCGTCCAGCTGGGCAGAAATGCCGCGAACAGACACATCTCCCCTTATATCCAGCCTTTCCATTGCGGTATGGTATAAATTGCCCATTTGAGCGCCCGAAAGCTCACGCATAAACGAGGGCCGGCGCAGCGGAACCTCCCTGTCGCCGAATAGTTCAGTAACCGCTCTCTTGCTCCTTAGGCGTGTGGCCGCTTCAAGCGCATACCTGCGGGAAAAACGCTCTTCAAGACGTTGCATCAGACAATAAAAATAAGGAATGAATA
>OMGY01000919.1_pt1 | contig 30389 bp, 24 predicted proteins | sample 1674461 | NCBI WGS metagenome assembly OMGY01 (sample SAMN05578579, study PRJEB25193) | human gut metagenome | biome: Human Microbiome; feature: human-associated habitat; material: feces | host: Homo sapiens | place: USA:Birmingham | reverse complement strand
GGATCAATTCCGTTTCCGAGTGATTTACTCATCTTGCGGCCCTGTGAATCTCTTACGAGTCCGTGGAAAAGCACTGTGTGGAATGGTGCCTTGCCCATCTGCTCATAGCCTGAGAAAATCATTCTGATTACCCAGAAGAAAATGATATCGTAGCCTGTTACAAGCACATCGTTTGGATAGAAATAATCCAGATCCTCTGTCTTTTCAGGCCAGCCGAGTGTTGAGAATGGCCAGAGCGCTGATGAGAACCATGTATCAAGTGTATCAGGATCCTGTGTCCAGTGCTCCTTGCCACACTTAGGACATTTGCCAGGCTTTTCTATTGAAACTACCATCTCTCCACAGTCATCACAGTACCATGCAGGTATTCTGTGTCCCCACCAGAGCTGACGGCTGATGCACCAGTCGCGGATATTGTCTGTCCAGTTGAAGTATGTCTTGTCCATTCTTGAAGGAAGGAGCTTGATTTCTCCGTTCTTTACTCCCTCAACTGCAGGCTTGATCATCTCGTCCATCTTGACGAACCACTGCTGCTTGATCATTGGCTCAACTGTTGTGTGACAGCGGTCATGCACACCTACATTGTGTGAATGTGGTACAACCTTTACTAAAAGGCCCTGCTCCTTAAGGTCCTCAACCAGTGCCTTTCTGCACTCGTATCTGTCCATTCCGGCATATTTTCCGGCCTTTTCATTCATTGTGGCATCATCATTGATTACAACGATTTCCTCTAAGCTGTGGCGTTTTCCTACCTCGAAATCGTTAGGGTCGTGTGCAGGTGTAATCTTTACACAGCCTGTTCCAAATTCTTTATCTACGTATGAATCTGCGATTACAGGAATCTCTCTGTCTGTGCATGGAAGCTTTAAGGTCTTTCCGATGATATCCTGATAACGCTCATCATCAGGGTTTACAGCTACGGCTGTATCTCCGAAAAGTGTCTCAGGACGTGTTGTTGCTATCTCTACGAATCTGCCTTCCTCGCCAACTACAGGATAGTTAATGTGCCAGAAGAAGCCGTCCTGCTCCTCATGCTCTACCTCTGCATCTGAAATAGATGTCTTACATACCGGACACCAGTTTACGATTCTTGAGCCCTTATAAATCCAGCCCTTCTTATAAAGCTTTGTAAATACCTCCTGTACTGCGTGTGAGCATCCCTCATCCATTGTAAATCTCTCACGCTGCCAGTCTGCTGATGATCCGAGCTTACGAAGCTGCTTTACGATACGTCCGCCATACTCTTTTCTCCAGTCCCAGCATTTCTCCAGGAACTCTTCTCTTGTAAGGTCTGCCTTGTTGATTCCCTGCTCTTTAAGTGCCTGGATGACCTTTACCTCTGTTGCGATGGATGCGTGGTCTGTTCCCGGCTGCCAGAGTGCATTGTAGCCCTGCATTCTCTTGTATCTGATAAGGATATCCTGCATGGTGTTGTCAAGGGCATGTCCCATGTGCAGCTGTCCTGTGATGTTTGGTGGTGGCATCACGATTGTGAATGGTTTTTTGCTGCGGTCTACCTCAGCATGGAAGTAGCCATTGTCTTCCCACTTTTTGTAAAGACGGTCCTCGATGTCCTTTGGATCGTAGGTTTTGTTTAGTTCTTTGCTCATGTTTTCCTCCTTTTATATGAATGACGCAAAAGCTTTGGGGGCTTTGTTGTATCAGGTCGCGCATTATGTATGGAATTATGTTCATGATTACGCTGCCAAGACACTGTAAAAATTATGATTAGGGATTGCTTAGACCATGACGCAACCGGCTTTTAGCGCCGTCCATGGCGCTAACGCCTCGCCCGCACATCCATGTGCGTGCGTTGCTGGGCTGTGTACATAATTTTAACAGTCTCTAGGCAGCTCCATAAATCACATAATTCCATACATAATGCGCGGCCTGATAATTCAGGCTGTGAGCTTTTGCTGTTTTTCTTTTCATTTAGCTATGGGCGACCGATTGGATTGCATGCGCAATCTTCCGGTCTGGGTACATAAAAAGACCCTCCCGATCATTGACCGGAAGGGCGAATTAGCGCTGTACCACCTTCGTTTACATCGGAGCATATATATGCATATAAACTCGAATGCCTCTTGTCCTGTAACGTGGACGAATCGGAAGAACTTATGCCGCTTGCGGCTTTCTGGGTTCTTCAGCTCAAAAGCTACCTTCCATGATTTCTGTCTTAAGCACCTTTCAGCCTGCCCAAAATGTATCACCATCTTACGGACCGGATGCTCTCTCTGAAAGCTTTCGTCATGTACTCCTCTTTCTTATGCCTTTAAATATTTGCCTGTTTCTTTCTACAATATTAAAGTGCATTGGGTGATTTGTCAATATGATTTTTCAATCATCATAATGACCTTTACATGAAACAATATAAATTATCTCATCTTTTTCATAATAAACAATTCGATTAGTGTCATCAATGCGTCTGCTCCACATACCACTAAGATTTTCCTTTAATGGTTCCGGTTTACCTATACCCTCAAACGTACTTCGCTGAATATCCTTGATAAGTCCATTAATTCTTTTCAGTGTTTTCTTATCCTGCGTCTGCCAGTATAAATAATCGCTCCATGCCCTATCTTCCCATAGTAACCTCATTAGTCCTCCTCTATCAAATCATGCTCTGCGAAGTGAGCTTTGCCATCCTTAATATCGCGCACGATATTTTCCAAATAACGGATATTGCTATCAGAATAAAACGGATCTACCGATACCTCAAAAGGAATACGCTTTTCTCTGCCTACTTTTTTTGCAAAAACGGTGAACGCTGCACTCATAGAAAGACCTAATTCCGAACACACCTGTTCCATGCTTTTTTTTACATCTGCATCCAATTTAAAATTAACATTAACTGACTGTGACATATACAACACTCCTTTCTTGCTTATAGTATATGCAACAATAAAGAAAATATCAATAAGATTTCTTCATTTTTTCTTTATTATAAATTTTTACTTTCAAAGAAATAAGTGCTCGCTATAAGTGCTGTTCCGCCTATATATGCCATCTTATCGCTCAAGTGTGAACGGCTGATAAGCTTGTCAGTATAGTTTTCATCATATTTTGTGCAGTACTGTATAAAAAGCTTATATATACTTGTATTTTCAAACATTGAACCAAACACTATCGTGCAATCCGGAGCCAGAATAGTCAACACATTTACAGCGACACGTGCCATTCGTTCTATTGCTCCAACAAGTATCTCAGAAATTGTCTTATCCATCCTTGTTATGTAGCCGTTGTCCTCATTTTCTACCCACGAAGTCAAGAGCTCTCTTGTTATAAGATTTTTATCACCGGCTGTTTCTTCGTATAGCACCGGGGTATTTTCCTTGGAATATATCTCCTTTATGCGGTCACACAGGGCAAACATGGATACTCTTGTTTCAAGACAGCCATGTCTGCCACATCTGCACTTAAGTCCATCAGGCTCTATGATGTAGTGTCCTATTTCTGCTGCGTTGTGCTGATTGCCCTCATATAGCTTATTGTCCACAACTATCGCAGAGCCGACACCCGGGCCCCACTTAATAAAAACAATATTGTTTCCATATTTTCCGACACCATAAAGCATTTCGGCTTCCGCAAATGCTTTGACGTTGTTTTCAAGTATTACCGGACACTGAATCTGTTTTTCAAGTATTTCTCTTATTTTTACTTGATTGTTCCATATGCCATAAGCGTGTATACTGATGCCATTATTCCTGTCAACTATTCCCGGAACACATATTCCGATTCCAAGAATATCTGACAGCTTAAGTTCATTTTCCCAAAGCTGAAGCTTTATTTCCTTTGCCAGTTCTTCTAAAAACAGCTGTGGTTCAATGTCCGTCCGGGTATGTACCTTAGTTTCAACAAGCACATTTCCCCTGATATTGGTAACTGTAATGCTCGTGTCTACAGCCTCAATATTTACAGATACTATATACTTAAAATCATAATTGATATCCACAAGCACCTTCTTACGGCCCGCTCTCTTCTGCTCCTTCATCTCACCCTTTTCAAGTATCATGTGAGCTTCCATCATATCATTGCACAGCATGGTCACAGCCGCCGGTGTGAGTCCTATCTGATTGGCAATATCCTTCCTTGACATTGCGCCGTTTTTCTGCAGTATCTTAAGTATCTGAGATTTATTATTGTTTTTTACACTATCAAGGGAAATTCCGGTTTTAACCATTAATTCATGCTCCTTATTTATGCTTCAACATTCTTTGTTGCAACTATATCCACACCGGTTGCTGCAGCATCACTTAGCAGTACATCACCTATATGCACCGGTGCCTCTACCGTGATTTGGTTGATACACTCCATCACATCCATTATCTTTTCCTTTGGAATATCCTGTGCCGTCTTTACGGATACCATCGGTATTGTGCCATTTTTCACACAGACTGTACTTGTCACAATTCGTGTCGGATGTGTCACTTCCTTTGCTCCGTAGTCTGCTCCGCGCTTGCAGGTATTTCCGGTTACTGTGACATTTTCTCCATCTATTGTCACCTTAAGGGCACAGCCCAGAGGGCAGCCTATACATGTCAAATTTTTTTCTTCCATGATACTATGCCTCCTCAATCTTTATCGTAATTGTGCGGGGATTGTCTGTTTCGATGAGCTCCTTCTTCTTAAGCACTACCTGCTCCATCTCACCCGGTGCCATAACAGGACGCTTGCGGTGCTGCAGCTGTTTATCATCCAGATATACTGCAATATAGCAATTCTTATACACAGCTCCCACTCGAAATCTTACCGTCACAGTATCATCCATCTGTGCAGTATTTATAGTACTTGGAACAGTATATCGTACTCCGTCTGTAGCGGTTATCGATATTTCTTTGCCATCGCAACTCTTATCACCACCATTTTTTACATACTCTGCGGCATGGCGGCCTGCTGCTGTCGCTTCCTCTGACACATAATCCACGAGGTCATGCACATGAAGCACATTTCCGCAGGCAAATACACCGGGCACATTTGTCTCAAGGCTTTCGTTTACGACCGGTCCGCTTGTTACCGGATTGAGCTCTACACCGGCTGTTTTTGAAATCTCATTTTCCGGAATGAGTCCGCATGAGAGTAAAAGCGTGTCGCACTCGTAAAACTCCTCCGTTCCCTCAATCGGCTTATTGTGCTCGTCAACCTGTGCAAGAGTGATGCCCTCCACACGCTCCCTGCCCTTTATATCAACCACTGTGTGGCTGAGCTTAAGCGGAATTACAAAATCATCAAGGCACTGCACGATATTACGCTTCAAGCCTCCCGAATACGGCATGAGCTCTGCAACCACCTGCACCTTTGCCCCCTCCAAGGTCATTCTCCTGGCCATGATAAGACCGATATCTCCTGAGCCGAGTATTACTACCTTTCGTCCCGGCATGTAGCCCTCTATATTCACCAGTCTCTGAGCTGTGCCCGCCGAGAAAATTCCTGCCGGTCTGTAGCCAGGTATGTTAAGAGCACCCCTTGCTCTCTCCCTGCAGCCCATCGCAAGTATTACGGTCTTTGCAGCGATATGGAAAAGTCCGTCTGTGCAGTTCATAGCTGTAACTATTTTATCGTTTGCCTCATCTTTTATCTTTACATCATGCCTGTCATCCGCTCTGTTTTCGAACTCGTCACCGGTTGAGATGTCCATGACCATCGTATTGAGCCTGTACTCTATGCCAAGCTCTTTGACCTCCTTGATAAATCTGCCGGCATATTCAGGGCCTGTGAGCTCCTCCTTAAAGGTATGCAGGCCAAAGCCGTTGTGTATACACTGATTTAAGATACCGCCAAGCTCACCGTCTCTTTCCAGTATAAGTATTTTATCTATTCCATTTTTCTTAGCGGAAGCTGCTGCCGCAAGACCTGCCGGGCCTCCTCCTACTATCACAATATCGTAAAATTCCATATTGTCCCCCTATGTTAATCTGATATTAATACAATATCAATCTATCGTTACCTGTCTCTTTGAAGTAAGACAGACTATCCGCGATTCTTGCTCATTCCAACAACTATCTTTGACTTTCCACCGCTTTTAGTGATGTCAAGCTGTGAAATACCTCTCTCTCTGGCGATAATCTCCATAGTTCTCGGGGAACAGAAGCCTGCCTGACATCTGCCCATTCCGGCTCTGGTGCGTCTCTTCACACCATCAAGTGACTTTGCGCCAAGTGGTCTGTTTACCGCATCCATTATCTCGCCCTCCGTAATCATCTCACAGCGGCAGATTATATTGCCATACTCAGGCTTTTCTTTTATCAGCTTTTTATACTCATCCTCTGAAAGCTTCTTTGGATTTAAAATACCTTTTCTTGTCTCGATGAAATCTGCATTTTTAGAAGGATTAAAAAGTCCCTCTACTATTGCTGCCACTCTCTCACCGATAGCCGGCGCACTTGATAAGCCCGGTGACTCTATACCTGCGCAGTCAATAAAATACGGTGCGTCAGAAAGCTCCTCGATGATAAACTCACGTCCGTCCTCATGTGCACGGTTTCCCGCAAACGTGGTTATGACCTGACGCATAGGAAGTGACGGCACCGAACGTGTGCCGGATGTCGTAACATGCGCTAAGCCCGCTCTTGTTGTATTTGTACCATCCTTGTCATCATGATCATCTGCTGTAGGTCCGATTAGGATATTTCCGTGTACTGTCGGGGTTACAAGCACGCCCTTGCCGTATTTTCCCGGAAGCTGGAAGATTGTCTTGTCAACGATACCACCAGCTGCCCTGTCTAATAGCTCGTACTCTCCGCGCCTTGGTGTGATATGGATTTTGTTTTCACTCACCATGTTGTGAAATACATCAGCATATACACCAGCTGCATTTACAACGCAGCGTGCATGAATTTCTCCATTTTGAGTAATGAGAATATAGCCTGCCTGCTCCTTTTGTATCTCCTTCACCTCGGTGTTAAATAAAAACTCCACACCGTTTGCCGCAGCATTCTCAGCAAATGCAATATTCATGCCAAACGGACATACAATGCCCCCTGTCGGGCAGTAAATAGCTGCCACAACTTCATCAGACAGATTCGGCTCCATCTCATGCGCTTCGCCTGCATCAAGAATTTTAAGTCCCGGCACCCCGTTTGCAATCCCCTGATTATAAAGCTCCTTAAGCCTTAGCATATCGTCATCACTAAAGCACACTATCAGTGAACCGTTTCTTCGAAACTCAAAATCAAGCTTCTTCGAAAGCTCATCCATCATCTCATTTCCACGGAGATTCATCTGTGCCATAAGTGTACTGGTCTTACAATCAATTCCGGAATGGACAATAGCACTGTTTGCCTTTGAGGTGCCACAGCACACGTCCTCCTCCTTTTCCACCACACAGATGGACAGGTTATATTTCGAAAGCTCTCTGGCACAGGCGCTTCCCGATACTCCCGCTCCTATAATTACTACATCATACATGTTATTTTCTCCTACCAATTTCCATGCATTGTTTAATTGCCGTATCACTAAGCTCATTTAAAACAATGCAAGCATAAGCTATTATTCATCCTTCGCCCAGTTAAATGCGCAGGCGACAGCCTTTTTCCACATTTTAAGCTTCTTTTCTCTCAAATCAGCCGCTATCTCCGGCTCAAACACACGGTCAATAGACCAGTTTCTCTTTATATCATCCATGCTTTCCCAGTAGCCCACCGCAAGCCCTGCGAGGTACGCTGCGCCCATGGCTGTTGTCTCCACACACACAGGCCTATTGACCGGTGCATTGCTGATATCAGCCTGCATCTGCATGAGCAGATTGTTGGCACTGGCGCCGCCGTCCACCTTAAGCGATGTGAGATTGATGCCCGAATCAGCCTTCATTGCCTCAAGCACATCATTTACCTGAAATGCCATTGATTCCAGAGTGGCCCTTATGACATGGTACTTGTTTACACCTCTCGTAAGACCCACAATAGTTCCTCTCGCATACTGATCCCAGTACGGTGCCCCAAGCCCTGTAAATGCCGGCACCACATAACAGCCGTTTGTATCCTTTACCTTTCTCGCCATGTACTCTGAATCAGTTGAGGAATCGATAAATTTCATCTCATCGCGGAGCCACTGTATTGAGGCTCCTGCCACAAATATTGAGCCCTCCAGCGCATATACCACATTGCCGTCTATGCCCCAGGCTATTGTGGTAACAAGTCCGTTCTTTGATGAAACAGGCATCTCACCTGTATTCATCAGCAGAAAACAACCTGTACCGTATGTATTTTTGGCTTCTCCTGCCCTAAAGCAGGTCTGGCCAAAAAGTGCAGCCTGCTGGTCTCCTGCCGCTCCCGCGATAGGGATCGGGCCCCCGAAAAACACAGGATTCACCTCACCATATACACAGCTTGACGGCATCGGCTTTGGAAGCATGCTCTTTGGTATATCAAGCTCCTTAAGTATCTCATCATCCCACTTTAAGGTATTGATATTAAACATCATGGTTCTTGATGCATTAGAATAATCCGTAACATGCACCTGCCCCTGAGTGAGCTTCCATATAAGCCACGTCTCGACTGTTCCAAACAAAAGCTCGCCTCTTTCGGCTCTCTCCCTTGCTCCCGGCACATTGTCAAGGAGCCACTTGAGCTTAGTTGCCGAAAAATAAGCATCTATCACAAGACCTGTCTTTTTCCTAAAGTTCTCGGTAAGCCCCTTCTCCTTCAGTGAATCCGCATACTCTGCCGTGCGCCTGCACTGCCATACTATCGCGTGATAAACCGGCTCTCCCGTATTTTTGTCCCACACAATCGTGGTCTCTCTCTGGTTAGTAATGCCTATCGCACATATGTCGGCTGCCGTAGCCTGGATATTAGCCATAGCCTCCTTTGCCACCTCAAGCTGTGTTGCCCAGATTTCCTCTGCATCATGCTCCACCCAGCCTGGCTTCGGGAAAAACTGCGTAAATTCCTTCTGTGCCACGCTGCACATCTCGCCCTTCTCATTGAAAAGTATACATCTGTTGCTGGTCGTGCCCGCATCTAATGCCATAATATACTTTGCCATGTAAAAATCCTCCAACCAATTATTCGGTACCTAAATACTACTATTATTATAGCATGATATTTAAGCTATTTCCATAAAATCAGTACTCACAGACTTCGATTTCAAGCATATGTCCTAAAACCTTTAACTCATCTGAACAATCTCCGTAAATCACCACAAAATGAGGCTCCCAACCATCCTTTACACTTTGATTTACAATATCATAGCTATTTTTGTCTGTCCTGACTACAATTGATGTTCCGCAAAACTGCTTAGGCTTGTCGAGAGCACTTCCTGTTGTGACAAAAAATCTAAAGCTTCCATCTGCTTTTTGTCCTACTCTGAACACTGTGACTTTGTCAGCCGCCTTACAGCCAAAGTCCATTACAGGGCCAATCTTTCTGTTCGGATGCACTCCGATTGTTGCACCTGTATCCTCTCTTGAGATAGAGCATGCAGCTGTTCCGCAATGCCAGAATGTAATTGTATTTTCACTCTCATCAAGAGACACCGGATCTCCGAAAAATACAGCCTGCTCAGATAATTTCATTCCCATATACATAGAGAGTGCTCCATATGTATCAGCCTCGCAGCTTGCAGCAACCCCCATATCATTTAGCATAGCAAGCACGCCACAAACAGGTGTTCCAAACGCGGTAAAGAAATCAGGCCAACATCTTGAAGAAAGTGCTCCAATATTATTTTCATCTACATACTCCTTATAGGCCTTGCACAGTCTCGCAAAATCCTTTCGATTATTGTCAGGAGTCTTGTCAAGACCAACAGTACACTTAGTCATTTTATCGAGATATTCACTGCACTCATCATCAGTATATCCCTTTGCCATATCAATAAGCTCTCTCACCTCAATTGACTCAAGTGTTGCTCCGAATACCTTTTGCATGTCAGCATCCATTGCACGTCCAAATCCAAATCCCTGCGGTGTATGTCCGACTGAGGCAATCCTTAGATTTTTAAGCTCATTTTTAAGCCATGCTGCACGAATACAGGCACTAATTGTTTTCTTTGTCCTCTCCTCCTGTGGAGCTCCAAAGATATATTCAAAGTTACCATCCCTAAACGCAGCCAGTGCATTTCCTGCCGAATATGCTCCCGTCAATGAATTTAATCTCAACCGGCCTCCATCTATAACCGGCTCACGAAGTGTCCAAAGCAATACCGGACACGAAAATCTTTTAAGAACCTCACTCGCATAAGCTGCATTTGCAAAGGTTATATTCTGTAAAATTATCAGGGATGGCTCTATTGTATCAAGAAAATTAGTTAAATCCTGAATTGATAAAAGCATTTTATCCGGTACAATTGCAGCATCCGTTATTGTATTTAATAAGTCTATTGATTTTTCAAATTCCTTCTGTGCGCTCTCCAAATGAAATGTCGGAACCCCGACCGGCACATATGCCACCTGAAATTTTGTCATATATTTTACCTCCAATAAAATTTTCAAAAACTACTTAACCATAAGCAGTATTCCTGATATAAAAAGTAATATGTAGGTGAGCTTCATAAATATTTCCTGGCTCATCCTCTTTACAAGCACTGAGCCTGCTGCCATTCCCGCTATCAAAAACGGAATCGATATGCATTGAGTCATAACAAGCCCTGCATTCCACATTCCCGCGCATATATCCTGAACAAGTATCATCGAATTTAATATAATCCAAACAGTAGAAATAGTTGCTCTAAAGCTTGTCTTTTCCTTTATCTCATTGGATAAATACCCTATCAGAAGCGGTCCGCCTGACACAAACATACCATGAACTATTCCCGCACCAATAAGTAACAGCATTGATTTCCATGATGATTTTTCTTTTGTATCACGCTGCCTTTGCCCATATATGCTGTAAAACCCATGTATTGCAAGAAATATCACAAAAATACCCAGAAACTTGTATAATACTGCATCATATCCTGCAAGTGCGTTCTTTAGAAAAAAGCCGCCAAAGATTCCTATAGCCATGACGATGACTACCTTTTTCAACTGCTTCCAGTCTACATGTTTCCATTGTGTAACAAAGACATACACTCCGGCAAGAATACCAAGTACATTTAATATCGGCTTAGCGACATCATATCCCACCAGAATTAGGCTAGGAGGCATTGCGAGGATGGTCCCCGCAAAGCCTGTAATGCCCTGAATCACATTTGTCAGAAAAATTATTATGTAAAATAAAACAGTGTTCATTTATTTGACTCCATATTTTTCTCTGATTTCTTCAAATATATCAGCAAACTCACTATTTTTTCTGTAGAAGGCAGGTGTATAGCCAAGCTCGGCTGATACTGTTATTTCTCCGCCGTGATACTCTTCGCCTGTCCACAAATGTACCCATTCATCCTGTGGCAGATACACATCCCATTCATGCTTATCCTGCTCATAAACAGGTGCTATCAGCATATCTCTTCCAAAAAGATACTCATACTGTATGTCATAAGCTTTCGCATCAGACTCATAATGCATGAACAAAGGTCTTTGCACCGGATGTCCACTGTCTGCATTCTCTTCAACAAGTGTCTTTGTATACGGTGCAAGCATCGTGTATACATCAACGAGTCTCGCCAGCCGCTCCATGGTATCCTCATCATCGTAATACTGAAAATTGGTATCCGGTCTGTTTCCCTCATGTGTCCTCATAAATGGTGTAAACATCGCCATCTCAGCCCATCTGAGAAACAGCTCCTTTGTACGAGTATTATCAAAAAGCGATGTATAGCCTCCAATATCACTATGCGTGAGCCCACATCCCATCATTCCTGCACTAAGTGCTCCGCAGATAACAGATGCGAGTCCATCATGTATTGTAAAGTCAACAGACTGATCGCCGGCCCACAGCAATGTGCAGTATTTCTGGCTTCCTGCACCTCCGGCACGCATGAAGTAAACCACATCTCCAAGCTTTCCTGACTCTTTTACTGCCTCATAGTTACACTTTGCCCATAGCACCGGCCAGTGATTGTGCTCAATCATAGGTGATTTACCGCTGTATAAGCATATATCATCTGTAGGCAGATACTCTCCAAAGTCTGCCATCCAGCCATCAATGCCTATACCAAGTGTGTATTCTTTAATAATATCCTTAAACCACTCGAATGCCTCCGGATTTGTGAGATCCACAACTCCACAATAAAATTCACCAAAATCCACGAGATAATCACTGCCATCTGCCTTTGTTGCAAAATAGCCTTTTTCCTTGCCTTCCTTATAGAGCTCACCATCATTTACCAGATATGGATTAACATATCCCAAAAATTTTATGCCCTTTGCATTTATCTCTTTAATCTTCTTTGGCAGATCCGGATACATTTCCTTGTGGTATTTCCAGTCCCATTGGAGTCTCTTTCCGAATGATGTCACTCTCTTTCCGCACCAATCCTGGCACCATATGCCAGCTACCTTGATGTTCCTATCAAGGGTCTTATCAAGCAATCCAAATGACCTTTCATTTCCACCCTGAACACCGATTATGAGACCATTGTATACCCAATCCGGGAGCTTTGGCTGTCTTCCAAAATATGTTGTGATTCTCTCAAGCAGTTTGAGATATGTATCAGCACACTCTATGCGGATCTGCTTAGGCACCTCCCATATCTGCAGCTCATGAAAGCTGTCATTTCTGAAATCAAAATCAGCATATGCTGTTGAATCCACATGCAGATAATATTTATTTGTGGAAACAAAGGTTGGCTGTGGATAATTTGTGTTGTAATAGTCTCCTCCAGCTTTATTTTCTACATCCGAACGCCATGTAACGTAAGTTGTCTTATCACGTCCGACACCTGGTTCAGATGTCCAGATAGGAAAATTTCTTCCACGCAGATTAAAGTAAGACATCTGCTCACCGCAGCCATAGCATTTTTCCTCTTTATCCGCGGCTACCCTAAACCAGAATCGGTTAATCCTGTCATCCTTTTGTTCAAAATCAATGGTACACAGATTTTCGTCACATTTAATTTTCGCAATGATATAGCTTTCAAAGCATAGTCTGACTGTATCAGCTGTCTGAATCACATCTGTGAGCTTTAGTGGAAAACGCTCGGTAACATAATCTGTTATCTTGAAGTTACCTCTGTACATATCAACATCTTCCTGTCCTACTCCGACATAAATCATCGGTCTTTCTTTGCTATGCTCCAGAATCCTTTTTTCTCCCACAAAAAGCTGAAATTCATTATCATTTACTTTAATCTGCATTTAATAACCTCCCTAAGCTGTCTTTTTACGCTTGTTCATCTCTTTCACAATCAGAACAATTGTCTCAATCACAAATATTGCTGTTACAATAGCAATTCTTACTACATTTTTGTTCTCTGTTGCAATTCCTGCAGGCGAGAAAATGAAATACTCATATACCAGGAATGAAACAAGCCAGATTGCAAAAGCATTTTTATGCTTCCATGCTGTCATATCATAGCCATCATTTCTTGAAGCACTCTTGTCAAATACCTTTGTATTTGGTGCAATCTTGCTGCATACAAAGATGATTACAAGCATGATAACAAATGAGATAGCGTATATATACATATAATTAATTCCACTAACAGCATTTGTGAATGGTGTGTCAATATGTGGGAAGATAAACTTGTAGCATGCGTAAAATGCAATATGGAATATTGTTGCACATATTGCTCCAAGCTTAGAGCCCTTCTTTGAGAACATTCCTACAAGCACCATTGTAATGATAGGAATATTATAAAAACCTGTAAAGCTTCGTCCGAAATCATAAAGTCCTGTGCTAAGCACATCAAGGAATGGTGTAAAGATAATGGCAAATGCTGCAAAGCCCCATCCAATTTTCTTTGCAAGTTTTACTGTAGCTTCCTCTGAGAGATTTGGGTTAAAAATCGGCTTATAAATATCAATCATAAATACGGTACTAGCTGCATTGAGAAATGAATTATAAGTTGAGATAATTGATCCAAACAATGCTGCACAAAACAGTCCTACAACCGGCCATGGCAATGACCTAGCTACAAGTGAAGGATATGCAAAATCCTTGCTTGTAAGACCTGGTACAAGTCTTGCTGCGATTACTCCGGGAATAACAAGAAGTAACGGTACCATCATCTTTAAAAAGCCTGAAAGTAAAACTCCCTTTTGTCCTTCCTTTAAGTTTTTAGCACCAAGTGCTCTCTGAATAAGTACTTGGTTAGTACCCCAGTAAAACAGATTTGCAAGCAGCATACCTGTAAAAATACATGCAAATGGTACAGGATCATTCTTTCCACCAATCGCATTGAGCTTTGCCGGTTCATATGTAATAACATCCTTCACACCGACAATAAATCCACCTCCGCTTAATTTTCCAACAGCTATAAAACCAAATACGACTACAAGCACTGAGCCTAAAACAAGTAAAATTCCATTGATTGTGTCTGATACAGCTACTGCTCTCATACCTCCAAGTACGGCATATAGTGCACCAATAATACCTACAAGCACTATAAGAATTGTAAGTGCCATACCCTCGCTGATTCCAAATACTGTAGCAAAATCAAAAATCTGCTCAAATGCTATAGCGCCTGCGTACAGACATACAGGAATTCCGATTACTAAATATCCAATAAGAAATAGGATAGAAACCATACGGCGTACCTCTCCTCCATAAACTCCGGCAGCGTTGTATATCCTTTTCTAAGATACATCGGCAAAAACACAAAAGCCATAATAATTGTGGCTATAACCGCTGTTGCTTCCCATGCCATGCCTGACATATTAGCTGCATATGACTGTCCCGACAAACCTACCAGATTTTCTGCCGACAGATTCGTAAGCAGCATTGAGCCTGCAATGAAAAAACCTCCAAGTCCATTTCCGGCAAGGAAATAACCCTTTGCCGTTTTCTGGTCATCGCTATTCTTCACTATCTTTCCTGAAATAATTCCAACCAGTGCTGTGAAAAGCACAAATGTCACCAAAGTAAATACTAAATGCTCCATAAAATCCTCCAATTTAATAGAAAAAATATACATCGATTTGTTGAAACTAACTATTCACATTCAATCTCTCACATGATATACTTTTTCTGAAAATTATTTCCCACGCAACCGAAAGTACAGTAATATGTCCAGTATTCAGTCTTTCGGTCACGTGGTTTTTTTAATAATAAAGTTCCTTATTCTCTCCAAGCAATCCAGGATATGCCCCTTGTTTTATCAATGGTTCTCTATCGGGATGTGCTATTACCCACTTATTTCTTTGCAAAAGCAGTCTCTCTTCTCCTATAGCAGCTTCATCTGTCCCTCCATTATTGAGTGGTGTATTGGTTCCCCTTGGAAGAATCACAACATCCTTAAATCCAATATCTGACACCCTGCATGGTGATAGATGAAGTGTCGTCTGGTACATCTCTATTGCTGTACCCTTTTCCACAAAAAATACCTTTGCATCTTCAATACGGTATGTATTGTCTTTTATCTCCCAGGTATGTCCCAGCACCAGCATAAAGTCAGTTACCGCTATATTGATTTCGCTGCCCTTATGGTACTCAAAACCATTGTATGTGGTGTTTCTGCCATTACAGTAGCCTATCTGTATAGGCATCTCTCCATATATACGATTTTTAAAAAACTCTGCTATATGTGTACGTTCAAGCTCTTCTACTGAAGCCACATATATATTTCCTTTCTCAGGAATTACAGTATTTTGTTCCATAAATGAGATAAGTTCGTTGCAATTGATATTTGAAATCACCCTTCCGTAGGTTTCAAAACATGGATCAGTGACACTGTATATAGTCACAGAATTTTTTTCATTCAAATGTTTTAACATATTTCCCCCACTTATCTTTGCATTGCCTTGACAGCCTTTATAGTAGCGCAGAAATCTTCTTTTCCAAAGCCAAGTTCCATTGCCTTGTCATATACCTGCTTTGCAGCGTTTTCTCCTTGAAGCTTTAATCCACTCTCCTTTGCCATATTCATGCAGATATTCACATCCTTGTACATGTTTTCAATCGAAAAGGCAGTGGTGTAATCCTCATTTTTGATTGGCACATTTTTGGAATCCAGATAAAAGTTCTGTCCACCGCCATATGAGATAGCTGTAGTATAGCTTTCTATATCTATTCCATATGCCCTTGCAAGTGTCAGTGTCTCATTTACACCATTTTGAATCTGTGATACAAGCGCGTTATGGCAGATTTTCATGACCAGACCTTTTCCGTTTCCACCCATCCTGATGATATTTTCTCCCATATAGGAAAGAATCGGCATAGCCTTCTCACATGCTTTTTCATCTCCACCGACATATATTCCGAGCTTTCCTGCAATAGCAGCAGGCTTCGATTTCACAACCGGTGCGTCCACAAACTCTGCGCCCGTCTTCTTTACCATTTCAGAAATCTCCACAGAAACAGATGGATCTATCGTGCTCATATCAATACAGAGCTTTGTATCATCAAGTGCCGGTAAAACCTCCTTATAAACAGCCATCGAATGCTCTGACTTTGGAACCATTGATATAATTACGTCTGATTTTTCTGCCAGCTTAAGCGAACTGCTGCAGCCGATTGCACCCTTGCTCTCCAATAGCTCTACCTTCTCCTTTACGAAATCAAATACATATACCTCATCATCATGCTTCTTCACTATATTCTCACTCATGGACTCCCCCATGATTCCGAGTCCTACAAATCCAATTTTCATTGCCTACAAACACCTCCCTGTTTCATCTATTCTGTAACTGTATTATCCCATGCATTCTGGAATGTCTCAAGTCCCTGTCTGGTATATGCATGTTTGATACTGTCCTTGTATACTGCAAGGCCTGTTGTAACGATATCTGCTCCTGCAACCGCACAGTCTACAATCTGCTTAGGTGTACGGATAGCCGCACAGATAATCTGTGTCTTTCCCTTATATCCATAATTGTCATAGATATCTGAAATAGCCTGAATGTACGCTTTACAATCCTCTCCATTTGCCTCTTTCCAGCCGATGAAAGGTGAAACAAAAAGCGAATTATTCTTTGCCGGCAGAATAGCCTGTGCTGGTGAGAATACGAGTGTCACATTTGTTCTGATTCCCTCTGCCTCGAGTCTTCTTGCTGCCTGAATACCGGCCTCTGTGCACGGAATCTTGATAACAAAGTTGCTGCAGATAGCTGAAATCTTTCTTGCCTCTGCTACCATCTCATCTGCATCATCAAGGTGTGGGTTGATTTCAACGGAAATAGGGAATTTCTCGTATCCCTCGATTCCTTCCGCCTTAACCCAGTCTGCCATCTCACTGATTACAGTAAGGAAAGGCTTTCCGCTTACCATTATGTGGCGTGGATTTGTTGTCACTCCATCAATACCAAATGTATGGTAGGCCTCCTTGATTTCTTCGATTTTTGCACTGTCCAGAAAATACTTCATGATTGCTTCCTCCTTGATAGTTAGTTAAATTTGTTAATTAATTGTTGTAAAAAATATAAGCCGTTATGTTTTTCTCTTGGCTTCTGTTTGTATTATATTACTATAGCATTGACTTTTCAATAGTATATAACGTTGCAAAAGCATTTTCAGCTATTTGTTTAAATTTATTAATCATTTTTTGTGCAATATGCAATAGCCATAAAAAATAAGCAGATAAAACTACTTTTTATTATAAAAAACCACCCGGAACTTTTTTTGCGTTCCGAGCGGTTTTTTAGTTAATCCTGTGATTGTACAGCTCTATCCTTATATGTCAGCTATTATTATCTACTTGCTACAGCTCTTCCTCTACCATGCTCTTCTCTCTGTTGAACGCATCATAGATACATGGAATTACTATAAGCGTAAGGATGGTTCCGTATACGAGACCTCCTATTATTGCGATTGCCATCGGCTTTATCATATCTGAGCCATCTCCGATACCTATCGCTGATGTAAACATTGCAAGTATGGTGGTCATCGCTGTCATCAGTATTGGACGAAGCCTTGTACGGCCTGCGTCTATGATTGCCTCATGCTTGCTCATGCCCTCTCTCCTAGCCTGATTGATGTAATCAATGAGCACGATTCCATTATTTACAATGAGACCTGCCAGCATGATAAAGCCAAGCATTGATATGATTCCGAGCTCATTTCCCGTGATGAAAAGAGCTATAAAGCCTCCTGTAAACGCAAGAGGTATACAGAACATGATAATAAACGGTGAAAGCAATGACTGGAACTGCGCCACCATGATAAGATAGATAAATATCACTGCAAGCACAAGCATAAGTCCAAGCTGACTCATTGACTCATTTATTGTCTCATCCTCGCCCTCCATGTCTATTGAATAGCCATCAGGAATGCTAAGTTTATCAATTTTCGATTTAATTTTATTGCTTAGTAATGTTACATTATGGTTTTCATCAACCGCACCTGATACTGTAATATATCTGGTCTGAGCATCTCGATGAATGGTACTCAGGGTCTGTTCCTGTGAAATAGTGCAGATATCACTGAGCGGAATCTCCTTTTCACTGCCATCATTATCCTTATAGGTAAATGTAAGGTTTTTGATGTCGTCCACAGTCACATCAGACTGCTCTGCGGATTGTAAGTATACCTCATAGTCCTTTATGTCGGTCGTAATGGTTGTTGCGCTCTTTTGAGATGATATCTCACCGGATACGAGCTGGTATACCTGAGCCACCGTATAGCCATACTTTGCTGCTTTTTCCTTATCCACAGTTATCTTAAGCTCATTGATTGTATCTCCAAGACCGTCATCTATATCTGTCACTCCATTTGTGTCCTTAAGGATATCTGCCACATCACCTGCAAGCTTCTGCAGCTTGTCTATATCATTACCCTTAATCCTGACAGAGAGACCACTTCCGAAAAACTCTGATGAGTCCATAGCCTGCGAAGATGCTGTTACCTTGCAGTCCAGATTCTTTGTGCGTTTTTCAATTTCATCTATTACCTTATCCGATGAAACATCCGACTTCTCATCAAGCAATATATACATGCTCACGCTGTCGCTTCCTGAGCTCATCAGGTTCATGGTCGAGCTGCCGCCTGCTGTAGCTCCTATTGTGTCTATGCCCTTTATATCAGATATTTTGTCCATGACCTTATCAGACAGCTCTGTAAGCTGCTTGAAGTCAAGCTTTTCGTCATCCTTTGCCTCTATGGTAAGTGAAATCTGATTTGACTCCATGTCCATATCCATAAATGTCATTCCCCTTGACATGCAAAGTGCGCCACTGCCGACTAAAAGCACTACTGCCGCAATAAATACCACCGGCTTAAATCTAAGACATGTGCCGAGCACATTTCCATACCAGTCCTTAAAACGGTCAAACCATGGATGCTTTATATCCTTCGTCTTTTTGAGCATACCTGAAGCAATTGCCGGTACAAACGTGAGTGCCACTACAAGAGATGCCATAAGAGTAAACGCTACCGTAAGTGCCAGGTCTACAAAGAGCTGTCTCGTGATTCCATCAGTAAAAATGATTGGCGCGTACACACTTACCGTGGTAAGTGTAGAGGCAAAAATGGCTCCTGCCACCTGATTTGCACCCTCAACAGCCGCCTTCTTTACCGAATATCCCTCTCCCCTTAATCTGTAGATATTCTCGATTACTACTATTGAATTATCCACCAGCATTCCTATTCCAAGCACAAGTCCCGACATTGAAATGATATTTAAGGTGATATCCGTAAAATACATAAGCACCACTGCCACAATAACCGATAGTGGTATAGATGCTGCGATAACAAGTGTTGGCTTTATATCCTTTAAGAACAAAAGCAATACGAAAATGGCAAGTATTGCTCCCACTATCATATTTTCCATAACACTCTTTACTACCATGTCGATGTATACGCCCTGATTCATAAGCACTGTGGTGTGTAATCCGTCATTTTCCTTTTCCAGCAAATCAAGCTTGTCTAAAAGACGGTCTGTGACGTCTCCTGTAGAGTAGCCGGTCTGCTTCTCCATGGAGAGCATTATTCCGGGATTACCGTTGACTATCGCATATGTCTCATCCGAGTTGTCAGTCATCTCAACATCTGCCACATCACCGACATGAATAGGAGCTATTCCATCAAGCTTCATATCCATAAGTACCAGATTTGTTAAATCATCAATTGATTTTATCTCATCTCCCACCTGTACTATGTACTGCGTGCCATTTGAATCATTTACATAGCCTGCAGGCATATCAAAATTCTGAGCGACGAGCAACTGCGAGAGCGAGTCAATTGTTAAAACTGCATTTAAGTTTGACTTGTCAAGTGCATCATCCTTACTCTTTTCAAGCTCCTTCTTTGAACTGTCAAGAGATGCCGCTGCTGTTGCAAGCTGTGCTGACTGCTGTCCTATGCTTATCGAGCTTATAGCTGCCTGACTGTTTAGATTATTATAGGCATCTAAAAGTGCTGTCTCTCCTTGTGCTATCTGGTCAAGCCCACTCCTGCACTGCTCTATACCTGTATTCACCTGAATGAGAGTCTGTGCTATCGCTGACGCTGCCGCAGGCAGATCATCTGCTGTGTTTACCTTGATTCCAAGCGCCGAGAGACCTGAAAACTGTGTTGCAATCTGCTTATTAACCTGCTCAAGCTGTGCTTTAAGTGCCGTGCCCGCTTCACCCGGTGCATTTGCGCCCTCTTTGAGTGACGGAATTGTCTTTGTATATGTATCACTATTCATGAAGTCTGAAAGAGCTGACTGAATTGTTTCAAGCTGGCTCTTCTGCTCATTTAAGCTTGCAAGAGTACTCTCTAGCTGAGTCTTCTGCTCCGCAAGCTTTGCCTTTTGCGCCTTTAGCGTATCCACTCCCGCGCTCATCTGATCCGATGCCGATGTGATTGCGTTTTGTCCGCTCTCTATCTTTGCGCTTGCATCATCCATCTGACTTTTTGCATCGTCAAATTTCTTTGAAACGGCATTATTTATTTTCTCATTGAGCGCATCTATCTTGGCCTGATTCATCGTGACCTGTATCTGCTCGGTGAGCTCACCTGTCGCAGTCACTGATGCGACTCCCTCTGTACTCTCAATTGCAGGCTTAAGTGTGTTTTCCACAAAGTCTGTGATTTCCGACTTGCTTTTCCCATCCATATCCACAGCAGTCATCATGATTGGAAGCATGTCCGGATTTATCTTCATAATGGTCGGAGTACCCACTCCATCCTTCCAGCCAGCCTTGACCTGATCTATTTTCTGCTGCATCTCTATCACTACAGAATCCATGTTGGCATTCTGCTCATACTCGCATGTCACCAGCGAATAGCTGTTATATGACATTGAGCTTACGTTTTTGATATTTGACGTAGTTGCCATAGCTGCTTCAAGCGGCGCGGTGACATCGCTCTCCACCTCCTGTGGACTTGCTCCCATATCTGTTGTCACGATAAGTGCATACTGAAAGCTCATATCCGGCAGCAGATCTGTCGTCATCCTGCCAAGCGATACAACACCAAGTACTATTACCAGCAATACTCCTACAAGTACAGTAAAAGGCTTTTTTACACTATATCTGGATATCATCTAACCCCTCCTTTTTCTTTTCTTGATAATGTCCTGCATTAGTTTAATAGACAATGATTACTGCGATTTTCACAATATATTTAATTCGCTGTTATACTTTTATTATACAATGTGTCGGATTGCAACTCAATTGGTTTATACTTTTTTAAGAGATTTTGACAATAAAAAGACACCCAATTATACGATTAATATAATTCGATGTCCTTAAATGTCTTTAAATATCTTTTAATATCTTTTAATATCTTTTATTTATTTTAGCTTCAGATGCCCTCTTCCTCAATCTCATCCTCATCATCATTGATACCTGCAACAGCACTTGTAACGGCCCCGATTACAGCGACAAGCGCAAAGATGATAACTAAAAAAATAACTATAAAGAATGCTACTAAAAAACCTGTATCTGTCATATAATTTACCCCCATAGCTGTCTCACAGCTTCTTTAAAATATAGCTTTAGTTTAACACACTTGTCTGTAAATAACAATATCGTAAAGGGCTAAATTATTGACTAAATATTGACTAAAATATTGATTTATGAAATTGCTCAGTCCTTGATCTGCATACCGTTTGCATCCATATGATAGCCTTCAGTCATGATCAGCTTTGATACCGGAACTATCTCATAGCCCATGTCCTGAAGCTTCGTGAGCATCTCATCGAGTGCCTGCGAGGTGTATTTCGCGCCTAGATGGCAGAGTATTATCGAGCCACAATCCAGGCTTTTGTGATTGCACACTGTATCTATGATGTTTTGCACACCATAGTTTTTCCAGTCGAGCGAATCCACATCCCACTGGATTGGATAATAGTCACAGCCATAAACTGTGTCAATCAGTTCATTGTTGTACGAGCCGTATGGCGGTCTGAATACCTTCATATCCTTTCCGGTCAGCTCCTTGACCTTTTTGTGCACATCCATTATCTCCGTCTTCATCTCGCCTGCCGTGATTGTTGCCATATCATAGTGGTGCTCACTGTGATTTCCGGGCTCATGCCCTTTTTCAACCAGCGTCTTTACACATTCAGGATTATCACTCACAAACCCTCCTGTCATAAAAAATGTAGCCTTTACGTTGTGCTTGTCAAGTGTCTCCATCATACTGTCAAAATCCTCTGCTCCCCAGGCACAGTCAAATGAAAGGGCTATCTTTTTTTCCGTTGTCTGAACCGAATATACAGGCAGCTTTCTGTCTCCGAACTGACTCACAGCACTGCTAAGTGTCTCCATCACCTCTATATTTTTCAGCTGTGATATGTCATACTCTCTGCCATATAAAGCGCCTGTAATAAGAAGCGCCGACAGCAGCACTCCAAAAAGGAATCTGTGTCGGCGTTTCTTTCGTTTTGTCCCATTATGTAGTTTTGTATTTTGCATGTATGCTCTGTATTCACTCATGCTATATACTATTCTTTATTATCACAAATTATGAATAATGAAATAACTCTATTTCAGTTCTTCTGCCCTTCCGATAAACTCAAGCACTACCTCAATCGACTGATGCGCAGCCTTCTCCGCAAAGGTCTGGTAGTCTGTCTCGCCGCCATCGCCGTCTGATATTGAGCGAAGAATGGCAAATGGCACCTTGTTCACATAGCACACATGACCGATGCTGCCTCCCTCCATCTCTGCTGCGATTGCATCAAAGGTATTCGAAATATAATCCTTCTGCTCCTTTGTGGCAATAAACTGATCTCCTGTTGCGATATTGCCCTTTTTGTAGTGGATATTCCTGTCAGCTAAGCATGAGCACATAAGCTCCACCATTTTTGTATCTGCCGGAAGCAGAATCATATTGATGCCTGAGAGAAGTCCCTTCGGATCTCCAATTGGCGATGTATCCATATCGTGCTGCAGCACGTTTGTGGCTACTGCCACGTCAAGCACATTTAAGTCCTTTGTCAAAGTTCCTGCCACTCCGATATTGACAATCATATCTACATCATATTTCAAAATCATGGCCTCTGCACATATTGCCGCAAATACCTTTCCTATTCCGCATTTTGCCGCAACTACATACTGATCACCGATTTTACCCTCAACAAACTCCACTCCGCTGTAAACCTCTGTCTGTGTGTCTGTCATCTGAGCCTTTAAGTCATCGACCTCCATCTGCATTGCACCAATTACACCTATTGTCATTTTATTTCTCCATTCCTGCTATCTTGCTATTATATTTTTAGTCCTCGTTTACTGTGGATAAGTAAACTCCATATTTGTCTGGCTCTCAAGCACATTAAGATATGCACGGCACTCCTTCTTTGCCTCGTCAAGTGACAGATTCTCGTAATGTCCGCACTCTATGGCTGATGCACCAAATACCGGTCCATCATACTCCAGTATCTGTTTTAAGACCTCTTTTGTGATTTCAAAAACCTTCCCCGGCTCGACATCCCTCACAACGAGATAGAAGCCTGTCTGACAGCCCATCGGTCCAAAATATACCACATCATCTGCAATCTCAGAGTTTCTCACACATGTTGCAAACATATGCTCCACTGAGTGCATAGCTGAATTGGACATATAATCTCCTGCATTAGGTTTTCTTGTACGAAGGTCATATGTAACGATTTCTCCGTCTTTTCTTGAAATATAAAATCCAGGTTTAAGAATATTATGATTAATTGTAAAGCTTTTAATTCTTTCCATAAAAATGTTTCTCCTTACTTAGTTGCTGCCTCAAACTGCTTCAGATAATCCTCAAATACATTGAGTGCATCATCCACAGGCTTTGGTGTGCTCATATCAACACCGGCACTCTTTAGCAGCTCAATTGGATTCTTCGAGCATCCACCGCACAGGAAATTTCCTATATACTTATCCACAGCAGGCTTTCCCTCCTCAAGTATCTTTTTTGAAAAAGCAACTGCTGCCGAATAGCCTGTCGAGTACTGATATACATAGTACGGTGTGTAAAAATGCGGTATGCGCATCCACTCATATGATATCTCATCATCCACGCGCATATCCGGTCCGTAGTACTGCACATTCAGCTCATGCCATAGCTCATTTAGCACATCCTTGGTAACCGGCTCGCCCTTTTGCATTTTTCGGTGTGCTATATGCTCAAACTCTGCAAACTGCGCCTGCCTGAAAAGTGTCGTCCTGAAGCCGTCCAGAAAATGTGTCATGAGATATTTTCTCTCATTCTCATCCTCACAATGCTCAAGCATATAGTGCATTAGAAGCGACTCATTGCAGGTGGATGCAACCTCTGCCACAAAAATCAGGTATCCTGCGTAGGTGATGCTCTGATGCTCATTTGAATAGTATGTATGCATCGCATGTCCCATCTCATGAGCCAGCGTAAACACACTGTCCAGATTATCGGCATAGTTCAAAAGCACATACGGATGAGTGCCGTAAGCGCCCCATGAATACGCACCGCTTCTCTTGTTCTCATTCTCATATACATCTATCCAGCCGTTCTCCATGCCAGCCTTAAGTGTGCTGACATACTCATCGCCCATAGGCTCAAGCGCCTTTGCTACAAGCTTTTTCGCCTCATCATAGGTATAGGTGGTCTGTACATTGTCCACAATCGGTGCAAACAAATCATACATATGCAGATGCTCCACACCTAAAAGCTTCTTCCTAAGCGCCATGTACCTGTGCAGAGCCGGTAGATGTGCGTGAACCGTCTCAATCAGATTGTCATATACGCTCTCAGGAATATCGCCATCGGATAAATACATGGCCCTTGCGCTGTCATATTTTCTAACCCTTGCATAAAAAGTGTCATTTTTCAGCTTGCTGATGTACATCATGGAAACAGTATTACTCCACTTCTTGTACGAATCATAGACTCCACGGAACACCTGCTTGCGCAGGCTTCTGTCCTTGCTGCTTAAAAAATCTATGAAATTGCCGTGCGTGATACGGATTTTATTTCCCTCTACATCAGTGATATACGGGAATTTGATATCCGCGTTGTTGAACATGCTGAATATATTCTCCGGTGCTGCAGCCATCTCACCGCACTGCGCCAGGATATTCTCCTCTGCAGCCGATAAAGTATGCGCTTTCTGACGCATTATCTCATCAATCGCACGCTTATAGTGCATAAGCTCATTGCTCTCACTGTAAAAGCTCTCAAGCCTTTTATCATCTATCTGCAAAATCTCCGGACTCGCAAATGCCAGCGCCCCTGATGCCTGAACAGTCAGTGTCTCAGCCTTTGACACATATGCTTGATATTTCGACACAGCAGTGTCCTGATGTGAGCGCTCATTCGCATAGACCACTATACGCTCCAAATAATAAGACAGCTCATCCTGCTTCTTAAAAAAATCAAGCAGCGTTGCTGCACTGTCTGCCAGATGTCCCTTAAAGCCCGAGAGCTTTTCTGCAAGCTGTGACGCTTTTTCACACTCAGCCTCCCACAGCTCATCTGTCTCATACATATCCTCAAGCTTCCATTTGTACTCGTCTGAGATTTCATCTCTCTTTTGAAGCCTTTTCTCACTCATTTTGTGTTACCTTCTATCTTACTTTTCTTGTTCTCGGGGGTTTTTGAATAGTCACCTTGTTTTCAACTCTTCAGAACCTCCACGCACATTCGCAAAACCGCACGATGTTTTTATAAAACTACCCACACATCTGCTCTGCAAAATGCATATAGACGTGTGGGATATATGTGAATTATAACAATTAAGCTCTACTTTGTAATTAAAGTGCCCATACCACCTGAAACTGTCTTGCCCTCTTTGTTGAGCTTTGTGATAAGCACTGAACGGATGGCAGAGTCACCGATAAAGTCGATAGCCGCCTCAATCTTTGGAGCCATGGTACCCTCATCAAACTCGCCTGCTGCAAGGTACTTCTTTGCCTCATCGACAGTCATGGTATCAAGTGGCTTCTCATCCTCCTTGCCATAGTTCAGGCAGACCTTGTCAACGCTTGTAAGTATAACAAGTCTGTCGGCATCAAGAGTATCTGCAAGCTTTCCTGCTGCAAGATCCTTCTCGATAACAGCGCTTGCGCCCTGAAGCTTATTGTCCTGTGCTAAAACAGGAATTCCGCCGCCACCGCATGCGATAACAACCTGATCCGCATCAACAAGAGCCTTAATAGCATCCTTTTCCACTATATCAACAGGCTTTGGAGCTGCCACAACTCTTCTGTAGCCTCCCTCAACCTGTGTCACATGGTTGCCCTTCTTCTCTTCTTCCTCAGCCTCAGCCTCTGTCATAACACGGCCAATGATCTTTGTCGGATGATAAAAAGCCTCATCATATGGATCAACAACCACCTGTGTAAGTATTGTTGAAACGGTCTTGTAAATTCCTCTGCCAAGAAGCTCTGTACGGATAGCATTCTGTAAATCATATCCTATATAGCCCTGACTCATTGCAGAGCAGACTGCTGTAGGTGTAGCTGTATACTCAGGATAAATCCTGCAAAACTCAGACATAGCGGTGTGAATCATGCCCACCTGCGGTCCGTTGCTGTGTGTGATAACAACCTCATAATCGTCCCTGATAAAATCCGCAACTGCCTTTGCTGTATGCTTTGTAGCCTCGTGCTGCTCCGGAAGAGTTGTTCCAAGAGCATCATGTCCGAGTGCAATAACTATTTTTTTCTTCTTCATGCCGACCTCCTATGCAAAATGAAAACTAATTTGCTTCTATTATCTAATATTTTGTGGAATTTGTCTAGTACTTTGAACTGATTTGAACAACATTTCCGCCACAGCGTAAGGGACGTAAGCCCCGGGCACCGGTGGCGCACACGTACTCTTGCAGGAGCGAATAGCGAAGTGACTTAGATACTGTAGAAATTATGCCCATGAAACGTAGAAACACCCCTGCATGGACGCAGGGGTGAGGAGAAAACGCGCCGGAATTACTGCTGGATATCCTTTGCAGAGCTTAAGGTTACTTCAACCTTGCTCTCTTCGTACTGTCTGCCACTCTGACGGGCAACAGTAAGAGTAACCTTATCTCCGGCCTTGTAGCTCTTTAACGCTGACTGCAGCTCTGTCATAGAAGAAATCTTTGTGCTGTCAACAGCAGTGATGATATCTCCCTCCTGTAAGCCGGCATTTGCGGCACCTGAACCAGCTGAAACAGATGAAACATACACACCTTGTGGGAAGCCGTAAGCTACCATCTCAGATGAAACATCGCCACCCTTGATACCAAGGTATGCCTGATTCTCATTAGTATACTTTCCATCCTGGATAAGGCTCTCAATAATAGGCTTTGCAACCGACATAGGAATTGCATAACCGATACCCTCAACCTCAGTTGAAGAATATTTTACAGAGTTTATACCGATGACCTCGCCATTTTCATTTAAGAGTGCTCCACCACTGTTTCCTGGGTTTATTGCTGCATCTGTCTGGATAAGCTTGTTGTTGGTAACAGTCTCACCTGTCTGTGAATCCTGTGTAGTTACGGTTCTGTTAAGTGCACTTACTATACCTGTTGTGACAGACTGTCCGTATCCGAGTGCATTACCGATAGCAATTGCAGGACTTCCAACAGCTACACTTTCAGAATCTCCGATTGTAGCAATCTTGATATTTGAGTAAGTATCTTTTCCAAGATCTGCTTTTTTTACACGTACAACTGCTAGATCGTCATCCGGATCTGTTCCTCTGATTTCTGCCTTTACCACTGAATCATCATCAAACTGTACTGTGAGCTCCTCTGAATCTGCCACAACATGGTTGTTTGTAGCAATGTAGAGATAATCATCATCCTCACTCACAATGATACCTGAGCCGCAGCTCTGAGACTGCTGTGACTGCTTTCCGAAAAAGCTGTTGTAGGTGACTGTTCCTGTATTTGTGATAGCAACGATGCTAGGCATAACCTCATCGACAACAGATGATACATCTGTCAGATCCTTTGCATCCCCTGAGGATGTCTGCTTAGTCCCACCGGATGTTGTAGTGGTAAGCTTTGCACTTGCAGTAGAAGAATTTGAAATAGCTCTCGTGCCAATATAGCTTACTCCTGTGAAAACGCCGCCTCCGACGAGCCCGAAGATAAGAGCTGCCGCTACTGTCTTTGCTGCAAATGGTCCAAACGCACCAGGTTTTCTAGGTGCTCTCTGCTTCTTAGGCTTTGCAGCCTGCTGGTATGCCTGACCATTCATATTCATCCGGCTATATGAGTTGTCTGTCGAACCGGCTGATGCGCCACCATATGCATTATTATTTGTGCCTGAATTATATGCCTGATTAGAATAAGGCTGGTTTGCATATGACTGATTTGCATTTGGCTGTCCTGCTGCAGAAGCCTGCGAATATGGATTGTAGCTCTGTGAATAGCTTTCAGCTGATGCATTATTAGTCTGTGCAGCCCTCTGTGACTCATCCGGATTGTAAGGATTACCCGACATTGTGAAATTTACACCTGCATCAGATGCGTTACCTGTTGTATTAGCATTGTTGACGTTGCTGGCATAATCTCTGTTGTTTGTACCATTAGTATTATTTGTATCATTCATATTTCTATAATTGTTATCCATAATAATTTCTCCTTTCGTTTACAATTAGAAGTATACTGTCAATCTGTGTTTAATTTGTGACGGGATTATTTATTTTTTCATAAATCAGTTAACTATTTATAGCCTATGTTCCCCATTGCAGTCCACTATGCGATTATAAAAATAAAAATAACTGCTCATCGGCAGATGCACCTCTAAGTCTGCGATAAATAGAAATTGCAGAATATAAATACATCCCTGCCAATGAACAGTTACCATAAATCATATATTAAATTTCAATTCCGTTCTTCTCAAGAAGAGCTCTCGCTGTTTCAACCGAATCTGTACCTGTCGCATTCTTTACAGGTGCAAACTCCTTCTCTCTGTCTACCTCAAATGGCAGGCTATTGTCCATCATGTATACCATATCGAGGATGAGTGTCTCGAACTTGTATGCATTCGGAGTCTCAGGCTTATGCTCTGTACCATTCTCATCAATGTAAGGCACCTTCTTCTCTACCACATGAAGTGGAAGGCTCTTCTCTGCGATAGCCATGAGCTTGTCCACGCGGAATAAATAGTTTAAGATAACACCAAAGCCATACTGCAATGAACCATTCTCGTTCTTTGCCTCTGCCATCTCAGGTGTAAGCTCGTAATACTCAACAATCGAAGGCTTGCCATTCTCAAGACACATAGCACCAACTCTTTCATATGGATCACATTTTCTGACCACCTTAGAGCCGCTGACACAGCCGGACTCGATTGTAGCACCTACAAATACAGGATCTGCAATCTGCTGAAGTACATTGTCAACAGCAAATACATTGAGCCACTCAACACCCTTGTCCTTCAAATCCTTGTCAAGACCGGCATTGATGAGTGACTTGAACCATCCACCGTTTCCGTTTGGTGACATAGCAAGTGAATCCTCAGATTTCATGAGCAGATTTCCATCAAAATCAACTGCCGGAACCATCTCCTGCACGAAAAACTTCACATAGTCCTTGTTGTATCCAAAATAGTCGTGCTCTTCAAAGAACTCTCTTGTCATGCTATCATTTATCTCGCTTGTCATAACATATAGAGGCACCCATGTACCGGTCTGATTTGTAACCTTCATGAGGTTTGCGACAAGCTGCTCAAAGATGTAGAGTTCCTTTGTCTTTCCGATATTGAACATGCCCTTAGCCTTGTCAAAACCAAGACGTGTACCCTGTCCACCGGCAAGAAGAATTGCACCGACCTTGCCATTCTTGACAGCATCAAGACCTGTTGCAAGGTATTTGTCCTTATTTGCCTCTATCTCTGAAAGCTCCATAGCAGCAAGCGGTGAAAATGTACCTCTCTGCTGCTCCTTATTGTGAATCATATCAAGGTATGACCAGTCCATGTGCTCAAGCTGGCTCTCAAGCTTAACCGGAGCTTCCTCTGTTAAGAATTTCTTTAAGTATTTCTGGTTTGTTGCCGTGATTTTTTCTTTGATTTCCGGTTTCATAATAAATAATCTCCC
>OMGY01000915.1_pt1 | contig 30448 bp, 27 predicted proteins | sample 1674461 | NCBI WGS metagenome assembly OMGY01 (sample SAMN05578579, study PRJEB25193) | human gut metagenome | biome: Human Microbiome; feature: human-associated habitat; material: feces | host: Homo sapiens | place: USA:Birmingham | reverse complement strand
CATCGTAAGCCAATAAAAAATTATAAATGTTGAAAACGATTGGGAACAGCGTAAGCTGGGGGAGATATATGGTTCGATTGGAAATGCATTCGTAGGAACAGCTACTCCGTACTATGCAGAACATGGACATTTTTATTTGGAATCTAACAATGTAAAAGACGGACAGATAAACCATAACGCTGAAATTTTCATAAATGATGAATTTTATGAAAAGCAAAAAGATAAATGGCTACATACCGGAGATATGGTTATGGTTCAGTCAGGGCATGTTGGACATGCAGCTGTAATCCCTGAAGAATTGGACAATACAGCGGCTCATGCCTTAATCATGTTCAGAAATCCCAAAGAAGAAATTGAACCTTACTTTTTGAATTATGAATATCAGACTGATAAAGCCAAAAAGCAAATTGAGAACATTACTACTGGTAATACCATAAAACATATCCTTGCATCTGATATGCAGGAATTTGTAGTTGATATTCCAAAATATGAAGAACAGAAAGTGATTGCGAGCTATTTTTGCAAACTCGACCACCTCATCACTCTTCACCAGCGCCAGACAGATTTTTATAAAAAAATCAGTTTCTACTATATCTCATCGTAAGCCAATAAAAAATTATAAATGTTGAAAACGATTGGGAACAGCGTAAGTTGGGTGAACTTGTTAAAGAGGGAATTTTGGAAGCACCTTTAGATGGAAACCACGGAGAGAAACATCCAACTTCGGATGAGTATGTAGATTCTGGAATTCCTTTTTTGATGGCATCGGATATTCATAATGGAGAAGTAAATATTTATTCATGCAAATATATTACAAAAGAAAGAGCGGAAAGACTTGACAAGGGATTTGCACGAAATGGCGATGTCCTACTAACACACAAGGCAACTATTGGCGAGACTGCTATTTTAAGCAATTTGATGACGGAATATGCAATGTTAACACCTCAGGTTACTTACTATAGAATTAAGAATGAAGAACGGTTAAACAGAGAGTATTTGTATTCCTTTTTTAATTCTTTAGATTTCCAAACTGAGTTAAAAACTAAAGCGGCACAATCTACAAGACCATATATTGGAATCACAGCTCAACAAAATTTGAAAATAATTTTACCAGCGGAAATTGATGAACAAATAAGAATTGGTCTCTATTTTAGAAACCTCGACCACCTCATCACTCTTCACCAGCGCCAGCACAAATTACATCTGAACACGCTTTTATAAACTGTTTTTTATCGTAAGTAACATCGTATCTATACAATGGTTACCATAAATTTGACAATGAATCAAACATAAACCAACCTCAAACAAAGCAAGCCTAATTATGGTTACATCAGCGTAAGCAGTACTAATAAAGGAGGTAGCGTATGCTAGAGGATATGAGCAAGGATGCATTATTTTACAACTATTACGCACAGTGGATAGAAGTGTATAAGAAAGATGCAATTCGTGAAGCCACTATGGCAAAGTACAGGATGACTCAAAAGTGGGTGGAGAAGCTGGCTCCGGAGCTTAAGGTTTGTGAGCTGACAAGGACCGCGTATCAGAAGATACTAAATGATTACGCAAAGGAGCATGAGAGACAGACAACACTTGACTTCCATCATCAGCTAAAGGGTGCGGTAATGGACGCGGTGGATGAGGGGCTGATAGAGCGTGATCCGACCAGAAAGGCTATCATCAAGGGTAAGACACCACGTGAGAAAAAGATTAAATATCTCAATCAGTTTGAGTTGCATACTTTGATAGCTGATCTGGATATAAAGGAAGAGCCGAACTGGGACTGGTTTATTTTGCTTGTAGCAAAGACAGGGATGCGTTTTTCAGAGGCGCTTGCTATCACACCGAAGGATTTTGATTTTGGAAGGCAAACTCTTTCTATAAGTAAGACGTGGGATTATAAGGGTAAGGGCGGTTTTCTACCGACGAAGAATAAGTCATCTGTGAGAAAGATTCAGATTGACTGGCAGATAGTAGTAAAGTTTTCTGAGCTGATAAAAGGGTTGCCGGAGGACGAGCCTATATTTGTAGGAGAGGAAAAGATTTATAATTCAACCGTCAATGATGCTCTCACCAGACACTGTAAGGCCTGTGGGATATCGGAGATTTCCATTCATGGACTTAGACATACGCATGCGTCGTTGCTTTTGTTTGCCGGTGTTTCTATAGCCAGTGTGGCGCGCAGATTGGGGCATGCGAGTATGACAACAACGCAGAAAACATATCTGCATATCATTCAGGAACTGGAAAATAAGGATGTGGATCTGGTAATGAGGACTTTGTCAGGACTGTAATGTAGCTTTTTAAACAATATGCTTACGCTGATTTTGATATAAGTAATTTTGTGGTATTTTATGCCTATATTTGCTATAATAAATATAGTTAGTGTTTAGGTTTTGAAGAAGGAGAAATTATCATGCCGGAGTTGGAATCGTTAATAGAGCAGAAATTGATTGAGCAGTTGATATATGGGGATTCGCAGTGGACGTACAGACCAGATTTAAAGACAGAAGCGGATTTATGGAACAATTTTAAATATATTTTAGAGCAGAACAATAAGGACAGGCTGGATGGTGAGCCACTTTCTGATTCAGAGTTTGAGCAGGTAAAGAATCAGTTGCAGTTTTCAACATTTTATAAGGCTGGAGAGTGGCTGGTAGGCGAAAACGGCAAGGTCATGGTGCATGTACAGCGTGATACTAAGAAGCTTCATCTGGTTGTGATGAATCATGAGCATATTGCAGGTGGCAGCAGTGTGTATGAGGTTATAAATCAGTACAGTGCATTGAAGGATGATGAGGCTGCCGCATCAAGAGACCGTAGATTTGATGTGACCTTGATGATAAACGGTCTTCCAATGATACATATTGAGCTGAAAAACAGACAGCATTCGTATATGGAAGCATTCAATCAGATAAAGAAATACATTGGTGAAGGGCAGTTCAGGGGGATTTTTTCGGCTGTTCAGATGTTTGTTATAAGCAACGGTGTTGACACGAAGTATTTTTCTGCAGCAAGTGATACGGAGCTAAAGAAAGAATTTATCAGCGGATGGGTTGACAGGAACAATCAGCCGGTTTCTGATTATATTGATTTTGCAAAAAATGTCCTTAAGATTCCACAGGCACATGAGATGATTGCAAGATATACGGTTTTAGATAATGAAGCTAAGCGGCTTATTCTGCTTAGACCATATCAGATACATGCTATTGAGGCAATTCGTGAAGCATCACGAACAGGAAAGTCGGGATTTGTATGGCATACTACAGGCTCGGGAAAGACGCTTACATCATATAAGGCAACAAGAAATCTCCTTATGGATATTCCGGCGTTGGATAAGGCTATTTTCCTTATAGACAGGAAAGATCTTGATGAGCAGACAAATACGTCATTTAGTTCATATTCTCAGAATGATTCAATTGATGTGGATAATACTGATAATGTGACTGATTTGAAAAATAAACTTAAATCGTCTGACAGACAGATGATTGTTACTACAATTCAAAAGATGCAGATTCTCATTTCAAAGCGTCTGAAGGAGGGCACAGCTGAGTATAACAGGTTAAGAGGATTAAAAATAGCTTTTGTGGTGGATGAGTGTCACAGAGCTGTATCTCCGGCTACCAAGAGAATAATCGAACGCTTTTTTGGAAAGTCACTCTGGTTTGGCTTTACAGGAACACCACGTTTTCCGGAGAATCCTTATCCGTTGATGGGGGATTTGCCACGTACAACAGAGGAATTATACGGAGCATGTCTGCACAAATATACTATCCAGAATGCTATTCATGATAATGCTGTTTTGGGATTTCAAGTGGAGCACGATGGTCCAAAGGATGTGACGGATGAGACTGACAGCAGCCGATATGAAAATGAGACGCATATGCTCAAGGTGCTTGAGGTTATTTTAAATAAGTCATATCATAAGCTGGGCTTTCAAAATGGAAAAGGCAAGACCTTTGAAGGGCTTTTGACTACAAGTTCAATTTCGCTTGCACAAAAATATTATGAGCTGCTCACAAGGGTGAAAAACGGAGAAACGCCATTAAAGATAGATGAACGCATAAAGCAGGTTTTACCGGACTTCCCTAAGTTTGCCATTACATACTCTGTGACTGAAAATGAGGACGGCTCGCAGGTCAATCAGGAGAAGATGAAGCAGTCTCTTGATGACTACAACGCTATGTTTGATACAAAGTTTGATATTTCACAGATTACTTCATACAATAGTAATCTAAATAAACGACTTTCTAGAAAAGATCCTAAGTATAAGAGCAGAAACGAACAGCTTGATCTGGTTATTGTTGTGGATCGTCTGCTCACAGGCTTTGATGCGCCATGCATGTCGACAATTTTTATTGATAGGCAGCCGATGGGACCTCACGATTTAATACAGGCCTTTTCCAGAACTAATCGTATTTTTGACAAAAAATCAAAGCCGTATGGACAGATTGTAACTTTTCAGGCACCGGTACTTTTCAAGAAATGTGTGGATGATGCTGTCAAGCTTTACTCTGCAGGAAGTACAGAGGATACACCGCTTATTGCAGAGTGGGATGATGTGGAGCCTGCTTTTAAAAAGGCGCTTGCGGCACTTAGAATTGCAGCTCAGATACCGGACGACATTCCGTCAATGTCAGATGAGGAGAAGCTTCATTTCATGAAGATGTTTCAGAGCTTTGACAGACTTTTTGCACAGCTTAAATCCTTCAGCAGATATGATGAAAGTATGCTTGATGATTATGGAATTACTGAACAGGAATATATAGACTATGCAGGTCATTACCTGAACATAAAAAGTGAGATTGGGCCAGACCCGGGGCCGGACCCGGTTAATCCGCCGGTAGAACCGGAAATAGACTCAGATTATGAGCTTATGGCATACAGTAATACAAGGATTGATTATGAATATATCATCAATCTCATTCAGAATATCGTCAATCCTGAGGATGATGGTGATATCACTCCTGAGGAAAAGCAAAAGAAGATTGATGAGGCAAAGCAGTATGTAGAGGATCTGCGTAAGGATAATCCGAAGGTTGCAGATATCATGTCACATCTGATTAATGAGATAGAGCTTGATGAGAGCAGGTTCAAGGGTAAATCAATTCTAAACATTGTTGAAAATATGAAACATGAATGTATAGAACAGGTTGTGAGTAATTTCTGCTTGCTATGGCATGCAGACAAGGATGATGTAATGTATGCGGCAACACATTACCGCAATGGGATTATCCCTAATGAGAGCGCAATAAAGGCATCTATTAATTATCCTGAGTACAAAAATACAGTGGAACACGCTTTACCTAAATTCAAGTACTATGCTAAGTTTTTTGCAGAGCTTAGGAGTACGCTGGATGACGAGATTAAGCCTTTAGTGTAAAGAAATGTATTTCACAACACTTATAATACATATACAATTAAATAACGGATTGTGTTATAATATGTCTGTCGGCGGATTCGTCGGCAGACTTTTTTTAAGGAGAGTAAAATGAGAGTATTAACAGATTTAGAGCCAAAGAACGTTTTTTCGTTTTTCGAGGATATATGCAGTATTCCTCATCCATCATACAAGGAAGAGAAAATCAGTAATTATCTGGTGGAGTTTGCAAAGGCAAGAGGCCTTGAGCATTATCAGGATGAGCTTCACAATGTGATAATCATAAAGGAAGCATCAGAAGGATATGAGGATGTGGAGCCAATCATACTGCAGGGGCACATGGATATGGTTTGCGAGAAGGCACCTGACTGTGATAAGGATATGGACGAGGAAGGTCTGGACCTTTTGATAGATGGTGATTTTATCTCGGCAAAGGGCACTACACTCGGTGGAGATGACGGTATCGCGGTGGCATATGCGCTTGCTATTTTGGATGATGACAGCCTGTCACATCCACGCCTTGAGTTTGTATGCACTGTATGCGAGGAGGTCGGTATGGAGGGTGCTACAGGCATCGATGTGTCTATGCTTAAGGGAAAGAAGCTTCTTAATATGGACAGCGAGGAGGAGGGCGTGATGCTTGCAAGCTGCGCCGGTGGATGCAGAGCCGATGTGAAGCTGCCTGTAGAGAGAGAGACAGTGAGAGGAACAAAGCTCACTGTGAGCTTATCAGGTCTCACTGGCGGACACTCAGGCTCAGAGATTGATAAGGGAAGGGGCAATGCCAATACTCTTATGTCCAGACTGCTTCGTGACGCATCGGCACCTGTAGCTATAGCTTCTATAGAGGGCGGCAGAAAGGATAATGCTATCCCAAGAGAGTGTACTGCACAGATTATTGTAGCACCTGATGAGGCTGCGGCAGTGAAGGCTGCGATAGAACAGGCAGCAGCTGAGATTGCGGAGGAGTTTAAGGCATCTGATCCTGACCTTAAGCTTACTGTGTCAGAGGAGACTGACTGCAGTGAGTCAGCTATAAGTGCAAAGGACAGCGCAAGGGTTATCGCACTTATCGAGGCACTGCCAAACGGCATCATCAGAATGAGCCGGGAAATCGATAAGCTTGTTGAGACCTCGCTTAATCTGGGAGTTTTAAAATCAGACGATGCTGCTGTCACTTTAAGATACGCAGTCAGAAGCTCTGTCGGTGTGGCTAAAAAAAGCCTTAAGAACCAGCTTGTATGCATAGCAGGCGCTTTTGCGGCAGAGGTTACATTTGAGGGTGATTATCCTGCATGGGAGTACAAGAAGGATTCAAAGCTCCGCGAGGATATGGTACGGATTTTTGAGGAGATGTATGGCAAAAAGCCTACAGTTGAGGCTATTCATGCCGGTGTCGAGTGCGGACTTTTAAGTGGCAAGATTGAAGGACTCGACTGCATATCAATGGGACCGGACATGTATGATATCCATACGACTGAGGAGAGGCTTTCCATATCCTCTGCAAAGAGGTCATATGAGTATATACTCAGAGTGATTGCGTGCAAATAAATATTTATTCAAGGCTTTTGATAAAGGAAAGAGGTGTCATATGATACCTCTTTTTAAATGCCCTGTGAAAATAGCTCAGATTGTGAAATCCGACAGACAGTGAGACATCTAAAATTGAGGTGTTGCCGCGCTCGAACTGTTCCACGGATTTTTCAAGACGCACATTGTTGATATACTGCACGCAGGTCATGTTCATGTGTTTTTTGAAGAAACGCATGAAGTGGTATTCACTGAAATAGCAAAGCCCGGCAAGCTCTGCAACCTGGATGCTTTCGGCATAGTGCACCTCGATGTAATCGAGCACATTTTTGAGCTTATCGGAGGATGTGTTGACACCAAAATCAGCATTTTTTTCACTGTATTGCAGCAATAGAAATATTGCCTGAAGCAGAAATGCCTTTAGAGCCAGCTCATAGCCGAATTCCTGACGGGAGTATAGATTTGTTATGCGCATGAAGCATTTGCAAAGGGATGAATATGCTGGATGCTTCGGTGCAATCAGGTAAGGCATGGCAAACTCATGGTTGATTAGCGGAGTCAGATATCTTGAAGAGCATATATCGGTATTGTTTCCACCTAAAAAATTGATATGGAATACATACGTTTCCGAGTAAAATTCGTCGCAGTCCCTTATTGAAATGGAATGCAGCAGCAGTGGCGGGATAAAGATGATATCGCCTTCCTTTGCTTCATATTCGAGCAAATCAATCTGATAGGTGCATGAGCCCTTTGTAATCAGTGTGAGCTCTGCCTCATCGTGCCAGTGTGTAGTGATGACAGGGTAATCTGCTGCAAGTCTTGTTATATATTTCTGAACGGGGAAAAATACTTCTCCGTGCTTTGCGTTTTCTTTCTGCCCGAGGGCAGGCGGATTATTGTTTTTCATATTGTTGTTTCTCCATAGCTTTTAAAACTATACCCTTTAAAATTATAAGAGCAGTATTGTGTTATAAAATGAAAAAATATTGCAAGAATTTATACTAATCACTTTCTATAATAGCAGTATAATACATCAAGGCGAAGTACTCAAGATGTAAATAAGTGCAAAATTTATGATTAGATAAGAGGTACACATTATGGAGAGAAAATGGTGGCATGACAAGGTGGCATATCAGATTTATCCAAAGAGCTTTCTGGATACAAACGGTGACGGAATAGGAGATTTAAGAGGTATCATTTCAAAGCTGGATTATTTAAAATCGCTTGGAATTGACATCATATGGCTGTCTCCGATATATAAATCGCCATTTGTGGATCAGGGCTATGACATATCTGATTACTATGCGATAGCTGAAGAATTCGGTACTATGGAGGAGTTTGATGAGCTCCTTGCCGAGGCAAAGAAGCGTGATATGCACATCATCATGGATCTGGTAATAAATCACTGCTCGGATAAGCACGAATGGTTTCAAAAGGCACTTAAGGATCCGGATGGAGAGTATGCTGATTACTTTTATTTCAGAAAAGGTAAAAACGGCAATCCGCCGAGCAATTACCGCTCTTATTTTGGCGGAAGCTGCTGGGAGAAGGTGCCGGGCACGGACAAGTATTATCTGCACATGTTTGCGAAGGAGCAGCCGGATTTAAACTGGGAGAATGAAGAGCTAAGACAAAAGCTTTACGAGATGATTAACTGGTGGCTTGATAAGGGCTTGTCAGGATTTAGAATAGATGCGATAATCAATATAAAGAAAAATCTCGATTTCCCTGATTTTGAGCCGGATGCAGAGGACGGACTGGCTGCCTGCTACAAGATGGTTGAAAGTGCAGAAGGTGTCGGAGAGCTCTTAGAGGAATTAAAGAACAATACATTTAAGAAGTATGATGCATTTACGGTTGGCGAGGTATTCAATATGAAGCCTGAGGAGCTGCCGGAGTTTATCGGTGAGAATGGGCATTTTTCAACGATATTTGATTTTTGTGCACAGTGCTTAAGTGATGGAGAGCATGGATGGTATGATGCACCGAAAATAGATTTTGACAAATGGAGAAAGTCCATTCTTGGTTCACAGCTTGAGACAGAAAAGTACGGCTTCAAGGCCAATATTATAGAAAATCATGATGAGCCGAGAGGTGCCTCAAGATTTTTACCAAAGCATGCTCAAAATCCTGCCGGAATAAAGATGTTAGGAACTGTCAGCGTACTGCTTCGAGGCATTCCGTTTATATACCAGGGACAGGAAATCGGTATGCAAAATGCAAAATGGAACAGTATAGATGAGTATGACGATATCAGCACAAAGGATCAGTACAAGGCAGCACTTGCAGCAGGCTTATCAAAGGAGCAGGCACTTGCAGCCTGTGGAAGGATGAGCAGGGATAATGCAAGGACACCTATGCAGTGGAGTGATGAGGCAAATGCCGGTTTTACCACAGCAAAGCCATGGCTTAAGGTCAATGAAAACTATAAGGCTATCAATGTTGCGGCGCAGGAAAAGGATCCTTCATCTGTTTTGAACTATTACAGAAGGCTTGTGGCACTCAGAAAGTCAGACGAATTTAAGGAGCTGTTCACCTACGGCAGATGTGTTCCGGCATATGAGGATACAGATGGCATCATGGCTTATTACAGAGAGGATGAAAATAAGCGCGTGCTGGTTGTGGCAAATTTTGGCAGTAAAGAGGCACAAATCAGGCTGGATGGCAGTGTGAAAAAGGTGCTTTTGTCAAACACAAATGATGCTGAAAAGAGCACTGTTTCAGTGGGAGCATCCGAGCTTAAGCTTGAAAGCTGTGAGGTTTTGGTGGTGCTTGTAAAATAGCATAATTTGATACAGCATTAAAGAAACGAGGCTGAATTTTTACAAAAAGAGACAGCTAAAAGAGATAATGAAGAGACAAGGAGGGCATAATGAGCAAAAACAATAATGAAAAATGGTGGAAAAAGGCGGTAGTTTACCAGATTTATCCAAAGAGCTTTCAGGATTCTAACGGAGACGGCTTTGGTGATTTACAGGGTATCATCAAAAGACTTGATTATCTTGAGACGCTTGGAATCAATGCAATATGGCTTTCGCCGGTATTCAAATCACCGCAGGCGGACAACGGTTATGACATTTCGGATTACAGGGATATTGATCCGACGTTTGGCAGTCTCGATGATATGGAGGAGCTCATAAACGAGGCAAAGAAGCACAATATAAGGATTATGATGGATCTTGTCTTAAATCATTCTTCAAACGAGCACAGGTGGTTCAAGGAGGCTAAAAAGAGCAAGGACAATCCATACCATGACTACTATATCTGGAGAGACGGAGATGAAGGCGTGCCGCCAAGTGATATGAAGGCTTGTTTCGGTGGAAGCGCATGGGAATATGTGCCGGAAATCGGACAGTATTATTTCCATCAGTTTTTACCGGAGCAGCCGGATTTAAACTGGGAGAATCCAAAGGTCAGAAGAGCAATCTACGATATGATTCTCTGGTGGATGGACAAGGGAGTCGGCGGCTTCAGACTTGATGTAATCGACCAGATAGCAAAAGAGCCGGACAAGAGAATCACCATAAATGGACCAAGGCTTCAGGAATATTTTAAGGAACTGAGCAGGGAGACATTCCAGAAGGGCGACCTGATTACCGTGGGTGAGGCATGGGGCGCAGACACAGAGCGTGCAAAGCTTTACAGCAATCCGGATGGCAGCGAGTTTTCTATGGTGTTCCAGTTTGAGCACATAGGGCTTGACCAGAAGGAGGGCGGCGAGAAATGGGACCTTGCACCGCTTCCGTTTAAAAAGCTCAAAAAGATAATGGCTCACTGGCAGAATGAGCTCTACAACTGTGGCTGGAACAGTCTGTTCTGGGACAATCATGACCTGCCGCGTATCGTGTCAAGATGGGGCAATGACAGGGAGTACAGAGTGGAATCTGCAAAGATGCTTGCTATATTGCTGCACGGCATGCAGGGTACACCATACATCTATCAGGGCGAGGAGCTGGGCATGACAAATGTACAGTATGATATCGAGGATTATAAGGACTGTGAAATCATAAACATGTACCATGAGCGCCTTGAAAAAGGATACTCAAAGGATGAAATCATGAAGTCCATTTACGCAAAGGGCCGTGACAATGCAAGGACACCTATGCAGTGGGATGACTCGGCAAATGCCGGCTTCACCACAGGAACACCTTGGATAAAAGTAAATGACAATTACGACAAAATAAATGCCAAATCACAGGTGGATGACCCTGATTCAATCTTTAGCTGCTACAAGAAGCTTGTTCAGCTGAGAAAGGATTATCCGGTATTTGTTGATGGTAAATTCACACTTTTACTTGAGGATGATGAGAATATTTTTGCATACAGCAGAAAGAATGAAGAAAAAACCATGATTGTTGTGTGCAATTTCTTTGACAAGGAGATACCAATGCCGCTTGCAAAGGAGTGTGAGGGCATGGAGGTGCTGATATCAAATTATAAGGATACCTCTGATATGTCAGTGCTAAGACCTTATGAGGCCAGGATGTATATACGATAGATAAAATTGATACCGCTTGTTTTTATAAAGGTGTTTTATAAAAGCAGGCGGTATTATTGTATTTTTTAAGGATAATGTATATAATAAGTTACCGAAAAAATTCAATGGACGATGAAAGGAACCAATTCCATGTTTGATATAATAATAATAGGCAGTGGTCCGGCAGGACTGTCTGCAGCAATATATGCAAAGAGAGCCAATCTGAATGTGGCAGTAGCAGAAAAAGAATACGAGGGGACAGGCCAGATAGCCGAGAGCGGAAATGTGAACAACTATCTGGGGCTTCCAAACATAAACGGATACGACCTGGGAGAAAAATTCAGGGAGCATGCAGTGTCTCTTGATGTAGAATTTATCGAAAAAGAAGCAGTGCAGATAGAAGCAGTGCAAAATGGTGAGAAAGAAGAATCAGTGATATACAGAGTGAAATTCGATGATGACACGATAGCAGAGGCAAGAGCGCTCATCTATACCGCAGGAGCATATCCGAGAAAGGCAGGAGTGCCGGGAGAGGATGAGTATACCGGAAAGGGAGTATCTTACTGCGCAATCTGTGACGGGGCATTCTATAAAGGAAAGACAGCCGCAGTGCTGGGCGGCGGAGATACCGCTTTGGATGATGCATTATATCTGTCCGATATATGTGAGAAGGTCTATCTGGTTCACAGAAGAGACAGCTTCCGCGGTGCACAGAGCACAGTTGAGCTCTTAAAGCAGAAAGAAAATGTAGAGCTTGTCCTAAACGAAGCAGTGACAGAAATATATGGAGAAAAAAAGCCGACAGGCATAAAGCTTAAAAGTGGCAGGACACTGGCTGTAGACGGAGTATTCGTGGCATACGGCTCAGTACCGCAGTCAGAGCTTATAAAGAATCAGGTGCAGCTCGATGAGAGAGGATATGTAGTGGCAGGTGAGGACGGCATCACATATGCTGCAACAAAAAATGGTGACCATGATAGAAGCGTCCAGCCGGGACTGTATGTGGCGGGAGATGTCCGTACCAAGACACTGCGTCAGGTGGTAACCGCAGTATCTGACGGAGCAAATGCCGCAACGACAGCCGCAGAGTATTTAAGGGACATTAATGGTTATAAACAAAATATATAACCACGCACAAATAATTTGTATAACTGATAGCATTGACTTTCAACACACACGTTTGTATAATAATCTCATCAATTCCTAGTAACACAATAGACTATGTAAGAATTAACGAGAAGAAGAAAACAATGAGATTTAATACAAGCTTACTTCATGCCGGCGTGACAAAAGAGACAAATGGCTCTACACTGCCACCGGTATATCAGACAAGCGCCTTCGAGCAGGAGAGCGCGGCTGATCTGGAAAAAATATTTGAAAACAAAGCTCCGGGCTACTGTTACACAAGAGTTGCCAATCCTACGATTACAGCTTTTGAGAACAGAATAACAAAGCTCGAGGGAGGAATAGCATCGGTGGCATGCGCATCAGGCATGGCGGCACTGATGAATACCTTCTTAAATATACTAAGCAGTGGAGATGAGCTCATCTCAAGCGCCAGCCTCTACGGTGGCACAATAGATTTGTTCCATGATCTTGAGGCCTTCGGCATCACAACCAGATATGTCGAGAACAACAACTGGCAGCAGATAGAGGACAGTATCAATGAGCATACCAGACTGATTTTTGCAGAGACTATCGGTAATCCCTGTCTGGATGTCACAGATATTGAGAAGCTTGCAGAGATAGCACACGCACATGATATACCGCTTGTAGTTGACAATACCACATCGACAGCTTACCTGATACAGGTTTTAAAGCATGGAGCTGATATCGTGGTCAATTCATCTTCCAAATATATCAATGGAAGCAGCAATGCAATCAGTGGTATTCTGACAGACTCAGGTAAGTTCAAATGGGACAAGAACAGATATCCGGGTTTTGCAGATTATGTGAAGTATGGACCTATGGCATTTGTCGCAAAGCTGAGAAACAGTCTTTTCAGAAATATGGGTGCCTGTTTAGCTCCGGTGAATGCATACTTAAATATTATAGGACTTGAGACACTCGGTCTTAGAATGGAAAGAGAATGCTCTAATGCACTCGAGCTTGCGTCGTGGATAGAAAACAATTATCATGACATAAAGGTTAATTATCCGGGGCTTTGTAGCAGCAAATGGCATGAAATAGCAAAAAAACAGCTCACAAACGGCTATGGAGCAATCCTTACAATCAGGGTTGGCAGCAAGGAAAAGGCATTTAAATTTATAGACAGTCTGACGATTCCATACACACTCAGCAATATCGGAGATACAAAGACACTTGTCATTCATCCGGGCTCCACAATCAGTCTTCACAGCACAGATAAGCAGAAGGAGGATGCAGGAGTATTTGAGGATCTTATAAGAGTCAGTGTGGGTATCGAGGATATAGATGACCTGAAGGAGGATTTTGCACAGGCTTTTGCAAATATAGCTGATTAAGCCATCATAATAAGGTATCAATGTGTATGCAAATGAGAGCGTGCATATGCATTTACATATAAAACAAAACATTAACATATTTACACAGTAAGGAGATTAAAAATGGCGGAGAAAGTTGATTACGCGGCCCTAAAAAAGGGCGGTTTCATGAGACAGAAGCAAAAGGGCTGTTTCTCGCTTAGAATTGCGGTTGTAGGAGGAAATCTTACAGCAGAAAATATCAAAACAGTAGCAGATGTTGCTGAGAAATACGGACACGGATATGTTCATATGACATCGCGTCAGGGTATTGAGATTCCTTTTATCAAGGTTGAGGATATCAATGTGGTAAAAGAGGAACTGGCAAAGGGCGGTGTAGGAACAGGTGTCTGCGGACCGAGAGTACGTACTGTCACAGCGTGTCAGGGCTCAGAAATCTGTCCTAGCGGATGTATCGATACATACACTCTGGCTAAGGAACTTGATGAAAGATACTTCGGAAGAGAGCTTCCTCACAAGTTCAAGTTTGGTGTCACAGGCTGTCAGAACAACTGCTTAAAGGCTGAGGAAAACGATGTCGGAATCAAGGGCGGAATGACAGTAGAGTGCAGCCATGACGATTGTATCCAGTGTGGTGTATGTGTGAAGGCATGCCGCGAGGGTGCACTTAGCATGGAGGATGGCAGGATTGTCATCGACAGAGACAAATGTAACAACTGTGCGCGCTGTGTAAAGAGCTGTCCGACAGATGCATGGAAGGGAACTCCGGGATATATCGTATCGTTTGGAGGACTTTTCGGAAACCACATCTATAAAGGAGAGCAGCTTGTTCCGATTATCCGCGACAAGGAAACTCTTTTCAGAGTGACAGATGCAGCAATTAGTTTCTTTGAGAAGCATGCAAACGGTGGTGAGCGTTTCAGACTTACTCTTCAGAGAGTGGGCGAGGAAGAGTTCAAAAAAGAGATTCAGGCAGCATACGAGGGTAAATAATCCCCATGTATAGCATGAAATATCCGGCATGCATAAACAACAACGGTTACGGCAAAAATATAATAAATATGAGTATAGGAAGGAAGATGCAAAATGGCAGATATAGCATTCGATGATCAGGTAGATATAACTGACAAGGTTTGCCCTCTTACATTTGTAAAGGCAAAGGTAGCAATAGAGGAATTAGATGACGGTGAGGTGCTTGCAATCCGTATGAATGATGGAGAGCCGGTACAGAATGTTCCAAGAAGCATGAAGGAAGAGGGACACAAGATACTTAAGCTCGAGGACAACGAGGATGGAACATACACTCTTTACGTCAGAAAGGTTGAGGACTAATTATGGCAGCAAGAATTTCAAAGGCTGATTTCGATGAAAAAGTATTAAAAAGCAAGCTTCCGGTAATTGTTGATTTTTACTCGGATTCATGTGTGGCCTGCAAGAAGCTGGCACCGGTTCTCGGAGATATCGAGGATGATTATGAGGATAAGCTTCACGTATACAAGGTCAACACAAACTTTGACGGAGAGCTCGCTGATGAGTATGAGGTGACTGCGAATCCGACACTGCTTTTCGTAAAAGACGCAGAGGTCTTAGACAGAAAGGTCGGCGCACAAAAGCCTGCCGATTTGAAAGCGTGGGTTGAAGCATTATTATAGTTTTTAGATTATTATATAAAGCAGTCTGATACAGGATAATAACACATACAGATACCACAATCTGTGACACAGGAGGAAATAAAATGACTATCACAGTAGCAGGAGAGAAGAAAGAATATAAGGATGGACTTACATTACCGGAGCTTATCGAGCTTGAGAATGTAGATATGCCTGAGTATGTAACAGTTTCAATAAATGAGGAATTTGTTGCCACAGAGGATAAGCCAAAGACAGTGCTTAAGGATGGCGACAATGTAGAGTTCCTTTACTTCATGGGAGGTGGATGCTAATGGCAATGACGGATGAGCAGATCGAGCGCTATTCACGCCACATTATCCTTAATGAGGTGGGCGTTAAAGGGCAGAAGAAATTATTAAAGGGCAAGGTGCTTATTATCGGTGCCGGCGGACTCGGAGCTCCGGCAGCAATGTATCTTGCAGCAGCAGGAGTTGGCACAATCGGTATTGTGGATGCGGATGAGGTAGATTTATCCAACCTGCAGAGACAGATTATCCACGGAACAGTCGATGTGGGAAAAGCCAAGGTAAAGTCAGCAAAAGAGACAATAAACGCCATGAACCCGGACGTTCAGGTCAATACATACCGTATGTTTGTAGATGCGTCAAACATCAGAGAGCTTATCAGGGATTATGATTTCATCATCGATGGAACTGACAATTTCCCGGCAAAGTTCTTAATCAACGATGCATGTGTGCTTGAGAAAAAGCCGTTTTCACATGCAGGAATCATCCGTTTCAAGGGTCAGCTCATGACATATGTGCCGGGAGAGGGACCTTGCTACAGATGTGTATTCAAGAATCCGCCACCAAAGGATGCAGTGCCTACATGTAAGCAGGCAGGCGTTATCGGAGCTATGGGCGGAGTAATCGGTTCGCTTCAGGCTATGGAGGCTATCAAGTATTTAATCGGTGTTGGAGAGCTGCTTACAGGATATCTGCTTACATATGATGCACTCACCATGGAGTTCCACAAGATTAAGCTTCCAAAGGATACACACAACTGTGCAGTCTGTGGCGACCATCCGACTATTCTCGAGCCAATCGACTACGAGCAGGAGGTCTGCGAGGAGACAGCGGGCAGATTTGATGCACCTCGTACACAGGAATAAAAAGACAGTAAGGAAAGGAACGATATGAGTATCATAAGAATGAAATATCCGTTTCTGGATGAAATAGCAAAATATGCTAAAGAGCATCTGCCGGAGGAGGCGTGCGGTATGATAGCAGGCAGTGAGGACGAAAACGGTCGTCTCATCACAAAGGTATATTACCTGACGAATACAGACCATGCCGAGGACCATTTCACAATGGATCCAAAGGAGCAGCTGGCAGCCATAAAGGACATGAGAGCAAACGGCCTTAAGCCGCTTGGCAACTGGCATTCACATCCGTCTAGCCCTTCAAGGCCATCGGATGAGGATATAAAGCTTGCATACGATCCAAATGCGAGCTACATGATAATGTCGCTTATGGCAGAAAATCCTGTAATCAACTCGTTTCATATCGAGGGTGGACAGGTCACGAAAGAGGATTTACGAATATATTCTGATGAATATTACTTCTAAATCATATGTTAATGTTTTGAGTCGCAGCGAAAGCTGCAAAGAAAAGTCAGCTTCATCGAAGATGGCTTTTCTTTTTTAGAGAAAGATGTTATTATAGCATGTATATTTAATAAAACGAAAGAGCGTGCGAAAATGAAATTAAAAACGAAGGAACTTACAACATGTGCACTTTTTGCGGCGCTTATAGCAGTTGGAGCATTTATCAAGATTGATATTCCGCTTCCTATGTACACCATGCATTTTACATTACAGTGGTTTTTTGTGCTGATGGCGGGATTTCTGCTCGGGGCAAAGCTGGCATCGCTTAGCGTAATAGTATATTTGTGCATCGGACTGGTGGGAGTGCCTGTATTTGCGGCAGGCGGTGGTCCTACATACATTTTAAGACCGGGCTTTGGGTTCCTCTTAGGCTTTGTGCTTGCCGCATTTTTAATCGGAGCCATCACGGAAAAGCTTAAAAAGACCAATGCGTTTACACTCATTCTTCCGGCAACGGTCGGACTGGTGGCATATTATACAGTTGGAGCAATATACTTTTACTGCATGAAGAATTTCTATGCGGCAACACCTGTCAGCTGGGGCATCGTAATAGTAGATTACTGTCTGATAACTGTTGCACCGGACTTTATATTATGCGTATCGGCAGCAGTGTTTTCTGCCAAGCTTCGTCCTGTTTTTGAAGGAATGCTCAATGGATACAGTGTGAAGCATAAGGCAAAAAATAAAGCATAAAGCGTATAATAAAGTATAAAATAAGGCATGAAATATATATGAAATAAAGTATGGATATGGTATTACAGGGAGATAAAAATGGCGTATTTTCCGATGTTTGTGGATATGACGGAAAGAGAGTGTCTGATCGTCGGCGGTGGAAATGTGGCATACCGCAAGGTGATTGTAATGCTGGATTTTGGCGCGAAGGTCACGGTTGTGGCAGAGAATATATGTGATGAGCTGAGAAAGCTTACAATTGATGATATAGCAAGCGAGGATAAAACGGGCTCATATACGGCAAATATAGAAAACAATAAGACGGATTCGGATGCAGCAGATAGAATTACGTTCATAGAAAGAAGGTTTGAACGAAAAGACTGTGATGGCATGGAAATGGTTATCGCTGCCACTGATGATAATGCTTTAAATCATGAGATTGCAGAGTATTGCAAAGCTAAGGACATCATGGTAAATGCGGTCGATCAAAAGGCTGATTGCAGCTTTATTTTTCCGTCATACATAAAGGAAAAGAATCTTGTTGCGGCATTTTCGAGCGGAGGAAACAGCCCTGTGCTGACTCAGTATCTGAAAGGCAAAGAGCAGGAGATTCTTACTCCGTTTCTTGGTGAGCTGAACGAATACATGGGACAGATCCGCGAAAAAGTAATAGCGCAATATGACACTCAAGCCGAGAGAAAGCGTGTGTTTAAAGAAATCTTGTGTGCAGCTATTGATAATGGAAGGATTCCGGAAATATAGTTTAAAGTATGGTATTACAGATTTTAAGTTGTTGTTCATTTATAAATGATAAATGGAAAATGGCATGATCCGTAGGAGAGTAAAATGAGGTATTTAATAGGAACGAGAGGCTCAAAGCTTGCTCTTGTTCAGACTGATTACGTGATAGATAAGTTAAAAAGAGCATATCCGGATGATGATTTTAAGGCTGTTATCATAAAGACAACAGGCGATTTAGAGCAGAAAAAGGCACTCGATAAGATTGGCTCAAAGGGTATCTTCGTAAAGGAGATAGAGGACGAGCTTTTATCGGGAAAGATTCATATGGCAGTCCATTCCATGAAGGATATGCCTGATGAACCGGCAGCAGGGCTTACATTTGCAAAGGCATGGAAGCGTGAAGATCCAAGGGATGTTTTGGTGCTAAAAAATGCCGCTTCACTGGATGAACTTCCTCATGGTGCCGTGATAGGAACCGGAAGCAAGCGCAGAAAGTATCAGCTTTTAAAGCTGCGTCCTGACCTTAAGGTGGTTGGCATACGCGGAAATATCGATACGAGGCTTCGTAAGCTATATGATGGTGAAATTATATATGAAGAGGTTGCCGATAATACTGTAAATAACAATGAGATAGCTAACGAAAAACAGAATAAGTATAACGAATACAGGCTGGATGGAATCGTACTTGCAGCGGCGGGAATAAAGCGTATCGGAAGAGATTCTGAGATCACACAGTACTTTTCAGAGGATGATATGATTCCGGCCCCGGCACAGGGCACACTGGCGCTTGAGCTACGTGCTGACAATGCTAAGCTGATGGCAAAGCTTGATGCTTTGTCAGATGAGAAAACCAATCTGTGCGCAGGCATTGAGAGAGAATTTTTAAAGCGAATCGGTGGAAACTGTCATCTGCCTGTGGCTGCATACTGTGATATTGTAAGTGAAAAAGACCGCGGTAATGACAGCAACAAAAATAACAGGCTAAAGCTTCTTGCGATGTTTGGCTCAGAGGATGGAAAAAAGCTTGCAAGGACAGAGCAGGTATGGGATATGACATCAGACAGAAACAATATTGTAGAGCGTGCGGTGCACGATATTCGGTATAAATTGGAAATCGACTAAAAAAAATATCAAGGCATAATTTTTAATCATAATAATTCAGTAGAAAAATAATTAGGAAAATCATGAGAGAAAACACAGGAAAAGTAGTATTAGTTGGAGCAGGACCGGGAGATACGGGCCTGCTCACTTTAAAAGGAGAAAAATATATAAAACAGGCGGATTGTCTGGTGTATGACAGGCTGTCATCACCAGAGTTTCTTTCAATGGCAAAGGCAGGCTGTGAGCTTATTTATGTGGGCAAGGAAAATCACAAGCATGTCATGAAGCAGGATGCCATAAACGAGCTTTTGTACGAGAAATCAAAATATCATGAGCTTGTAGTCCGATTAAAGGGCGGAGATCCGTATGTCTTTGGAAGAGGCGGAGAGGAAGCTCTCTACCTGGTAGATAGAAATGTGGAGGTAGAAGTGGTACCGGGTGTCAGTTCATCGGTTGCAGCGCTTGCGGCTGCAGGAATACCTATCACACACAGAGGCATAGCAAAAGGCTTTCAGGTCATCACTGCGCACAGCAGAAGGGATGAGGAGGCAGATATAGACTATTCCCTTCTTACAGATGAGACAATCACCTGTGTATTTTTGATGGGACTTGCGCATGTAAAAAGCATTGCAACAGGGCTTATGAAAGCAGGACGAAGAGCGGATACTCCGGCAGCAGTGATATCGAACGGCACACTTGCCGCGCAGCGCAAATGTATAGGAACGCTTGCGGATATCGGAGAAAAGATTGAGGAAGCAAAGCTGACATCACCGGCTATAATCGTTGTGGGAGATGTGGTTTCACTGAATGACAGGCTTGATTTCTTTGAAAAAAGACCGCTGTTTGGAAGAAAGATCACAGTACCGTATATCAAAACAAACGAATTGATAGCAAAATTACAGCAGCTTGGAGCAGATGTCACACCGGTTAAGACAGGCATAATAAACCCGATAATAATTCCTGAATTTGCCGATAAGGTAAGATCAGCTGACTGGATAGTTTTTACAAGCAAAAATGGTGTAAGATCATTTTTCTATAATCTGGATATGGCAGGGGCAGACATCAGGCTTATAGCAAATGCAAGGTTTGCAGTGGTGGGAAAAGCTACAGAAAAAGAGCTTGCAAAGCATCACATAAAGGCAGATGTTATTCCTATGGAACAGACCGGAAAAGAACTTGCAGGAGAATTGAGTTCGTATATGGGCGATAATGATGAAATCAAAGTCTGCATTTTCTCGGCAAAGGAGGCTTCACCTGACCTTGAGGCAGGGCTTAAAGAAATATGTCAATTAGAAAAAATTGATGCATATGTAAATGAGCAGGCATATGAGAGTATTCCTGAAAGCATTGGAAACATGGTAAGTGAAGCTGTTTTTACAAGCGCATCAAATGTGGAAAGATTTTTTCATATGCTGCCGGAGAATGCATACGTGGAAACAGCATACTCAATAGGTGAAAAAACAACAGCAGCATTAGAGCAGCACAATGTCAGAGAGATAGTACAAGCTGATGATAGCAGTTATGAAGCGCTGGTAGATAAAATATCTTATAAAGATGCTTTTAAAGATTAAGAATTTATGGTGACAAAAGTTATATAAAGTTATATAATAAATGCAAAGTTATATAAGGTTATATAAACTTATATACGAAACAAAAAGTTATATAAAGTTATATAAGGGGAAAACAAAATGCAAAACAGGATTATTCTCGGTATATAGAGACCGGCTCAAAAGAAAGGGGGTTATAGATACCTCTGAGTACGGTAAAATTACTCTCACACTTCCACGATTTGAAGAATTTGTCAAAACGCGCCAAATGTAATATACTATATCTAACTGAAACATTAACATAATAAAGGAGAAGCACAATGAAAGAATACAGTATAGGTACAAAGTGTGTACAGGCAGGCTATGCAGCCGGAAACGGAGAGCCGAGACAGATTCCGATTATTCAGTCAACTACATTCAAATATGACACAAGCGAGGACATGGGAAAGCTTTTTGACCTTGAGGCAGAGGGCTATTTCTACAGCAGACTGCAGAATCCAACCTGTGATACGGTAGCAAGAAAAATCGCAGCTATGGAGGGTGGCACTGCTGCCATGCTCACATCATCAGGACAGGCAGCCAATTTCTATGCCATGTTCAACATATGTGAGTGCGGAGACCATATCGTGGCATCATCATCCATCTATGGAGGCACCTTCAACCTCATCGCGGTAACTATGGCAAAGATGGGTATTACAGCTACATTCGTATCTCCTGATGCTACAGAGGAGGAGCTGAATGCAGCATTCAGACCAAACACAAAGCTTATGTTTGGTGAGACTATTGCCAATCCTGCGCTTACGGTGCTTGATATAGAGCTTTTTGCAAAGGTGGCACACGAGCACGGAGTACCGCTTATAGTGGACAATACCTTCCCGACACCTGTAAACTGCAGACCAATTGAGTGGGGCGCAGATATTGTCACACACTCTACCACAAAGTACATGGACGGACACGGAGCCACACTCGGCGGAGCAATCGTAGACAGCGGCAAATTCGACTGGATGGCACATGCAGATAAATATCCGGGACTGTGCACACCTGACGACAGCTATCATGGCATCACATATGCAGAGAAATTCGGCAAGGAAGGTGCGTTCATTACCAAATGTACAGCACAGCTTATGCGCGATTTTGGTTCTATGCAGTCACCACAGAATGCATTTATGCTGAATCTTGGCCTTGAGTCACTTCATGTGCGTATGCCAAAGCATGTGGAAAATGGACAGGCAGTGGCTGAATTTTTGGAAAATCATCCAAAGGTTGCCTATGTAAACTACTCAGGGCTTCCTTCAAACAAATACTATGAGAGAGCACAGAAGTATCTTCCAAACGGAGGCTGCGGAGTCGTATCATTTGGCTTAAAGGGCGGCAGAGAGGCAGCGTCTGCATTTATGAAGGCATTAAGGCTTGGTGCAATCGAGACACATGTGGCAGATGCGAGAACCTGCTGCTTAAATCCGGCAACAAGCACGCATCGTCAGATGAATGATGAGCAGCTTAAGGAAGCAGGAGTGCCGGCAGAGCTTATCAGAATAAGCTTAGGTCTTGAGGACAAGGTGGATTTGATTGCAGATATCTCAAACGCACTCGACGCTATAAAATAAAATATATATTCATAAAATACACAAAAAGAACAAAATTAGTAAAAACAAAACTTTACGAAATGACTTACTAATGATATAGTAGTGATAGGTATGAAAGAGTTTTAATAATTATTTTATTTTTGTGGGAATTATTATGAGTAATAGATTTGATGATGAAAACAATATAGAGATGGATATAAAGACCGCATTCGCATCCTGGGGAAAGTATGTTTTTAAGTGCTTTCCGCAGGAATGCCGTTTGAGGTCTTTTTTATCAGAGGATTCATTAGATGACTCAGAAGAGAAAAATGTGGATATTATAAACAATCCGTTTATAGACAGCATGGTTGACAGGAATAATCTGCTGAAGGCTGTTAAACAGATTGCAGATGGAGAAAAATTTGCTACTGTAGTACTGCATGCCAAGGAAGGAACAGATACCTACAGGATATCATTCAAGTCGATTTGCTTTGATGATGCTGGCAGAACAGTTGAGGCAATAGGGCTTGCTGAGCAGCTTGATGAGCGTCTTAACGAGAGTGAGATGGTGAATGCTTTAGGAAGCAACTTCAACAGTATCTACTATGTAGATGTAGACAACAATAAGATGTATCCATACAGGATGAATCCTTCTGTCCGTGCTATGTTTGGAGAAGTGCTTGAGTCAAAACCGGGCTATCAAGAGATGATGGAACAGTATGTAAATGCTATCGTCTTAGAAGAGGATAAGCTTCACATGCTTTTAGAGACATCAATTAATAATCTGCGCAGGCAGTTTTTGATAAAGGATACCTATCAGCATGATTACCGCATCGTGAGGGATGGACAGGTACAGTATTGCAGAGCAAAGTTTGTCAATGTGTCTGGCGTGGGAGAGCTGCACAAGATGATAGCGGGCTTTTCGGATATAAGCCCGGAGAAGCAAAGAGAGCTTGAGCGTATAGCGTATGTGGATGCAGTGACCGGAGGCAACAATTACGAGAGTTTTAAAAAGAAGCTGCGTGACAGAAACGTATCAGGATATCTGATTTCCATGGATATTCACTCCTTCAAGATAGTGAACTCCATCTGTGGTGTGGCAAAGGGCGATGAGGCGCTTAGATGGATTTCTGAAAATATACGCGGTGTTGTAGGATATAATGACATATCAGGTCATATAAATGCAGACAGATTTGTTATTTTCTTTGCGGATGACAAGATAAATAAGGTTATCAGAAAGATAGAGACCATCAATTTACAGCTTATTAAGGTTTCAGAATCCTTAAAGATTCCAAAGATTCAGCCATACTTTGGTGTGACAAAATGGGAGCCGGGAAAAAAGGTTGAGGAAGCATACGGCGAGGCCAACTTTGCCAAGAATCGGATCAAGGAGCGGAAGGACGTGCTCTATCAGATATACAGTCAGGCCGATACAGAAAGGATTGTCGAAGAAAAGCAGATGGAGGATAACTTCTACCGGGATTTAAATGACAATCATTTTGAGATATGGTATCAGCCCAAGTATGCTCCAAAGACCAACAAGCTGGTCGGTGCAGAGGGACTTGTCAGGTGGAGAAGAGAAAATAATGAGATTATTCCGCCATCCAAATTTATACCGCTTTTTGAAAGAAACGGCATGATTAAGGCGCTTGATGAGTATGTATTCCGCGAGGTGTGTACACATCAGAGAAGATGGCTTGATGAAGGGAAAAAAATAGTTCCTATCTCAATCAACCTGTCCAGAGCGAGCCTGTACTTTGAGTCTGTGGTTAAAAGATATCATGATATAGCAAGAAGAATCGGCATATACACACATCTTGTGCCTATAGAGATTACAGAGAGTGCAGCGGTCGATAATGATGAAATCAAGAGTATTGCGGATAAATTCCATGGCAATGGATTTCCACTTTTGGTGGATGATTTTGGCTCAGGCTATTCATCACTTGTTACCCTCAATATGAAGTGCTTTGATACACTCAAAATCGACAAGAGCCTGATTGACTATATAGGAGATTCAAATGGTGAGAGGCTGCTTGTGCACACGATAGCACTGGCCAAGGAGCTGGGAATCTGCGTGACCGCCGAGGGCGTTGAGAGTCAGGAGCAGGTAGAGTTTTTGAAGAATATAGACTGCGACAGTATACAGGGCTTTTATTATTCAAAGCCACTGCCGTTAACAGAGTATGAGATGCTTTTGGATTGATAAATATAAAAAAACATAAGCAGTATAAAAGAGCCGGTCATGTGACCGGCTCTTTTGAGGGGAGTATAAATAATTAATAAGAGGTATAACATTGAAAAGATTTCTCTCTTCGGAAACATTATAAAATAACAGTAATTAAAAAGCAATACTTTGAAACACAAAATAATATAATTTTAACAAAACGAGTTAATTTATTAAAGAGCTAAAGTGCTAAAGCACCGGCTGTAATGATTTTGGTGATTTATCGCAGTTCACATCTCATAATAAAATGAATATCATAATGTAAATTCGTATTTTGGCGTATGGATGTATGAAATTTAAAATAGTTTATGCGGATGAGCTTTATAAGGTGCAAAAAGAAATGAATGCACTGCTTATAGATATAAGAACAAGAGAGGAATACGACAGGTCGCACTGGAAAGGCGCACTCAGTATGCCTATGGATATCACGGATTCATATGAGAGTGAACTCGATGCGTCACAGAGTGTGATTTTTTACTGCACGCATGGTGGAAGCAGCATGAAGCTGGCCAGATATCTGGGAAATCGCGGTTTTGATACAGCGACAGTCATAGGTGGATACAATGCTATGTGCGGATATCAAAAAAAGTTGCAGAAATATGGCTGAAACTATTTAAAAAAATTGAAATTTATGCAACAATATTAGATAACAATGTAAAGTACAATTATAGAAAGGCAGTTACACAATATATGAATAGATTTGAGCTTGTTGTGCCATGTCATTTTGGCCTTGAGGCAGTAGTCAAGAGGGAGATATATGATCTGGGATATGAGATAACACGTGTGGAGGACGGCAGGGTATCGTTTGAGGGCGATGCTGAGGCTATATGCAGAGCGAATATATTCTTAAGAGGCGCAGAGAGAGTATTACTTCAGGTAGGACGCTTTAAGGCTGCCACATTTGATGAGCTTTTTGAAAATGTAAAGGCTCTCCCATGGGAAAATTATATTCCCAAGGACGGCAGATTCTGGGTGAAAAAGGCTTCTTCCATAAAGAGTAAGCTTTTTTCACCATCTGATATACAGTCTATCGTGAAAAAGGCTATGGTTGAGAGAATGAAGAGGTCTTATCACATTGACTGGTTCCCGGAGGACGGAGCACAGTATCCGGTAAGGGTTTTTCTGTACAAGGATGAGGTGATGGTGACACTTGATACATCGGGTGATTCCCTTCACAAGAGAGGATACCGTCTGGCAACGAGCAAGGCGCCGCTGACTGAGACACTTGCAGCATCACTCATCATGCTTACACCATGGCATGCAGACAGAATACTTGTGGATCCGTTTTGCGGCAGTGGTACATTTCCGATAGAGGCAGCCATGATGGCAGCAAACATAGCACCCGGTATGAACAGGGAGTTTACAGCTGAGAGCTGGACCAATATCATACCAAGAAAGCTGTGGTATGAGGCTGTGCAGGAGGCTGAGGATATGATAGATAAGGATGTGCAGGTGGACATCCAGGGCTATGACATTGACCCTGATGTGGTGGCTGCAGCCAGGGAAAATGCCAAGAGAGCCGGAGTGGAGCACATGATTCATTTCCAGCAGAGGGCTGTGGCTGACCTGCATCACCCGAAGAAGTACGGATTTATTATCTCAAATCCTCCATACGGTGAGCGACTCGAGGAGAAATCAGCGCTCCCGGCACTGTATTCACAGATTGGAGAAGCTTATAAGAGGCTTGATGCATGGTCGATGTATCTGATTACGAGCTATGAGGATACAGAGCGCTATATCGGCAGAAAAGCTGACAAAAACAGGAAAATCTACAATGGTATGATAAAGACATATTTTTATCAGTTTATGGGGCCTAAGCCTCCGAGAAGGAAAAAGGATTAGCAGGGTATATGAAATATTCAAAGAGATATATTGCATTTACATTCATCTTGGCACTTATCTTTGTGTCTAATTTTTACATATATGCAAAGGACAGCTCTACACTTGGCGCGTTCAGAGGAGCACAGATAGATAATACTATATGGAGTCCGCTTGTGGCTGCTGATGTAAATGGAACCACCATCAGGCTTAGGATAGAAAATAAGGAGTATACGAGCGAGGATGAGCATGTGTATATGGATGAGAACAGGAATATAATGGTTCCCGTGTCCATGCTTCGCGATGCACTAAACAGCAGTGCACATGTATACAATAAAAATGAGCTTCTGGTGGAAAAGCACAGTTTGACAGCTGATTTCAAGCTGGCAGACGACAATGGCTTTGTACAGTATAAGGGACAGTTTTATGCAAGCTTAGACAAGCTGTCTAAACTTTTGGATATGACCTGCAGCTTTGATACGGCGACAAATACGCTCACTATGACAGACAAATCCGAGGGTGTATCAACGGTGCCAACAAAGTATGATCTGAGGGAAAGACAGCGAGTGTCACTAATCAGGGATCAGGGCAGCTACGGCACCTGTTGGGCTTTTGCGGCCACAAGTGCACTCGAGTCAGCCCTTATGCCGGAGGAACAGCTTTTGTTTTCAGTGGATCATATGAGTATGAGCAATTCCTTCAACGTCAATCAGTATGACGGGGGAGAGTATACCATGGGAATGGCATATCTGGCAGCATGGCAGGGACCGGTTTATGACGCGGATGATCCTTACGGAGATGGAGTGACACGCGATGATCTTGCTGCAGTAAAGCATGTGCAGCAGATGCTTATCATAGATGGAAAGGACTATCAGGGCATAAAGGAGGCTGTTTTCAAATATGGTGGTGTGCAGACATCGCTTTACAGTACAATAGCAAGCTCAAAGACAAAGACGCCTTATTACAATAAGCAGACTAATTCTTACTGTTATATGGGTCAAGATAAGCCAAATCATGATGTGGTTATAATTGGCTGGGATGACAATTACCCTAAGGAAAACTTCAATGTGGATCTGGAAGGAGATGGAGCCTTTATATGCCAGAACAGCTGGGGCAGCAGTTTTGGAGACAATGGGGTGTTCTATGTGTCATACTACGATACAAATGTGGGCACGCACAATGTTGTTTATACAGATATAGAGAGTGCTGACAATTATGATAATATATACCAGAGTGACCTGTGTGGCTGGGTAGGAAAGATGGGCTACGACAAGGAGGATATGTACGGAGCCAACATATTTACCGCACAGTCGGCTGAATCACTAAGGGCTTCCGGCTTTTATGCTACAGCAGCGGATACCTCATACAAGCTGTATGTAGTTAAGAATTTTGAGAATGAGTATTCTTTTAAAAATAAGACGCTGGTGGCTGAGGGGTCACTAAAAAATGCAGGCTATTACACTGTTGATTTTGATGAGCCTGTTGATTTGGAGTCCGGTGAGCGTTATGCCATTGTACTTTATATAAATACACCGGGCTCGACTCATCCGATGGCTATAGAGTACAACTCGGGAGAAGCATACATGTCTACGGTCAATCTGGATGATGGCGAGGGCTACATCAGCTATGATGGTGTGGCATATATCAATGTAAAGGAAAAACAGGATTGTAACCTCTGTATAAAGGCCTTTTCTGATAATAGATGATATGTACAGAAATATTCTAAAGATAATAACAGTATTTTTCGTTATGCTTGCACTTATCGTGCCGGTCACGCTTGAAAAGCTTCCGGCTATAAATGAGAAGTATGATATGGCAAAAGCATTGGAGGATAATGTGCTGCAAAACTATGTCAAGGCTTCCTCAGATGCAAAGCAGGAGAAGAACCCTGATGAGATATTGCAGGAGAAAGCCGGCTTTGAGGATGATTTAAGGATAGAGTTGCCGGACGACTCAGAAGGGGAGCGCCAGAGTATATCGGTAGAAACCGATGCCCTGACGCAGACGGTCTATGTAAAGCTTAAGGCTGATGTGGACAATTACTTTACGAAGTATTCCATGACAGGCAGGTCAAATCATATAGACTCCATGCAGTATTACCGCAATGGGGCAGATGGTGTGATAGCTATCACTACAGACAAGCTCTATCAGGTGAAGCAGCGCATAGAGAATGGATATCTTTATCTGAGCTTTGTCAATCTGCATGATATATACGATAAGGTCATCATAATAGATGCAGGTCACGGCGGACGTATGACCGGTGCCGTGCGAAACGGAATAGAGGAAAAAAACATCAATCTGGACATAGTGCTGGCACTTAAGGAACAGCTTGACAGCTATTCAGGTGACAAAAGGCTTGGGATATTCTACACCAGGACAACAGATACCAATCCTACACTGCAGCAGAGAGCGGCACTTGCCAATAAGGCGGATGCGGATTTATTTATAAGCGTGCATTGCAACTCATATGAAAAGGGCAATTTCACCGCGGTTTCGGGTACGCAGGTGCTCTACAGCCAGTCAGATAACAGAGAGCTCGGAAGTAAACACCTTGCACAGATTTGCATGGATAACGTGACAGCTGTGACAGGAAACAGGGCATTTGGGCTGCTTCCTGCAGATGACATATATATAATAAGAACAAGTGAGGCTCCGGTTGCGCTTGTGGAGGTGGGCTTCATGACCAACAGACAGGAGCTTGACAATCTGGCCAATGCAGACTATCAGAAACAGGCAGCGCAGGGTATATACAATGCAATCATGCAGGCCTTTGATGAGGGCTACTAGCTGTATTGGGAGATTGTCCGAATAGAAAAAGAAGGAAGGAAATATATTATGACAAAAATCATATTTGCAACAGGAAACAAGGATAAGCTCAGAGAAATCAAAGAGATACTTTCAGACTGTGACGTGGATATACGTTCAATGAAGGAAGCAGGTATCAATGTGAATATAGTGGAGGATGGGAAGACCTTTGAAGACAATGCGCTGATTAAGGCCCGCGCAATTGCGGCACACACAGATGCAATTGTTCTCGCAGACGACTCAGGACTTGAGATTGACTATCTGAATAAGGAACCGGGAGTATATTCAGCGCGCTATATGGGTGAGGATACTTCCTATGATATAAAGAATAATAACCTTATAGAACGCCTTGACGGTGTGCCAAAGGAGAAGCGTACAGCCCGCTTTGTGTGTGCTATCGCCGCAGTGCTGCCGGATGGAAAGGAACTTGTGACCAGACAGACTATGGAGGGCTATATAGGATGGGAGATAGCGGGAGCCAACGGCTTTGGTTATGATCCTATCTTCTATTTAGATGAGTACGGCTGCTCTTCTGCAGAGCTTACTCCCCAGCAGAAGAATGCCATAAGCCATCGAGGCAAGGCTCTTCGCGCCATGAAAGAGATGCTTGTGAAGGTGATCTAGAGTATAGGCGTTGAATTGCAACGTATACGGATAAAATGCCTGCCGGGAAGCTCTTTTAAGCTGTCCGGCAGCCACTTTTAAAAAAATATAAAAAAAATAAAAAAAGTTGTTGACATATTCTTCCCTTTGCTATATACTAATTCTTGCGTCACGGAAAGAACGCAAACAAATCCTTCGGGGTGTGGCTCAGCTTGGCTAGAGCGCCTGGTTTGGGACCAGGAGGTCGCAG
>OMGY01000912.1_pt1 | contig 30546 bp, 31 predicted proteins | sample 1674461 | NCBI WGS metagenome assembly OMGY01 (sample SAMN05578579, study PRJEB25193) | human gut metagenome | biome: Human Microbiome; feature: human-associated habitat; material: feces | host: Homo sapiens | place: USA:Birmingham | reverse complement strand
GCATCTCCCTTTTTCAGGATATTCCAAATGAGTTCCTCCAAATACTCCAGAATTATACATTCTTTATCACTATACGGTATTGGTTCATTCAAAATTTTTCTTAATTTTGGCACCGGAATATCCAGCAGTTGCTCTTTTCCCTGATATAAAGTTTTCTCCAGCATCCATGTATGCTGCGCTGATGTTCTTTCATTTATAACATTTTCCACATCCAAAGACTTTATTCCGCTACTTTTCAGTCCAATTTCTATTTCTACTCCTATAGAGCTATTCATTTCTTCCTGGAATTTCTGTTCGTGTGTTGCCCTGTAAAGATAACTGTTAATTGCCTGAAAACCATTTTTCCCTACATATTGTCGTTCAAATGTACAATTATACCTGTCCTTCGATAATCTCTGTGGCTGCGTAAGCCAGTGAATTGCAGGTTCTACCTGATAAAACAGATAAAACATTGCTTCATCCGCTTTTCTGCTCCGGTCAACCGTTTTTTCCTGTAGAAAATCCAACTGGCTCACCCTGTGTTTTTCAAAGTCATACGCAATCGCAATCGAATAATCGTCTCTGAGACAAACTTGTTCTGTAATTTTATCCAACAGTTCCGGATGATATCCTTCAATAACAAAATCATCCCCATTCAAATGATATACCGCAAACCAGCTGTACTTCCTGCCCAGATCCCATACCTTACCGTCAAACGGCCATTCATCCTTTTCATACATCGGGAATTCCCGTTTTCTGTCCTGGTCGGTCGTTCCGAGCAGATCCATCACGGTAGACTTTCCGCAACCATTTTTCCCTACCAGCAATTTTATATCCTGAATGTTTTCCCCATAGAAAAATCCAACTCCGGGATCCTTCTTTTCAATAAAAATATTTTTCTCGTCCCCGTCATATATGACCTCAAAACGATTAGAAAACGGAATCCCGCATTGTTTTATGTTTCTTCCTATATCATCAATGTATAAATATATTAATTCAAAAGCCATTTTTCTCCGTCCCCATTGGCTTTTCAAGTCATAATATACTTTACTGTGGTGTGTGTGCTTTTCATTTTTTAATCCTTTTCTCAATAGCATCTATGTTTTTCCAGGAATTTATCATAGCTTCGCGATCTTTAGAAAATTCGTTAATTCTATACGTCAAATATATAACTATAGCAATTATCTATTATCTTTCATAGACTCACGTAATTTTTTCGGAATATTGATATGATATGTTCTCTTCATGTCATCATATAATACCCCCATCGCAATTACATAGAAAACAGTCGCAATAATCGATCCCATTTTATTTACTATCTTCTCATGTAGAGTTACAATGGTAATAAAAAACACAAGATATCCTGGCACCAACTTCACACATCCTAAAGTTTCTTTTTATTTTCATGCTAATCTAATCATATTCTGTAAAAGAATACATGGTAAATCAGTCGTAAACGGTTTTACCGTTTGCAAAGCAACCAGCCTACCGTGTAGAATTATACACAGCAGACCAGTGGCATGGAAGGTCAATCCTTCTTGTATTTTTCAATTAAACACTGATGTTCTTTGCTGTTTTTATCATAATTAATCCCTACAAGCAGTATTTCACCAGTATAGTTTGAAATCGAAGATGGGTACTTCTTGTCCTTAATCTGCGTCATTGCAGTTTGTACTTTCTGGTTCCATTTCAGCTCTACAATCAATGCCGGATAATCATTTTTGTACTCTGGCTTTGGGATAAATACAAAGTCAGCAAATCCCCGTCCTGTAGGAAATTCACGGATTGGCTTAAAATAGTATTGCATTGCGCTTAAGTAGGCAATTGTAAGCACACTGCTCAAGGAATTCTCATTATTATACTGAATTACTGACACATGCTCGTTATGGATTTTTTCAATCTCTTCTGCAACCGCCACGCCATCCATATCCAATGTAGCATCCAGCAGATTTTCCGAATTCAGCTGCAATATCAGCATTTCATTCCACTTTTTACTCTCAACAGCAGTCGTCAGCTCCTGCCGTATCTCCTCATTTGGTACAAAAGCAGTCTTCCTGTTCTCATTATAACCAAGGTATCCTAAATGGATCATATAAGTCAATACATCATCTTTACTTTTAATATCTTCCGTATCATTTTGAAAAGCTGCCACATTCACCTTGACTTCGGCTCCGGAAAGCATCTCAATAACAGCTGTTTTCAGCCCATCATAGTTCATGTTAATCAAAGGCACAATCACATCATAGGATGCTGTTTCTGACCAGTAACTCCTGAATTCCCCCCTTAGCATTACGCTGACAACGGCTCTGGGATTATAAACCTGGTAATCCTTCAGAAGATAGCCATCGTACCATCGCTTCACTTCAGCAAAGTCCTGCTGATATTTTTCTGACAGCTTTTTCACTTCAGCTTCTGTAAAACCAATATACGGAGCCAGATTGCTTGCGCTCAGCATTGTAAACTCATCAAAATTATTTAATGCCGACTGAGTTTTTTCCTTTTTAATTGGAAGAATGCCAGTAAGATATGCAAGTTGAATATATTTTGTTGGTTCTGTTCCTTTGAACATCGCCCTGAGAAAATTAATATACTCTTCCTGTACCCTTTTATTAACGTCCTTGTCACGAATAAGGACATCCCATTCATCAATGATGACAATAAATTTTTTTCCAGTTGCACCATTAATACGAGACAACACTTCTGGCAAAGATTCCGTCTTCTCTTTCAATACACCTGGATAGTATTCCGCAAGCTCTGCAATCGTCTTTTCCGAAATATAAGAAACCACCCTTTCAGGTCCACCAGCTGGCTCTATACACCATTGGATATCAAGATGTATTACATCATACTGATTCAAGTGCTTCTTAAAATCTGCACTTTTACCAATTTCCAATCCGGCAAACATTTCTTCTGAATTACAGCCTCTGCTGTAATAAGCTGTAAGCATATTCGCTGTAATAGATTTCCCAAACCTTCTGGGACGGCTATTGCAAATATAGGCCTGCAATGTATTCAAAACTTTATTCGTATACTTAATAAGTCCGCTTTTATCAACATATATCTCGGAATTCAATGCTACCTGAAAAGCCAAATTATCTGGATTCACTAATATTCCCATCACACACACTCCCTATACAAAAAAGCTTCCACAGTATCACTATTTTCTACCAATAATGATATCATGAAAACTTTTTGGTCTCAATAATTTTATGTGTGTTTATGAATTCTTACATTGGTATTATTCGCACAAGCTGTGGTGCAAGCTTTACCTATATTTATCTCATCTTTTGAACCAGTTTTTCAAATTCCGTTTCATTCTCTATAAACGTATATGTAGCATACTCCCCATATCACATCACTGTACCCCCTTCAAGATTTTGCTAATTTATTCCGCACGGTATTTCACATGATTCCAATCCATGCCAAACCCTGGTCTATGGATGAGGGCCTCTTACAAGAATCTAAAACTCTTGCTCTGCATCCGTCATCCACTGCTTTTCCAGTTGACATATCAGCGATTCGTAACTATGGTAAGCGTACCAGACCCCAATAAGTCACTTTTTGAATGTTTCAATACACTGTGCTATATCCGGATGCAGTGTATAATTCTCACATCCATAACTTTGCATTACCGTATCAATCCGTTTGCGATCTTCTTCACTATAATATGAAATATGCCATTCTGTGCCGGAATTATCATAGGGTATCTTAGGGTCATGTTCCAAAAATGCCTCCACTGGCGTGAGCATTCCCAAATGCATCCTTTTATTCAACATACGCAAATATTCCCGCCGTATCTTTTGATTGCGTTCCTCCTGTTCTTCCCGAAAACGCCGCCTTACACCAGCTGCTTCCAACCGTAGCTGTACATCTCTTTCCACATGCTGATAAGGATCCTCCACATACGGTTTTATCATCTCATCCAAACGTTCATACTCTGGAAAACTGATCGGCTTCTTTTGCATCACACGTTCCCTGTGGCTGACAGCATACTGCATATTGATATGCATAATACCATCATAGTCCAGACTATCCAGATATGCCTTTTCCTCTTGTTCCAAATACGTTTCCGGGTCCTCTGAAATCCCCTGTGTTTCGTATATCAAATGCTTTATATAACCCAGGTCAGCATCTCCAAAGCCCAACCCCAGTACAAAAATTTTTTTGATATTCTCAATTCGAACACCATGCAACCCGCAAAATATTTGCAGTTTCATATAGTTATCCTCTATATGTTTATCTGTATTATACAGAAATTCTTCTATATAATACAGCCCTTCCATTCGCGGTTTGTTTTTGAACATTCTCAACGATTCGTATGGATACTCCGGATGTGTCGCATGCCCTACAATAATAGACTCTTTCTCATTTGCCATGCCATGAATATGAAATTCATTCACCGCCTTCACACCAAACCGTTTTAACAATGTATCTGTATAATTGAAATTAACAAACAATACATTATCACCAAATGCATACTTCGAAATTTCTTCACTAATGTGAATCGTTCCTACCCAGTCCCGGAACATTTCCTTCAATATTTTCTGTGCATTTTCTGCACATCTTTTAATATTTTTTACTCCGTCTCTTCCAAAAAAATAATTGATCTGCTGATCGTCTATTTTATCCATAGACGTCTCAAAATTCCACCAGAATGTATGATCCAATTTCTGTGGTTTAAACGGATCTCCGTAAAACAGTTCTACATCTGAATAAGTAATTGTATTGCCTTCTGAATCAATTGCAATGGTTCCATCATCATTGTATTTTGTATATTTTTTTAAATGAAAACGCTCCAACACCTCCTCCAAATGCGCCTCATAATATCTTTCAAATGATCTGTAGCTTGTATCTAAATTCTGCCAAATATCAAATCCATTTCCAATCAATATCAAAGTATCAACTGGTGTTCTTTGTTCTGCCGGCACATATTTTGATTCAAATAAATTTTTATCAAATAACATTCTACTATTTTTCCTCAGCCCAAAAATTTGTTTAAGAGAACTTTTTTCGAAAGTTCACAATGTGGTTATTCTCTAAACTCTTTAATCCCGTTAAACAGATCAGGATTTTTTTCTAATAAAAATTGTTTCAACGGATATATATTAACCATTTAACCATACTCTCCATCAACTTCCATATCTACCACATAAAACCATTCCATTATCCTTTTGTTCTTCGCTCGTAAATTTCATCCACTCATGGATAACATTTTTTATAACCGCTCCATTTACATCCTTACGGATACAGTTGTCCTGTATCAATGCTGTTCTGTATCATCTCACCAGATGGGTGGATTCCCTTCTTCCAATGTGGAAATGACAGATCATTCTGCTCCTGGTCAATCAAGTTCCAGTACAGGGATCTGATTTTGTAAAAATCCTCTTTTTCTGCCTTACGGAATATCATTTTGTCCACCTCTTTACTCATGGAGTTCCAGCGGCAGTCCATCCGGGTCGTGGAAGAATGTCATCTTCTTACCGGTATAATCATCCACACGGATTGACTCACATTCAATCCCAACTTCTGCCAGCTCCCTCACCGTCTGCTCTACGCTGTCTACGCAGAACGCAAGATGACGCAGCCCACAGGCTTCTGGACGGTTCACACGCTTCGGTGGATTTTCTTCAGCGAAAATCTCCAGCTCTGTGTGTTCATTGACATAAAAATCCTTAGCGGCTTCATAGTCGGATACGATGATTGCAATATGATGTATTTTTGATAAATTCACTGTTGTCACGCTCCATTTCTTTTATTTTCGTTATAAACTATATGTCGGTATTCAAAATATGCCGTGTGTGTTTCGGACTCAGCTCGGAGCCCGAAACACACACGGCAACATTATCAAAACTTGATTACTTTCGGCTCATGGGTAAACGAACTGATGGTAGCCACACCATTCTTGAAGTAGAACACCTCAGTATTGCCATCATCTGCAGCATACATTTTCTTCAAACTCGGATAGGCATCCAGCATGGACTGTCTTGCTTCCACACGATCATCCTCTACCAGTTCGCCGGCAACGCGAATCCACTCGCCGCCTTTGAATGCACACAACTCTGCTTTCGGGTTTGCGTGCAGCTGCTTGGAAACATCCTTCTTCTTACCAGTCTGGATGTACAGCTTGCCTTCAAAAATATGCGCTGTGCCAAACGGGCGCACTCTCGGCTGGTCGCCCTCGACCGTTGCCAGGTAATATGTTTCAGCTTCTTTTAAGAATTTCTCTACTTCTTCCATTTTTGTCGTTCTCCTTTTCTTAGTTTTTGATATGTTTTATTTCAGTTTTTTCAAAATTTCTTCTGCGCTCATCCCACTGGCCAGCAGCTTCTTAACCACACTCTCTGCTTCCGCTTTCTTCGCCTCTTCGGCGGCTTTCTGCTCAGCAGCAGATTTCTTCGCCTCCAGCTTAACAACTTCCTTTTCTGCAATCTGAGATGCGTAATCGTTAGAAATTTTCGTTTTATTCTTGCTTCCTTTTGTCCTAGGTGTCATGCAAGCAGAACCCGCAGAAAATCGGGATTTTTTCAATTTTTTATTCTCTTAATTTTGTTTAGGTGGAACTTTTTCTGGAAGTTCACATCAATATTTTTTTATTCCTCATCAGCCCTAAAATTTGTTTAGGGGAGATTTTTTCAGAAGTTCACAATATAATTATTGATATTGAACATTTATGTACCAATAAACCTTTTCTCCCTTTCCAATTTCCGGCTCGTCATATTCTTCAATGACCTCATCAATGGTAAGCAACCCGTAATGCATTGCTGTTTCAACCTGTGCCCATAGTTCATTGAATTTTCCTTCCCATTTTCCGGGACTACAACATTCAATAATTTCTTTTGCAACAGAAAAGGCAGAATCATCTCCACTTGATAATTGAACATCATCTGAAATATCAGCAATATTTCTCAATACATTTGACGACAATAATGCATCTTTGTAAGAGAACGATGTTAACGTGGGTTTTGTAAATTCAAAATCTTTATATTCTTCTAACGGTTCGCCCCAGAATGGTAGCAAACTATACTCTTGCAGTATTCTATAAAACACAATCATAAAATTGTATAACTGTGTAAACTCGGTTTCCGTCAAGAATGTCCACTTATCTATAAAGAAATGCGTCTCATTGTTGCGTAAGTCCCTTAATACCCTCAATGCATCACTTACAACGGCTTGATCTTGTGGATGTTCTGCATAGTATGTATTGAACAAAGTTTTTGTCTTTCTTATGATAAAATTATAATCTTCAGAATGACATATTTCCAAATCCACCGATGACAAACTCGAAAAGAACAAATTTAAATCTGTCGCAGCTTTATACTTAGTCCATAACGCGCTATCTGGATCTTTTCGTGCTGAAATTTTTTTACACACACTATGATCTCCAATATCAAGCATAAGTTGTTTTATAAATAACTCTGTTGCATTGTGGAGTGACGCCACAAAGTTCTTTCTGTACTTTAAAGTAGCCATTCCCTTCATGATGTCGTTTGCGTATAAAATTGCAGAATTCCATGATTCAAGTGCATTGTCAATCAAAATCTGCTTCATTTCACGTTTCTCCTCTCATTTTGATAAACATTTATTTAGGTTATAGTTTATCACTTCTTATCTGACCATAAAATTGTTACCTACCGCTCACTCCGAAAAGGGATGTGATTATTCGAGCAGCGTAGGGAACTCCTGTTCCTAGTATATCATAAATCTGCAAATATGTGAACTTTCAGAAATTTTCCGCCTAAAACTCGCACCACAATCACGGCTGTGGTGCATTCCCTGTCTATTCCTTTGTTTCTTCCACATTCAGGAATTTCAGTATCTCCTCATAAGACCGTCCACTCTTTACAATTGCTGACAGGATTTCATCCGTAAGCGCTTAATTTTTAGGTATGATAGAAAAATCCCCGACTACTTTTCAGTAGCCGGAGCACCTTGACAATTCACATATGATTGATTTGATTCGTTTGCACGACGTTCGATCTCAGCTTTGACTGTTTCGTTCCATGGCGCCAGAAGTTCTAATTCATCATCACTCATCCTATCATCAGACAGTTTTTCCAGCAGATAGGTAAGATAGTGATAGACGTTTACTCCATTAGCTTTTGCCATTTCTACCATTGTGTACACAATAGCGCTGGCCTAGGCTCCGTTTGGTGTGTCACAGAACAGCCAGTTTTTACGATTATGTGCTTAAAAGCATAACCGTAATTATGTGCCGAACTTAGTTATGTGCTCTTAACATATTTCAAGAAAAATGTCATAGTTACCTTACACGGGTCTGCCCCCAATGCTCATTTTGAGGCGCTTACCGACGTTGTAACGTCGCCCCATTATAAAAAAGGTAATCAAGCTTTGAAATGTCTCTCGGATCCTAGACAAATCTTTAAAGAAAATCCCAGAAACAGAACAAATCCTCAATAACTTTGATTGTAGGCATTATAGCAGAGATACTGCTATTTTGCACTACGCCATGTTATGAGGCACTTACACTCTTTCTTCGCTTTATCCCATTTACCAAATAGTTTTTACTTAAATACTTCACATGTAGCAATATCCCATAATAGCTGAAACATAATAGCGACAAGACCAATATTTAAATAATCAAATGATTCCCCAAGACCATGCATAATACAATTTCGGATATTAAGGCTTCCAAAAATATTCTCCATAATTTCCATGTACTCTGGTAAAATTTCCTCTTTTGCAAAATCAGTTTTAATCAATGATCCCAATGTTCTGGTCAGTTTTCTTTTATTTTTTCGTCCTACACCAGTCAGGATCATCTCATTTTCTGCTGATTTTTCTAATGCTTCAGTTCTTACGAAAAGGTCATACATTTTTCCCATTACATAACTTTCCTTTGCATTAAACTGGAAGCTGGATTTATAATTAAGAAACGCTTCAATATACTCTTTTTCACAAGCATCAAAAACTATTTTAGTATCACTTTTTTCTTGTATTCTACATAAACCTTTGTCTAACAGCTTATTTTGCAAACTTATCACTAGTCCTCTCTCAATCAAAGACGGTAGAACAAAGCTTGCTGTCACTGCATGAGGCTTTTTATTAACAATAGCATCTATATAGTCTTCCATTGCTCTTCGGTAAATTTCATTATAATCTATCGCTAAGTTTTCCAATTGAATTTCAGGAAGTGTTCCATTTCTCTCATAAATTAATGTATGATACTTCTTATAAACGCTTCCCAAATATTTAGCTGTATCTTGCAATAAAATTTTTCTTTTTATAAAATTGCTTTTCTCTTCTTCATTATCAAAATGTCCAACGGGTTCCGGGAATTCAGCATTACTCACATCAAAGGCATAAATATCACAAAAATCTTTTAGAACAGATAACTTTGCTTTATGAAGTTCATCCACACTTTTAGCATGAGTCAAACGATTCAGCATTTCTTCCGCATACGCTACAAGCTGATCCGGATTATCAAGATAAATTGACAAATCTGAACGTCTTTTAAAAATTTTATGATATAACTTCATAAGAACATCTTCCTCTCATTTATCCCCGCCCCCAATGCTGCATTCCCTGAAAATAGATCATCAGCCGGTTGTCTGGCGTATTTGTTCTGTTCTGTGAATAAGAAATGTTCGCAGAATGAAGAACTTCGCCAAATGTTGTAACAGTCTCCTGATTTGCTCTTGCCATAGCAGTTTCTCCTAATATATGATGATTTACAATATATCAGGAATATCGAGGCAAGTCACTACGCCATGTTTTGAGGCGCTTACACTTTATTTTTAATGCCGAATTATTTATAGGATTCAAAGTACTCTTTCTCACAATCTCTATAAATAATTCGGCCTCTTGTCATTACAAATAATTCAAAAACTACATAAATAGATTAAAATTGATTTTATATCCAGCACTTTTCATTTCTTTCGCCAACGCTATTTTCCAACCATCATTTTTATCCAATGGAACATAAACAATACCCGAAATATCATTTGGTACTTCAATATTATCTCTCACTAATGCGCATACATTCTTTCTGCCCAATTTAGCAATTAAATATCCATGCTCAAAAACAACGTTTTGGCGTGCCCTGTCCATTTTTTCCTTTTCTCTTTCCTTCGCATAACCAATATCACAAGGTGTATATAAAACAATACCAAATCCTACGTCAGAATATTTTTCAATTTTTTCTATAATAGTCAATCCATCATTAGCCTGCTCATGTAAAATTATTGGTTCAAGATTTAATTTTTCTATAAATCGAGCAACTTCAAGCTTGGCCTCTACATCATGTCCATGAACAATAAAAACTTTCCGCTTATCAAAATGATCTCTCTGTTTTATTTCTTTTATTTCTGAATTTGTACATAAGCTCTTTGCTTCTGTAAATAATTTTACAGTTACATCAGTTGTATATTTATCATACTCTAATATATCTTCGGGACTCACATACATCAAAAGCCCCTCAGGCATTTGAGAATTTTCTAAATCAGCTAATTCTCTTACAGACCTTTCTGTAGTAACAATTTTTAAACGAATAACCTTTTCTTTTTTTATGCTATACCCATCAATAATAAATTCTTCTTCACTCATATATGGAACTAAAATGTCTTTTATAATTTCATCTTTATTGGTTTTGTCAATTTCATAAATTTTTTTCTCTCGTTTGGATTTTCCTAATCCATCAACTGTTTCAACTAAAATTTGATAATACATGTAGTTCCCCCTTATCTCTTTTCTGCAGCATTTTGCAAAAGAAGTTCTTTTAATCATTAAATAACTCGGCAAATATTTCTTATATCAACTAAGGGAATCTATTTTTTTACCTGCAAATCCTCAAAAAGATCTTTTAGATATACTTTCTTTTCCAGCATTTCTCTAAAACTTCCTTTCACAGCCTCAACATCTTCCTTATAAGTCATCCCATACCAACTATCATTGGTTCTCAGAACTTTCACACTGATCTTCCCCTGCCCCAGCAGTTCCCCAATAAAAGACGGGATCAGATACTCTGCCTTCATTGGATTCTCTGGTACCTCCTTCTCAAAGAATTCCTCAAATCCCTTTTCCAGAGTCTCCACAAAATCAGGTGTCAATCCCCACATATTCATGGAAACCAAAGATTCTATATCTAACTTCACGCCATCTGTTTCTGCCCCATCCGCAGTTTTCATAATGTTATGAGTTTCCACAACCTCAGTAAGATTGTTTTCCTCATCCATTTTACAAATTCCACGAGTCACACCGCCATTGTCGGAAAGAGTGTTCTTCAGAACAAAACCAGCCATACAGGAAGTTCCACCATTCACCAGATATTCGTGAACTTTTTTGAAACCTTCTTTGCCGTAATAGTCATCTGCATTAATGACGACAAATGGTGTATCCAAAAGTTCCTTCGCAGCTAATACCGCCTGTCCAGTTCCCCAGGGCTTGGTACGACCTTCCGGAAAATCTCCCGGAATATTATGTATGTCCTGGAAAGCATAGGAAACGCTCACACTATGTTCTGCACAGATTGAGGCAATTCTGTCACCTATGATTTTCTTAAATTCCCCTTCGATATCCTTGCGGATAATAAATACTACTTTGTTAAAACCAGCTTCGATTGCATCATGGATAGAATAGTCCATAATGATCTGTCCCTGTGAATCAACTGGTTCTAATTATTTGATTCCTCCGCCGAAACGGGAACCGATGCCGGCGACCATAATTAAAAGTGTTGTTTGCATGATATGTTCCTTTTCCCTTTAGATTCACTTTTTAGTATTCTGGATCTAATTGACAATATCTTTACCTTAATTGTTTTTATTACTCAATTTTTACCATATCATCAATTTCCGGGATTAATTTTACAGTTAATTTCTTAAAAGCTCTATATGCTTTTAAGTTTTTATTCCACAAGTTGTAATAATTATCATTGACATCAATATCTCTTATTAATTCAAAGTTGTCCGCAATGATAGCATTACAATTGTCCAAAATTGAAAAAACGTTTATTAATCTCGTTACCGATATATTTCTTTCCTCATATAGTTTATTTTTATTGCCTGAAAATACTTTTTCAATCACATTAGAAATCCTAGACAAATTATAAATAGCTTTATTTATATAAAAACAAGTTTCTAAAAAATAAAACTTTTCAACCTCCGATACATCGTTATGTAAAATTCCTCTAATTTTTTGAGTATATGATTCTGCCATAAGAACATAGTAGCAAATATCATTGTCAAATAAATTAATCATATCATCAGTGTTTGGAATATCTTTTCCAGTTCTATGATTTGCTTTATACCTTTTGATGTATTTATAAGCCAGCCAGACCAACGGAATAACAGCAATTATACATGTAAACGTATTTATCCAGACTATATAACACTGAGGAATAAGAGTATTATCTGCACCAATAGATATTACGCTTAATGCAATTTCAATAGTAGCCGTTAATCGAAGTTGATGATCATCACGCGTATTTTTTACAATTTCCTCAATATTTTTCTTCTGTGAAAACGCCTGCCAATCTATTGCATCATATTGTTTCATTCCAATCACCTTTACTTTTCTAGCTCAATACAACCCTATCCCATTTTTCATACTCATACAAAAATCTTTTTATGTAAAATCTATCACGCTCATATTTATCATCATTTATGGAAAAATATAACGCAGCGATTTGATCAGGACACAAAATTTCTGATAACAATTCACCGTTATCCTCTTTCATTAATTCTAAAATTAACAACTCGGCTTGGCAACAAAACTCACTTTTAAGCAAAAGCTTCATTATTTGACGATAGCTTCTATCGAATGACCGCTTTTTAAAGTTCCATTCTTTACTTTTACTGTTTCTTATATTTTTCGGATAAACCATTTTGTTGATAGAAGTTCTTGAAGCCCCCCTCACTTTTTTTGCAATAATTCTTTTTCCCTCTTTATAGGGATTTCTACCACTTCTTCCAAAATGCTCTCCGATAAATTTTATGCATTCACGCATTGCATAATTGTACTTTTCTGATGGATATGATATTTTCACATATGCAGACATGTGACTTCCTCCCCTTTGTAAATTTCTATCAATGCAATATATTCTTTTCGCCACTCAAACTACGTTTCTATTGAATGGTGCATCTGTTTGTGCCTAACGCCCAGTTTCTTTTCTCCAGAAAGTCTTCCACCAAACTCAAAAGTTTATTCTAGGAAAGAATGAATTTCTTCTCCTTTACAATCTCGTAGAATCCAGTCATTTCACATGGTCCCGTTTCTTCGCGGAGCTCAGCATCTTATCTGCGGAACAATTTCACTGGTTGATGCAAGGGGTTGCCATTGATTTTGTCATCCACATATTCCAGCTGGCACTTCTGTCTAATACTGATATTTTTGTGCTGAAAACAAACAGGAAACTTTTTCCTGCTCGCCTCCATGAACTGATTCATGACAGTAAGGTCATACATGTCGATGAGTCACTAGTAAAAGTTATGCTTTTTGTTTTATTTATATTTTATCACCCCATCTAATACAACTATCATTGCATTCGTGATTATTCCGGTGCTCTCTGGTTCTTCCGCAATTATCCGTATCATTCAACTTTTGCATACATTAACTTTGCTGCTAAAAGTGCTTTGTTGCATCTCCCATACATAGTGCGTTTTACCATTCGCATTTTTAATTTACTATTTGTCCCCTCGACAAAACCATTTGAAAGTTCACTGGCAACAGAATTTTCCACAGCTTCTATATCCTTTTCTAATCCATTTGCAAACCGAGATATCTCTTTTAAATCAGAGTTTTTGTACCGTTCTATAAACAAATACAATAAAGGCATACTTTTCTTTTCATATACTTCACGGAATTCTCGAACACAACGCATCAATTCTCTGAGTTTAGGATATTTCTGTAAAATATATGCCTTATGATTTGCACTAAGTTCCACTCCCATCCAAAAATAACGGAATATGCCGTTTCGTGAAAGGTGGTCATATTTTTGTAATGCCTTTTTGTTTTGAATTGCTTCAGGTGAAGAACTTTTGTAAATTGCAACATCAATTTGGAATCGTTCTATGATCTTATTCATATAGTCATATGCTGCAGATTGGCCGCCTTTATATCCTTTTTCAATAACATTGCGATATACATCTTTTCGACTGATGCCAGAAGTTAAAGTTTTGATTACATAATCATAAAACTCATCCATTCTGCTACGAAAATCTTTTTTACAAAGTGCTTCATATTCTCCATTGAGATATTTTGTCACGGTGTTTTTGCTGCAATGTAACACTTTAGAAATTTGGCGTTTACTGTATCCGGCAGAATTATATTCCCTTATCTCAGTGTACAGTTGTACCCTTTTTTGATTATATTCGCTAAGGTTATCCACACTGCATGGCATTTTTTTACTATCGCTTTCAACTAATGATTCTGCAATGCTGTTAGAATCAGATGGGATTCTGATATCAACGGGCAATACAGAATTTGTAGTATTTTTTATGGTCTCTAATAAATTTTGATGAAGATGAAATCTGTCAGCAATCTGCATAGCATCAGGCAATATTTCCTTTATGGCTGCTGAATAAGCACTTGCCCGGTCTCGAGTTACCGTTTTTACATGTTTATTTTTACTTAACCATTCTTTTAATGTTTTACCATCACGTCCATCGAAAATTGTCACTGGTTTATGCGTTGTCTCATCTACAATAATTGTCCCATAAGTATGCCGTTTCTTAAATGCAAAATCATCCACTCCAATGATGCTTCCACATGGAACCTCCGGTTGTTCTACATATCATTTGGTTAACAATCGGATAATGCTGTCACCACTGATTTTCATATTTATAGAACGACAGATACGAGCACTACCTTCACAGCTTGTTTCCAATGCCAAAGTGCATATAAAATCTTCACAACGCTCTGTCATACAGCTGTAATAATTCAAAAATCCATTCACATTCTCAGCAAAAGTTGTAACATTACAGGAAGAATTGTCGCACTGATATTCGTAAGCATTTGCAATTAAATACGTTGTTCTACCCAAAATCGGAAGATCTTGAAGTTTTCTTTTATAAGTACCATATTTATGTTCTGAAACCATTCCACACTTAGGGCATATACAATTTTTCGAATGCAAAGAAACATGGATATAAATTTCTTTTTCGTTTTGAGTTACTTCTTTGATGCCTATTTCTTCCGGGTAAAATTTTTGTAAATCAAGGGTATCTTTCATTTGTTTCAATTCCTTCCATAATAACAAAATTCCTAAAACAATTCTATCATTTTAGCACTTTTGTTTCAATTACATTTACGGATAATTGAGGAAGAACCCTCTTGAAACGGAATATGCAACTATCTTTATGAACAACAAATGAATGGAAAATCTTTCTTGCAAAATAAACAACCATTTTATTTTGCAAAATAATGTGTCAATCCATCCAGAATATCTGATTCTAATTTAATTTCATCCTTGACAGTAACGTAAATTCCCTGACCGCAATATTTTTTCTTGAAATTAATTATTTTTTTGTATTCCTTGCTGTTCAGTGTTGATGGAGAAATCGGCTTATCCAAAAAATACACAAAAACCTGCTTTCCATTGGATATCATAGTTTCAATCTCCTCTTCGGTACCCGAAGCATAGTGCTCTGTTGGCTCACCAAATTTCGTCCAAAAGACAGCAACGGCCAGGTCTGACGTTTCAACAATCTGTTTATTCAAAAGCTCCTGAGCTTTTCCACCAGATTGTGCAAAAGAATCATCCTTCCAATATCTCGTACGTAATACAATATCTTTGTATTCTCCAATAGTACTATTAAAGCGAGAAATTGCACTCTTTATACTATCCACGTACTCTCCCACATCAGATGGGCAAGAAATCAAAACATCATATCTATTTATTGTTTTAGGCATTATTTTCACACTCCCTTCTACTATTTTTACTTAACAGTGCTGCCATTTCCATTGTTTCTCTAAATAATTTTTTCGAATGCTCTGATTTACATGCAAGCTTCCAATTATATTCTCCTGGATAATAATCGGAAATTAACAACCTGAAAAATTGTGTTGGTAGCCAGTCTGCATTACGTATCCACATGTCGTCTTTATTGTATCCATACGCTATATATGGTTTTTTTTCTTTTGCAAATTCATGAACCACTTCATAATTCATTTTAAATTTCGGAGTATCCAGAAGTTTGTGCTTGTCTATATATGCATCGACGTCAATATCTTTATCTAATGGAATTGCATGCAAATGTGCATGATCAATACAGCCACCTGCAGTATGGCTTATCACTGCACCATGCTCAAAAAACAAAATCTTTTCCTGACAATAAACCTTTTCTACTAAAATTTCTTTCGCCTTTTGGAGCGACAGAAATATTTCCTCACTTCCATTGCCAAAACTATTTATATGCATCTTGGAAACTATGAGAAAATGTCCTTTTAAAACTGGCGAAACATCTGGAGTTATAAATACATTTTCATCTTCATAAACTCCCCAGTCAGTTCCACTCAAACCAATTTTTTTATTCATAAGAAATTTTCCGTCACCACAAAAAAAACAATCACAACACATGTTTTCTGCCCTCCAAAATGTACTTCATTTTAATTTTTTCTTTACACCAGTACTTGCTCATGAGAAATTTTATTTATAACATTCATATCATTATCGCTGTCCCAATCGATAATTGTAAATTTCCCTTCCTTTGTATATGAAAATTCAATACATAATGACAAGCAGCCACATTCATTTACAAACTCTCCCAAATTAATAATCCTACTCTGATAATTGCTTAATATATTTAATAACATATCTATCATTTCCTTGATCTCCGTTTTGGACTTATCTGCCTGAATCATATCAATAACTCTAAAGTTCTTTCCCCATCCAGCAATTTCCACTGCTGCAAACGCACAATCCAAATTCGGATATCGTTCTATCATTCTGGCAGAATCTCCCCACACAATTTCCATTCTTCTTACTACTATTCTCGGAAATAATTCATCCAAAGAAAACTGCATTCTTCCATATACTTTTTCTCTATCCAATACATTTTTGCAATACCAGATTTCTATAACTTGCTTTTCTTTTATATTTTTCAATTTATCTCTGCATAAGGCAATATCTTCACGACTCCTAATCATAAAATTAGGAAGTTTATAAACAGATTTTCTGTATACAAGTTTAATAATATATACAACCATCTCAGCAGAAGTACTTAATTCTTTCTCTATTTTTTTTAGGCATTCCTCATAGTCAGATATATGATATCGATGTATTGTTGCATTTAGCTCCTCATCATCACGTAAATTCCAAATAGTGAGTATCTTATGTTTTATCCATTTTGGCGGTATAAAATTGTCCCTCTGGCTTAATGTGCCCATTTATTATTCCCCTTTTAAAATTTCATTTACATACTCTCTTCCTGTATAAAACCAACCTGATTTAATATCCTCTATAATTGAATTCATCTGTAAAACCGATTCATTCATAAAGTCAAATCGCAAAGAATCTCCTACCACACGAGTCGTATCCGCAGAAAACGTCTTTTTACTGTACAATACAGTTTCGGTTTGAAATTTATTAATTTTAACATAAAATTCGGCTTCTCCATTTAATTCCAGATTTCCATATTTCTCATCCTTACATCTTCCACAATTATCACATTCATTGCTATGTGAAAGCAGGCAATATTTCATATGCATTAACTCTGAATGCCCAAAGACAATCTGCTGCATAGGGAGACTTGTATGTTCTTTTAGCTCAGCACATCCATCAAACGGCAATTCTAATGAATAAGTTCCCATTCTAACTCCCATTTTCATTAAGCTGTCAGCAGTAAAATGATTATATATATGCAGATCATTCCCAGATATATACTCCAAACATTTTCCCACATATCTTCCTATCAGCATAAGATCGCTTACATTTGACAGAACAATGCCTTTTATGGCATAATTCTTCACAATAGCATCCACTTTATCATATACCGTTTCGCAATTTCTTTCGTAAATCATTGGTGGCATATAAATACAGACACGATACTTCCTGCACAATTCATGAAGCATGCTTTTTAATTCATCCAACAAAAAGCTTTCATATTTTATGTATACCCAGTCAATATCCTTCCGCAGCAAAGAATACTCTTTATCAGGCGAAATGTTTTGCAAGAAAACAGCTATTTTTTTATTTTGTGGTGATCCAATAACTTTTTTACTGTCACTTTTTTCAGCTTTTTCTGGCAAAACATCAACATTTGTATCCATGATTAGATTCCTATCTGCTTCTGGCAACAAATTTCCACTTGTCAATCCCCTTGGACTTACAGCCCATAAGCGGCTATTGTAAATTTTTTTCTTATTTTCACTTTCTCTTTTTTCAAAAATATCATCGATGGCATGTCGGTAAACATTTACTATTTCACCAATATAATTACTATTTCGGAGTCTTCCTTGAATCTTAAGACAATCAATTTCTCCTTCCATGAGATGCTTCAATCCATATAGCCCTTCTAAATCACGTGGTCTTAACAGGCTTCCTCTTTCTAAGACTTTCTTCCCTGCTTTAAGTTCATATCCTTTCCAACAGGTCATCAAACACCGTCCTCTGTTTGCAGATGAGCCAAAGCAATAAGACGAGGAAAAACATTGTCCCGAATAGGCAATACATAGTCCGCCATGAATAAACACTTCAATTTCCATTTGGCTCATGTCATTACTTTCAAGACATATTTGCTTAATTGCATTAGCCTCCTGGTAGTTTAATTCGCGCGCCAGAACCACTCTTTGAAATCCCATATCATGTAATACCTTAACACCATAATGATTTGATACAGACATTTGTGTACTGGCATGCAGACCAGCATAGGAAATATTTTTTCGAATCTCCGACGCTAATCCAATATCCTGAACCAAGATTCCATCAACATGATCTTTTACCGCCTGTGTTGCCATTTGCAGCGCTAAATGCATTTCATCTTCTCTAATCAACGTATTTAATGTAAGATATACTTTCACATTATTTTCGTGTGCATATTTAATATTCTCACGAAATTCTGATTCATTAAAATTTTTACCAAACATGCGGGCATTAAACTGTTGATAGCCCATATAAACACTATCCGCTCCATTTTCAATAACCGCCTGCTGACACTCTCTATCCTTAACTGGTGCTAAAAGTTCCACTTTCTTTATCATCTTAATTCACTCCCTGTCCTGTAGCCAGTTTCTGCCTTTTTTGATACTACCAGCCAGATCGTTTTTAATCATCTGATATGGAATCTTATCCATTATTTTTTCACTACGTACTATATTTTTCTCTAATTTATCCTTTTCTCCTAGTTCGATATATGCATTGCATATACGCGATAAAGTATCTCCTTGTCCTTGAATGTAATGTGCACATTCATAAAATTCCAGTGCTTCTTCATACTTTTTTACAGCCTTACAAATATTGCCTGATTTCTCCATAATAACACCTTGTCTTTTCAAAGTGTGGGCGATTCCCCGATAGTCACCTAATTCACTGTACATAGAATTAGCATCTTCCAAATATTTTTTAGCTTTCTCATATGATTTATATTCTTCGGTTAATATAATTGCCTGATCTTTTTTCGCTTCGGCAATTCCCCGAGTATACTGCTCATCCTTTGATAATTTTTCAGACTTTTCGAGCCAGCCTAAAGCTTTCTCTGCATCATGAAAACTCCAAAATTTATTTTTACCTATCACATTCATAACCTGCGCGAGCCATACATTTTCCCTACACTTTTCAAAACAAACAAGTGCCTCTTTATAATAGCCTTCTGCTATGTTTGGCTCTTCTTTTCTACCAAGTCTGCAAATATCACCTTTGCATTTAATTATCATTCCTTTTGTGACTAATGAAAATTTATCAAGAGGCAGGTTTTTAAGAAATTCAAATGCGCTGTCTGAAAGTGATTCGTAATAATCTTGCATAGCATTAATGCATTTCTCTGCGGCTTCGATCTGCCCATCCTGAATAAGAAACTCCGTGATCATCATAAAGCTACGCATGCATTCAAACACAACACCTCTGATGGAGTTGCTTAATCTAGCATCGTGTGTATGTTCACAAGAATCGGCTTGCATTGCAACGTATCCGATTAATTTAGCCCACAATGCATAACATTCCCTTTTTTCCTTTTTTCCAGCCAGACGCTCCCATTGTGCCTTCACCGGCATCAACATATGTAAACTCTTTCCATTTACAGAAAATTGAACAAGGCTTCTGCTAGAAAGCGCTCTTAGAGCGTCATCCCATGAAATTTCCGGAGATATATGTTTTAAAGCATTAATAAAGTAAGTGGAAAAATTCGCACTTAATCCTGCAATCAATCCCCATAGCGTTACTGCACCTGGCGTCATTACAATTGCATCATATGACATTTTTAATGCAATTTTCATTGATTGATGTCTCTTGGATTCCGTTTGATCACAGACTTCACTCCATTTATTTTTAATCCGTTCTAATGTATCATTTGGATCCTCTATTAAAGAAGCCGTCAATACCATTGTCAACGGATGATTTTCCATTTTCTTAAGAAGAGTTTCAAATGCAGATATTTCGACTTTAGACATCTGATTTATATACTTTCCCCTTCTTTCTAATAATTCTGTAAACAAATATTTTCCATCTTCTGGATTCAAAATATCCACAGAAAAATCATACCAGCCTGTTGGGGCTTTCATCTGACTTGAAACCAAAACCTTATACCCATTACACACAAGTGTATTAACAAATTCACAAACACATCGAAACTCTTCACTGCCTATAGTTTTAACTTGAAAATCTTCCCAGTTGTCGAAAAAGAATGCATCATAATGTTTCTTTGTGCTATGTATCTGCTCCAGAAGATTATCCAAACCCATAAATGCTTCTTTGATTCGTAATGCAGCACACATAGCATGTATGAAATCAGCTTTCGACATACAGTTTTCTAAATTTACAAATGGCATTGAAAATTTGTAAGCACCTTTATTATGCAATTGATAATAATAGCTGCAAAGCGTAGTCTTTCCCACACCAGCTACGCCTCTTATAACAACAGGCCGATTATTCTCCAAAAGCTTTTCAAGCTTTTTTATCTTATTTTCGCGTCCAACACAACCATATGGAAGAAAATACAATCCTTTCTGTGAAAATAAAAGCTCATCATTTATACTATCACAAGTAGGAATACTCTTCTGATTCTTATCAAAGTTTGAAAAAAACAACTGCAGGTCAGTTAAAACCCGATCTTCCAAGTCATGTTCGTCCCTTACTTTAAAAGAAATCCCGATATTTTCACGATAGCGATTCTGAAGTGACTTTATGCTTTCCAAATCCCTAAAATTTACCTCTGACATAGATACTTCTCTCTCAAGAAAATATGTAAAAATCTGCTTATCTAATTTCAAGGCCAGTTCAATTACCTCAGTCGTACTCAAATATGGTACCGCTGCTAAAGAATCATCTGACTTCCAGAAAATAGCTGTAACCAAATCAATTTTCTCTGAGATCTGATTTCGAATCAACGTATCGCTTTTCCCACCTGACTCAGCATAAATTAATCCTTTAAGTTCCTGTCCTATAATAATAATTCTTTTTTCTTTTCCCACTCCCGTATTAAAACGTTCAATTGCACGCTTTATACATACAAAATATTTTTCTGTGTCAGCAGGGCCTACGATTAGTAAATCATACGTTTTGGCATCTTGGGGCATAGTTCATCTCCTAGCTTTTTGTGTATTGTGCTTTATTAAATGTAAGTGCCTCATAACATAGTGTAATGCAAAATAGCAACATCTCTGCTATAATGCCTACATCATTGTTTGAGACACTTTTTCTTTTTCGCTTCATTCTGCACTGTTCTGGCAGCTTCTTTGACCAGGGAAGAGGCTGATCAATGACGGATGAATCTTCCAGATGATGATTATTGGGCATTTCTGCGAGCAGGTGTTTCAGATACTCATAGACATCCAGATCATCTCAGCATCAGTAATTCTTCATGCTCTGTCTTACCATTTTTCTCATGTTTTGATGAGAACATTATACCATTTTTTATGGCTTTTTTCTATCATTTCAAGGCACTTTTTTCGCTGAAAAAGTGCCGATTTATAGGCTTTTCCGGCACTTTTCAAGGCATTATCACGGCTGTCAGAAGCAGCTGTTTTCATAATTGATTTTTACCTGGTGATAGGCTTTTTTCTGTTCAATTTCCAGTCCCTGAAGGAGCCACTCAACCTGCTGAAAAGAGATTTCTTTCACTTCATCCGGTGTCCTTGACCACTGAAATTTCATATCATCCAGTAACTTTTGGTTGCAGGATAAAGCCATTCTGATCATACCTCAGAACTTTTATGGAATCTCTTTTTCTGTTGCAAAAAATAAACACATAGTCACCATTGTACGGATCCAGTTTAAAACTTAACGTAACGACTGCAACCAGCCCCGGGATATAAAGTTTCATCCCCTGAAAATAAATCATCAGCCGATTGTCTGGCGTATTCGTCCTGTTCCGTGAATAAGAAATGTTCGCAGAGAATGAAGAACTTCACCAAATGTTGTAACAGTTTCCTGATTTGCTCTAGCCATAGAAGTTTCTCCTAATATATGATGATTTACAATATATCAGGAATATCGAGACAAGTCACTACGCCATGTTTTGATGCACTTACAATTTTGTTTAGATGGAACTTTGTCTGGAAGTTACACCCTCTTTAGCAGTAATTTTTGATATGATACTTTTCATCCCATCACCACTTTACAATTCTTCTTATAGCAGGCATCCCATACTTAATAATATTCCGCATGTCATCTACTTTCAGTTTGGCTATGTAATTTCTATCTTCAATCTGCTGCCTGTTCACATGCAATAGTCACCTCGTTACGATTTATAATTTACTCTGCGCTTGTTCATCTATTTTTAATGTTCTTTACAAAACTTCTTTTATTATGCGTTGCTCCACTTCTGCCACCTGTCAGCATTTCACTTACTTTTACAGGGCATTGTTCAATGATTTTGTTTATAAGTATCGCCGTTCCTAATACAATAAAAAGAAAAATCAAAAGGCATCCTATGAAATAAGTTCTATTAATAATAGCGTTACTCAATCCTATATTGTTCATAAATGCAAGCAATACAATTACGATACCTTCATGTAAAACATATATCAGGAATGTCGAGTGGCACAAGATAGGCGCCAGTTTGAAATTTATATTTGGAAAACCGAACCATACACATACAGTACAAATATACAATAGAAGCACCGTTACAAAGCAGTCCTCCAAATATATTGCTAATCCCCACGAAACAATAGCAACAATCATAATGGCTATATATGGCAATTTCAATATTTTTTTTGTTTTTGCATTTTTTCCGCAATAAGCCCCAAACAAAAATGCTGGAATCATTCTAATTGTGCGCTCAAACCAATAATCATACACAAAAGAAACACTGCCAGAGATATAAAATTGATGAAACAATGAGGCACAGATAGAAATTAGTAGAACCCAAAACAATAATCCTTTCGAATTGCTATTCCTTATACAATCAATATGGTATGAAAGTCCAAAGAAAATATACAACACAAAGATATACCATAGCGGTCCATCAAACGGTTCTAATGTGTATCCCAGCACAACTGTAGATAAATTTGGAATTCCATTTTGAAGTATATACAACAGAATATATAGTGTATTCCATACAACGAATGGAAGGCACAGTGTTTTTATACGTTTTTTCATTTTAAACACAAAACAGTGCTCTGATGAAAAAAAGAAATATGCCGATGTCGCAAAGAAATAGTTTAATGCAATTGGGCCTAAAGTTTCAATAAACTTTCTATCGTACCCCCCCATACCAGCCATAACCAGCAAATGAGGAGCAGTATGATAAACGATTATACATATAGTCATCCAGAAAGTAAAAAAAGTAAATTTTTCAGATTTAATTTTTGACATTTTCCCCATTGTATTACCTCTATTTGTTTTACTCGTTGCTTAGTTTATCTTTAATAATTTTAACAAATTCACGTTTTTCATTCTTATCAAATGTAATAAAAAAGAGAGTAAAATATCCAAGAGCTGCCACAATCATAATACTTATAAAAAAATGCTTCCAATTATTTAACACTAAAAAAAACTTTATTGCGCCAAAAAGGGTACTTGTCACTGCGAGAGAAATCCATGATTTTAGTTCGCTCTTCCAAAATAGCCAAATCGGTTTCTTCAAAAGTTTAGCTGCACAACCGGGCACTATCACACCATGGGTAAATCCTAACACTATTGTACTTGTTCCAGCAATTGCATAAACGCCTAACTCTGTAAATTTCAAAAGTATTAAAGTAACACTCATACTAATCAAACTTGCCATAAACAGAATAACAGAGTACACCTTAACACGATCAATTGCGATAAATACAGAATGAATGCTGTACATATACGTACTAATAATAATATCAAGTAACACGAGTATCATTAGCACATATATCTCAGTATACTGGCTTTCCGTATACTCTGTTGCTCTTAACCATAATTTTAAAAAATCTTTTCCATACGCAATAATTCCTGCATACGGTACTGTAAAAAAAATAGTGAGGATTTTGAGTTGTTCAGTTGCCTCATCAATCAGGCTATTATTTCCATCTGTTGCGAAAACCTTCGTTAATGCTGAAGAGAAGATATTTGAGAATACTCCCAGAGCATTACTTAATGCTAGCGGTATTTGTTTGGCAAGTGACAAACGTCCCATCATTACGCTACTTATAAACCAATTGCTAAATAACAAGTCAAGTCCATTCAGCAAAAGATTACTAATATTTGAAATTAAAACCCAAAAGCCTGATTTTAGAAGTGTCATCAACTTTTCAAAATTAAACAATCTTTTCTCAATACCGAAGTCTTTAAACAATTTCTTGGTCACAAAATAATTTCCAACAAATGTCACTATTCCCGCTATAAGCGTTGCCATACTCAAATAATATACCTTCGGGGGTAAAATAGAAAAAAGAGCAAATACCAAAACACTTTTAACTATATTTGAAACTATCTGAACCAAAGAACTGTACTGCATCTGGTTTGTTGAAAAAGCAGCCGCAGTATACACTGTTCCAATTAGTGACGCTCCCATATTAAGAAAGCTCAACAGAAATGTTAGCTTTACTTGTAAAACAAGTTCTGGTGATATACTTATTATCAGTTCTATTTTCCCGATAAACAGAATTGATAACACCACTATTATCCCGTATAAAAAACAATTAGCAATAAAAACCGAGCAAAAATACGATTTAGCTTCCTCGATACGATTTGAATTGTAGGAAACCGAAATATAGCGGCAAGCCATAGAATTAATAGCAATAGCAACTAAACTAGCATAAGACACAAAATTATTTGCAAGATTTATAAAACCATATGCTTCTTCTCCAAGTTTTCCCACCACAAAAGGAGATAGCCAGAAACTAATAAACATTTGGACTCCTAATGTAATAAGGGCGGCAAATATATTAACTAGCGTTGCTTTTTTATTCTGCATCTTTAACTTCCCCAAGTTTACTACACTTTATGCAATCGATAAAATAGAGAACATGTTCCTTAAGTATCAGTTCTCGTTTGATTTTTCCCACAAAAGTTCTCAACGATGATGACTGTTTCTTATACTGACCCTTAAAAGTATTTACATCAAACTTTGCCTCCTTATTGACTGCTGAAATTTTTTTCGCATAGGTCACATTCATACCGCAAGGATAGCAATATTGCGGTGGTAAAATTCGAATATTTTTCTTGCCGATAATGTATCTATTGAGTTGTGATTCATCATGCCACTTTGCTATGATATTTCTTTTGAGATCCTCTTCTATATTTTTCTTTAATGTTTTTGACATCTTAATAAAAGCATTACTCGTTCCGCAAAACATTGCTCCAATAACATAATATGATCCACAGTTCCACGGAATGTACGCTGTTGATTTCTTATTTCGATCATAAGGAAAATCTATCTTTTTTTTACCAGCATATCCAGGATGAATAGTAACCGCTAATGTCTCGTTTAATTTTTCTCTTGGTAAAAATTCTTCAGGTGTAATTACGGCATCACACACCATATTAGAATTGGAAAACATCAAGTAATCGCACTTTTTCAATTCCTCTTCCACTTTTAAGAAAGTGGAAAAACGAAGCAATGTAATCAATGGCCACGGCTGTGGCTCTATTTTGATTTTTTTGACATCGGGATCGTCTTGTCCATAAATTTCTTCTGCATCTGAAAACACAAAATAGCGTTTTTCAAAGTCAACTAAGAATTTTTCCTGAAAAGACTTATAAAAATCTTTCCAAAAAAGTACATAAGGTCCAGTACATATATATAAAATTCCTATACTCTTTTTCATGCTCATCTTCCTTTAAACCTCAATTAAATGCCAATTATTTTCATACAAATCAATTGGCATATCTACTGCCATCCATTTCGAAGGTGCAACTACAATTTTATTCGGATTCTGTGACATGTACTGTGCCCACCATCCAAATGTTGTATTACCAATAATAAAGTGTTTGCATTCACTCATAACAGCAAGGGAAACATAAACCGGAACATTCTTGTCCTGAACAACATAATCATACTTAGTTGCATCAATTAAGTTCCTTAGCACGTATTCAACATTATCTGAGCAAATAAAAAACAATGGATTTTCTACCGTTCTCGTTATATATTCTATTGCACTCTCCCAGTACTCCATAGAGCAAACATCATACATCGAACTTCCGACGTTATGCTCTACTTTCACACTGATGCATACACTATTACGATTTTGTATTTTTTCCAATCCAGGATAAGTGAAAAATTCAGAAAATTGCCGACCGCTGAAGAGTTTCAACAAATCGTCCTTTATATCGTCAAAATACAACTGTGATTGAAAATAACCTTCAAGGTATATCGGTGCATTACAATTCAATTTCGGTTCAATATACCCATTCTCACAAAAAAACATTCCATTATCATTGAAGAGTTTATTTAGTCTTTTCTCTGTTTCAAACTTATTAATATAATTCTTGTTTCTCGTAAAAAATCGATAAATTTTTCTAAGTAGATATTGTTTTGTAAAATTCTTCTTTCCCAGCAGAATACTCTCATGAATATATTTAACATTTGGAAGATCATAATTCTCCAACGAATTAACCCAACCACATCTTAAAATATCAGAATCATCCATTACTATTGTAATCTTCCTCGGCAAAGATAACTGAATTTTTCTCGCAAGTGCATACTGAAATAACTGATTTCCTATTCTTCCCTGCAGAGGTAGATAAATATTACCTTTTTTCATCTTCACCATAATATCGTTCCCACCTTTTTGTATAAAAATTATATTGTTTTATTATTCGTGCCGGATTACCAACTGCAATTGAATAACTCGGAATAGATTTTGTAACAATTGAGCCTGCACCAATAATACACTTTTCACCAATTGTGACGCCAGATAATATACTCACTTTTTCTCCTATCCAACATCCATTTCCAATTTTAACATCCTGTGCGCTTAATTTTTGGTCCATATATGGTGTAGTTGATTCCGGATTAATACCATGATTCTCATTCGTCACAAGAACGTTCGATGCAAAAAGCACATTATCGCCTATCTCAATATTTGCTTCGACTGATGCTAATGCGGAAAAGCAAAAACCAATATAACAATTATTTCCAATTGTTATATTGGCTTTATTACTATCATTGCCATAAACCGAAAGACGGCTATTATTTAGTATGGTAGTACCATTCCCAATTTCAATATTTCGGCATCCTGACAACTGTAAATAAGGCCTTGCAATTATAGAATTTTTTCCAAATTTTCTAAACTTCCTTTTGGAACCATAACCGATCTCTTGCTTACAAATAATAACACATTTTATATAATGCCAAATTTTTTGCAATTTTTTATATAACATATCTAATCCCTTTATTTTGATTTTCTATTTTCCATGATAATTTTTATTTTTGCATCGTCCCCCCAAACAGCCTTGCTATCATATGGACGATCCGGGAATTTACCATAATCAAGTTTAATATTATAATTATTTTCTCTGATAAATCTTTCTACTCGGTCAGCCAGCTTCTCAGGTCTTCCATGACATATATTTATAATACCAACAACTTCATTTTGCTCAATTGCCGCCGATACTTGTTGCGAAAATTCATTATAGTCAATGAAATCCCATTGATTTTGTCCTGACGTAAATGGAAACAGTTTTTTCCCTTCTTTTTCAGCTGCAGTTATCTTTGAAAAAATTGAGCACCCATGCTCTGTATTACCGACAATATAATATCCCCTGAGCCATTGGAAAATAACATTATGATTTTTACAAATCAGCTTTGTCATATTGCGTAATGCATCTTTTGATATACCATATAAGCTTTCCGGATTAGTTGGTGTATCTTCCTTTATACTTCCCTCAAAAAAACCTACTTCATGCATAGATCCTAACACTGCAATTTTTTTCACACCGCTTGCTGCCATTTTTTCTAAAAAGTCAAAATGCTTTGGCAAATCCATAACATGTGAAGTATCATTATGTACAAACCCATTTCTCCATGCCAGGTGCAACAAAACATCCGGACTTCCAAATTCACAAAAAGGATTTTCTACTGAAAAAATATCACACTTAACATTCTTGGCACGTTTATCAATTTCTTCTGAATCATGATGACAAACAGCTATCACTTCATTCCCATCATCACACAATTGTTTTACAATTCCAGTACCCAAGTACCCATTGGCTCCTGTAACCACTATTTTCATATCTATGTCCTCCACGTTCACCAATCTCGTATCTATTTTAAAATCAGGCTATAGCAAATTTCTTATCTTTAAGCATACTTTTTCAATTCCCAAATAATATGTATTGACATTTTCGCACAATTTAACAAAATCAGCTATATTCGGAGAAGTTTTAATTTTCTCTTTTATTTTCTGGAATTTTTCATACTCTGCAATTTCACGATGATATAAATCCGAATCTAAATAATCTCGTATTTCTCGCTCCGTAACCCCTGTTTTTCTATTTTCAGATATAAATCTTCTTAGAATATACTGTTCAACCTTGTTACTGTTTGAAACGCTATCTGATCTGATTCTGTATTTTAAAATAAAATCATTCACATTTCCCAATTTAAAATGATTTTGCACTGATCGGCAAACAAAATCATAGTCCTCACATCTGGGGACATCACGATACCCATTTAATTTTGTATATACTTCTTTTCTTACCAACCAAGTTGGGTGAGGAATACAATTTCCCCATTTCAAAAATCGCTTAATTAAATACTGCCTGCATGGAAAATGTAAATTGGAAATATCATTTCCATTTTCATCAATTAAACAAACGCTTCCACCGACTAAATCGAGATTATTTTTTTCCAAATAATCTTTTTGTAATTTCAGTCTATTTGCTTCGCAAATATCATCTGCATCCATTCTTGCCAAATATTCTCCTTTTGATTGGCAGATAGCTTTATTTAAACTATTAACAAGACCGATATTCCTATCATTTTTTATAACACGAATGCGAGAATCATCAAATGAATAAATAAACTCACTTAATTCTTCATTATTTGGATTATCAATCACAATTATAAATTCAATATTGGAATATGTTTGTTTTAAAACCGATTCAATGCTTTCTCTTAGTTCGGAAACTGATTCATTGTAAGTACTCATTATTACGCTTATGAGATCTTCCATATCCACTTCTCCTTCTAAGTCCTTCTATTAAACATTTTTCAGAAATTATTAAGTATGGCAGGACACTATAGTCAATCAAATCATTATCTATCAGATTACTACATGCAACAACAATTATTAAAAAAAGGACAAATGTATTATTTTTATATTTTTTTGCCACACAATAGATAAGAATACTTAGGAATATTATCATCAGAACTCCATACCTTATGATTAAAAACGCATATCCATTATCTATCACAATTTCATTTCCAAAATATGTTTTATTTGTCATTTTAGGAATTAAACTGATCCCCATATTTTGAATCATACTCGCAATATACGTAAATCTATAAGAAAGCATATAATCGAGCGTTCTAAAAGCAGGAACTTTATCCAACATTAATGGTATAAAAATGGAAAATACAGCCAAAAGAGGGACTATAAGCTTAGCCCCAAAACCGACCAGCCTATTAATTATTTTTTTAAATTTGCCAATTTCTATTACTGAATCTATAAACCATTTTCCTAACACTAATAAGAATGCCGTAAACAACGAGTTTCTTGAGCCACAGAAGTAATAAATTACCAAATCTATAGTTAAAAGTATAATATAGTGTTTCTTTTTGAATATACCGGTTAACAACCCGTAGCCAACCAAATAGCTATATATCAATGGTAAAACGTTACTATGATAAAAACCCAAAGAATGTCGAGTAGCACTGTCAATCCATCTTTTTGTGATTTCGTCATTGTAAATTCCAACAATTGAAAATATAAAGACACATAAAGTGAACAATAGCAATGTAAAATATGCTACTTTTAATATATCTTTGTCATCTAATTTATTTGCAAAAAAGGCAAATAAGCTAATTAAAATAAATATTAATGCTCCAG
>OMGY01000911.1_pt1 | contig 30551 bp, 34 predicted proteins | sample 1674461 | NCBI WGS metagenome assembly OMGY01 (sample SAMN05578579, study PRJEB25193) | human gut metagenome | biome: Human Microbiome; feature: human-associated habitat; material: feces | host: Homo sapiens | place: USA:Birmingham | reverse complement strand
GGCGCAGAAAGGAGAGGAAACGATTTATGCAAAGAACGATAAGCGCAATGGTCGGGAAAGGCTCGGTCAATCACAACAGCCGTAAATTCAAAGCGGAGAATGTTGACGCTGACCGTTCTTACCTCAATATAGATTACTGCAATGAGAGCATTAAGAGAGTTTATCACGAATTGTTTGATGAAGCACTCGCAAGATACAATGCTAAACAGACAAGAGCAGACCGAAAGATAGCAAACTATTATGAAAAAATCCGCAGTTCCAAGCAGGAAAAACCGTTCCACGAATTAATTTTGCAGATTGGCGATAAAGAAAATATGAGTGCTGAAAGTGAGAACGGACAGCTTGCAAGGCAGGTCTTAGATGAATATTATCGTGGCTTTCAAGAGAGAAATCCACAGCTTAGAGTGTTCTCGGCTCATCTGCATTTAGATGAAGCAACGCCTCACCTGCATATTGATTTTGTGCCGTTTACAACGGGCAGCAAGCGTGGACTTGATACCAGAGTATCACTCAAACAAGCGTTAGCCGCACAGGGCTTTAAGGGCGGCTCTCGTGGCGATACGGAATGGTCGCAATGGGTACTTTCTGAAAAAGAACAGCTTGCCGCCGTTATGGAACGGTACGGAATTGAGTGGGAGCAGAAAGGCACGCACGAAAAACATCTCTCTGTTTTGGACTATAAAAAACAGGAGAGGACAGAAGAAATCGAACAACTGGAAAGCAAAATCATAGACAAGCAGACCGAGTTTGAAACGCTTTCCAAGCGCATTCAAAATTTTGATAAGGGTACGGATTCACTTCCGCAAATGCAGAATGCACTGGAGAATGCTCCCGAATATCAGTTACCCGAACCACAAGGTTTTATGACTGCAAAAAGTTATAAGAGCAAAGTGGTCGAGCCGTTAATTAAGCGGCTGAAATCTCTTGTTAAAACGCTTATGGTGCGGTGCTTTCAAGCGATTGATGATTACCAAAGGCTCAATCAGACAAACGCCAGTCTGTACCGTAGCAATGAAAAACTTAAAAATCACAATAATTAGTTGATTTTCGATAATAACCGATTGAGGGAAGAAATTAAGGACTATAAGCTGCTGCGAAAGGTTTTCGGCAGCAAACAGATTGACAGCCTGTTAGAACAGGCAAGGCAGTCTAAACAGCGTGGTACACGCTTTAGAAATAAGGAAAACGAAAGGTAGGAACAGACAATGGAAAAGACAATTTTTGAAGAAATGGGCGGCACTTATGTACAGCAAGGGGATTATTTTATCCCCCGCCTTACCCTACCAGCCGAAAAAGAAAATCAGCCAATCGGCGTATGGGGGCAACGGCACAAACGCTATCTACAAGAGCATAAAAGAGCAATCTATGCCACTCTGCTCACAAGCGACAAGCTGAACAGCTATCTTACTGATATTGACGAGCGGGCAGAGGAAATGTTTTATCGGCTGATAAAACAGATGGCAGAGCGTGAGGAAGTGACGGAACAGTTAAAGGCAGATAATCAGTTTGAGTGGGTACGACGAATGAACAATATTCATAATTGTGCTATGGAAATTGTAAATGCTGAATTGATTTATTCGTAAATAACTGTGCTTCTATTCTTCACAGCTATTGAGTTTGCACTAATATTGGAATGTTCTCATGTAAAAAGGCAGAGTGGAGCAATTACCACTCTGCTTTTTTACGGCAATTCGTCTTTATGCTCCATAAGATAATCAATAAAATATTTGCTTGCAATCGGCAAACTGTCCTTGTCTTTATACCCTACTGCAAGCGTTCGTGTAATGGGCGGATCAATCGGCAGACATACAATATCGTAATTTGTGCGCCTTAATATCAGTTCTGCTAAAATACTCACGCCGAGCCCCGCCTCTACCATCATCATAATAGCATAGTCGTCGTGAATCGTATATTGAATATTGGGCTGAATACCCGCCGCTTCAAACGCTGCCATCGGCTCACTGTATCGACCTTCCTCAAGCAGGATATACGGCTCTGCTGCAATGTCCTGAAGCTGAATACTTTTTTTCTTTGCAAGAGGATGATTTTTCGGCAATACGGCGAGCATTTCTCCGCTTTTTACTGTTTTTGTTTTCAGGTTTGTCCCCGCAAGCGGATTGACAAAGCCGAAATTGATCTGCCCGGAAGCAATCCATTCGGGAATTAAAGTGTAGTCCCCTTGATGAAATAGAAACTGCACATTCGGATATTCTTCCTTAAAGCCATTGATAAGCTGCGGCATCCAATGACAAGTCACGCTGGAAATTGTCCCAACACGAATGATACCCGTTTCAATTCCTTTGATCTCATCTGCCTTTTCCTGCATAGAACGGTATTGATAAATTGACCGTTCTATAAATGGAAACAGCTCCGCCCCCTCAATCGTGAGTTTGACACCGTGACGGGAACGAGTCAACAGCTTTATTCCAAGTTCATTTTCAAGAGAAGCAATCATTTGGCTGATGGAGGACTGTGTATAGCCCAAAGCATCGGCGGCTTTGGTAAATCCCCCAAGCTCGATAATTTTCTGTAAGGCTATGTAGCGATTCATTTTATAAAATCACCTTTTCTAATGCTAATATTAAAAATATTCGTTTTACTTATTATAAGACATCGTGTATAATAATGTCAAGACCTCGGATATATGAGAATAGAAAACAACAAAAACATAATGGAGGATTTTATGAAACAGTACATAGTTGACGCATTTACAGATAAAGTATTTGCCGGTAATCCTGCGGCAATCTGCATATTGGAAAAATGGCTAACTGACGAACTGATGATATCTATTACGACAGAAAACAATTTGTCCGAAACTGCATTTGCTGTGAAGGAGCAAGACGGTTATCGTTTACGCTGGTTTACGCCGGGCGGTGAAATTGATTTATGTGGTCATGCAACCCTTGCCTGTGCTTATGTGCTTCTTCGGTTCTACGAAAAAGGAACAAACAAAATCACATTTCACACATTAAGCGGAGATTTGACAGTCAATAAATGCGGAGATTTTTATGAAATGGAATTTCCTGCATTTAAGCTGAAGCAAATCCCTGTTACGCAGAAAATAGTAGAAGCACTCGGATGTATGCCGAAGGAGGCGTATCTTGGCAGAGATTTGATGTGTGTATTTGACGACGAAGCAATTATAAGAAAAGTAAATCCAAATTTGGATAAAGTCAAAGAATTGGATGGATTGTTGCTTCATGTTACGGCACAGGGCAAAGAATTTGACTGTGTTTCACGCACATTTGCACCAAAATGTAAGGTAAGTGAAGATCCCGTTTGCGGTTCAGGGCATTGCCACATTGTTCCCTTTTGGGCGGATAGGCTGAACAAAAATAATATTATAGCATATCAGGCATCAGCCCGTGGCGGCGTGCTATATTGCAAAATTGAAAATGAGAGAGTTATTTTAGGCGGTAAAGCTGCACTATTTGCAGTTTCTGATATTTTATGTTCACAGAATGAGGAGGAAAATCAAAAATGACAGAGTGGGAAAAGGCGCAGGCTGGCTATTTATATGACGCAAATTATGATAAAGATATTGTGGATGCACGAACGAAGTGTGCAGACTTATGCTATGAATTTAATAATTGCAAACCATCTGATACGAAAAAGCAAACCGAATTACTGCATCAGATTTTAGGCGAGATAAAGGGTGACATTGTTATTACTGCACCGTTTTACTGCGATTATGGCTTTAACATTTCAGTGGGCAAAAATTTTTATACCAATCATAACTGCACAATTTTAGACGGGGCAAAAGTGGAATTTGGAGACAATGTTTTTATTGCACCGAATTGCGTATTTTCAACAGCAGGTCATGCCATAGATGCCGAACAGAGAGGAAAGGGATTAGAAATTGCTTTGCCGATCAAAGTGGGTAACAATGTTTGGTTTGGAGCGAATGTCAGTGTTTTGCCGGGTGTGACAATCGGCGATAATACAATTATTGGCGCAGGAAGTGTTGTAAACAAAGATATTCCGTCCGGTGTAATTGCAGTGGGAAATCCCTGCCGTGTTGTAAGGGAGATTACTGAAAAAGACAAAGAGAAATATCCGATTTGGAGAAATTGATATTCTATGACGAAAACTAAGAATAAAAACAACATTTTTCAATTTATCATAGCGCTTGCCGCAGGATGTCTCGTTTTCGCAGTTATGCAGGGCATTCATGATAACTATGGAATTATGCTCCCCGGCATTGTTGCTCGGTCTGGACTTGATTATGCGTCCGTTAGTTTTGTGATTGCTGTCGGTCAAATCTTGTACGGCGCAACGCAGCCTGGTTTCGGTATGCTGGCAATCAAAAAATCCAATGCCTTTGTAATGCTTCTTGGTATCATTTTAATGGCGATTGGACTGATTGTTTCGCCATTTTGTAATAGTCTGTGGAGCTTATTGCTTTTCTTTGGTATCTTGTTGCCTGCCGGAACGGGAGCATTATGTTTCGGCATTGTGATGGGGGCGTTAGCACCGATCATCGGAGAGAAAAAAGCGGCGGTTGCGTCAGGAATCGTACAAGCAAGTGCCGGAATCGGTGACGCTATTATGTCCCCGCTGCTTCAACATTTGACGGATGGTTTTGGCGTCACGCTATCTATGCCGGTATTCAGTATTCCGATTTTGCTCATGCTGCCTATTGTCTTTTGGCTGGGGGGAAAAAAGAAAAGGATTGACAAAGCGCAGTATGTACAAGCTACGGAAGAAACGAACGACAAAAAGGAAAAACTATCTGATATCTTAAAGTCAGCATTTCATGACCATACATATTGGTGTCTGCTAATCGGCTTTTTTACTTGCGGATTCCATATGTCAATTATTGAAACACACCTTTTTTCTCAATATGTGGAAAGTGGAATCCCTGCGAATTTTGCTTCACTAACTTTAACAGTGTATGGAATTTTTACAATGCTTGGCTCCGTTATCACAGGCTTCTTAGGACAAAAATTCCGTATGAAAAATGTGCTTGCAAGTGTTTATGGTATACGCATTTTAATTGCCATTGCATTTATTTTCATTCCGAAATCTGTCCCGTTTGCCTTTATTGCAACAGGTATGCTGGGGCTGACCGGCGATTCCACCGTACCACCTACAACGGGAATTATCAGCAATAAAGTAGGTGTTGCCAAAATGGCTGTTATTTACGGTTCTATTTTTATCGATCATCAGCTCGGTGCATTCGCTTCCGCTTGGCTTGGGGGCATTCTTGTTAGTACAACGCTTGGATATACTGCGCTCTGGATTGTAGATTTGTGTTTATGTATGACAGCCACAATCGCAAGTTTTAAAATAAAAGATTGAGGTAATGAGAATGGAAAAAATAGAATGGTTACTCTGTCCTATATGTGGCAGAAAAACGCACGATAAGGTTAGAGAAGATACGGAAATGAAAAACTTTCCTTTGTATTGCCCAAAATGCAAGCAAGAAACCGTAATCAATGTGAGAAATATGACCATATCCGTGTGCAAAAAATTTGATGGATAATTGTTTAGACATCTTGATTTTCTAAGCAAAAACGCTTATAATTTAAGTTGAAACATATTGCTATTATCCGCAGTTACAGAGAATGTGTTATCAATGCCGATAACAAAATGATAACATTAGCTCATATAGGCAGGATAATATGGATACATCAAATAATCAAAAGCACCACGAATACGACAGAGAATAATCTCTAAACAAAATTGATTAGTATTTGTCGAGAAAGAGTTTTCGCTGCTGAAACAAAAAGCAGGGCTTCCAAACGTCGTATTTCACTCTTTGAGACATTCCAGTACAACTTATAAGCTGAAACTCAATCACGGCGATCTGAAGGCCACACAGGGCGACACAGGCCATGCAGAAATTGATATGATTACCAAAGTCTACGCCCACATTCTCGACGAGGACCGCAAGATCAATGCGCAGAAATTTGAGAGTGCCTTCTATGCGAATCCTGATTTGAGGAAGGTAACGCCTCCGCAAGAACAGCCTCAGGCACAGACTGTAGACCTTGCGGCATTGATCGAACAGCTTCAAAAATCACCGGAGCTTGCAAGTACGCTGGCGGCGCTGATTGCAGGCCAAAAAGCGGTCTGAAATCTCAAATTAGCAAGGAGGCAGTTTTTATTAGCAAGGCACAGATTTTTGTTCGTTTCCAATTAGCAAAATATACATCGCAACTCATAAACAATCAGCTACCCTCCAACCAAAGGAAGATGGTTTTGTCTAAGGATTACGGCTGAACAAAAAAAGCTGTAAACCCTTGAAAACAAAGGCTTACAGCGTTGTTTCTGGCGTCCCAGAGAGGATTTGAACCTCCGACCCCACGCTTAGGAGGCGTGTGCTCTATCCAACTGAGCTACTGGGACTTATGCAAAAAATATGAACTTGTATTCCTAATTTAGACTCGAACCATCTACCGCTTAGGAGGCGGTCGCTCTATCCAGCTGAGCTACGGAAACATCTATTTAATTATAGCATAAATTTTATATGTTTGCAAGTGAAAATATTATTTTTTAGGAGATTTAATATGAATTTTGAAGAAGCAATGATTTATATAAATAGTTTTAGTCAAAGCGGCAGAAAAGTAACAGATTTATCCAGAATAAAAAAGTTGTTAAACTTAATCGGTAATCCTCAGGATAATTTGAAATTTGTTCATATTGCCGGTACTAACGGAAAAGGCTCTGTGTTGGAGTATTGTTCAAACGCTTTAATAAATGCCGGTTATAAAACCGGACAGTTTACTTCTCCTTATATTAAGGAATACTGTGACAGAATACGTATAAACGGTCAGAATATTCCAAAAGAAAAAGTTGCATATTATTGTATGTATGTAAAAAAATATGCGGATAATTTATTTTTTTCACAGTTTGAAATTACTTTTGCAATAGCTCTTCTTTATTATAAAGAAGAAGCGTGTGATATTGTATTTCTTGAAGCCGGAATAGGCGGTGAACTTGACGCTACCAATATAATTTCTTCTCCGCTTGTATCGGTAATAACATCTGTTTCACTTGATCATACTCAAATACTTGGAGATACTATTGAAGAAATTGCCGTACAAAAGGTTGGTATCATTAAAGAAAACAGCTATGCAGTATTGTCATACGATAATGAAGAATCAGTTAAAAAAATTGCATTAAGCAAAGCATTTGAAAAGGGAAGTACTCTGATTGTTCCGGACAGCAGTCAAATTTATATTGACAAGCTTAATCTGAAAGAAACGGAATTTAGATATAAAAATAAATTATATAAATTAAAAATGTGCGGAAAACATCAGATCGTCAATGCAGTTACTGCCATCGAAATTTTATCGATATTAAATAATATAAAATTTAAAATATCATATGATCATATATATAGTGCATTATCGTCAGTATCAGTAGAACTGCGTACTGAAATAGTACGGTATGACCCACTTGTAATTATAGACGGCGGACATAATATTGCAGGAATAAATTCTCTTTGTGAAATACTGCGAAATAGTGGAGAAGAAAGATTTGTCGGATTAATAGGAATGGTTAAAGGTAAGGCATATGAGTATGCTGCTGAAAAATTTTCAGAAATTTTTGAGTATGTATTTTGTGCAGAAGGCTTTATAGAGAATAATATACCAGCTGAAAAGCTTTGTGACCTTTTTAAGAAGAATAATTGTCCGGCTGAGTACTGTGAATACAGAGAAGCGTTAAAAAAAGCATGTAATTATTCCGTTGAGAATTCTGCCGCCTTAATTGTATGCGGTTCTCTGTATTTTTGTTCAGCTGTTAAAAGTGAATTTTTAATTAACAGCTGATTTATTTGATTTAAGCCATATATTAACAATAAATAAATTTTCTTTATCGTCAAAAGTAATAAGTCCTTGGTACTTTTTTACTATGCTGCTAATAATAGCATCTTCTGATAAGCTGTTTATATATGTGCTGGAAATAAAATTATCATTATGAGTAAATGAAATAATAATACTCAGGTGATAGTTTTCATTAACTATTTTTAAATCTATTTTTGATGAAATTTTATCAGACGAACAGTGTTCAATAGTTTTATCCAGAACAACCGATAAAATTATACCCATATCTTCTTCTGAAAAAATATCTATTAATCCGGTACAGTTTATATTTAGTTTTATTTTTTTTCTATTACATTCCTGAAGCTTTGAATTGGCTATAGCATTTATGAAAGAACTGTCTGGTATAATTTCTGCGGCAGGTTCTTGGTTATTGATTTGTTGAAGATAATCTTCAGCGTCGTTATATAATTTATTATGTATTAAATTTAAAGTTGTTTGAGTTATTTCACTTGTATTAACTGTAGTATTAATTTTCACGGTATTATCTTTTTCATTATTTGTGTTTGATTTAATATGGCGCAATAAGAAATAAGAAAGAATGTTTGTAGTGACGAGGAATACAAATATTATATTGAAAAGCATGCTGAAATTATTATTGTTTTTCAGTGCGTACTCAAACATAAGATTTCCGACAATCAAGGTAATAAAAAATATAACTAATATGTATATAATATCTTCTTTTGCCAGCTTATATTCATCTTTACGGAATATTTTTATCAGAATTAATGTTAAAATATAGTATAAAAATTTAGTTATAAATAAAATTAATAACCTGAAAATTCCTATAGACGAAATTAGCACTTGAATATCTTCGTTTAAAATTTTACTGAAGGTAAATAATACTCCGGAATTTATTACCAAAATCAAGAATATACTTGTGAATGAGGCAAAAATTTTTTTAAAGTAAGAGTCCTTCATAAAAAAGAAAGAAAATACCAGAGCAATTATCAGTTGGATTATACCAATTACAGCGTCTATTTGTAAAAATTGGCTCAATATAATATTATTGAACGCAGTCAGCAAAAAAAATAGAATTTTTTTCTTTGATTTGTTTTCATTTGATTTAAATTCAAGAAAATTGGAAATATAGTGTGTTATAAGGCAGCATTCAATTATTGAGGCTAAAAATTCAACAGCCGTCCATATATTATCTATCATAAAATTAAGCTCCGTTCTAAATTGTATAATTTTTTAATTTAATTTTTAATTCGGTACTTCTATATTTACTGACCGGAAGTACAGCCAGATTGGACATAGTTATTTTTTTTGAACCGAAGTTTATAATATGTTTTAAATTTACTAAATAGCTTTTATGCACCCTTATGAATCCAAATGATTCCAGTTGATTTTGGAGTGTATTTAAAGTACCGGTTATATGTAATTTGGAATTTATGGTATTTACTTCTATATGGTGTCCGAATATTTCAAAAAAATATATTTCATTGAGATTTACAGGTATTTTAATATTACCGTTTCGGCAGATAAAAGGTTTATTTACATCCTGAAGGGATTTAAATATTGATATAATCGCTTCGTTCAATTCGCTTTTAAAATATCGTTTTCTGATAAATCGGTATGGCTGATATTTTAAAAGATTAAAAATCAGTTCATCTTCATCAGAGATAAAAATTAATTTTTTCATATTATCTGTCAGACGAATACAATTTGAAATCTGGATGCTGTTTATATCATTTAAATCAGTATCAATGAAAATTATATCAAATTTATTTTTTTCAATTAACAATTCAATACCGTTTGTAAATATTGATATATTAACAGGAACTGTAAATTTTTGAGATATTTTTAAGATTTCTTCCTGAATAATAAGTGAAATATTAAAATTTTTAACACCAATTGCAATATTCATAAAGCTATATTCCTTTTTATTTTTTTATATTATAATCGTAATTGAAAAAATATTATATAATTTTTTGTGTATAAAATGTTAATTTTCTGTTATCATTAGCAATTGTTTCCAATTCATTTTGAATATTTAAATAAATTGTTATTAGAATATTAATAATTAATTAAATTAACCTGTTAATGAATTTATTGTTCATTTTATGAAAAAAGATTGATTTTTATGGCAAAATATGGTATTATTTTTTTGCCGAATAAAATTCGGTAAATAATTATAAAGGAGAATTTTTCTGATGAAATCAATTTCAAAAAAAGCGATGGAAGTAATCGCAAAAATCGGCATGAATACTGCTGTAAAGGCATCAGGCGCTACATCATTTTATGGATGCCATCAGCCAAAAGAACCAAAGATGCTGAAAGAAATGAAGTAATCTTTGTTCCCGAGTATTAGAAGGTAGAAAATAATACATAAAAGTTCGGATTTATCCGAACTTTTTTTATAACATAAATATTTGAATTTTATTAGATATGTACAAAAATTCATAGGAAAAATATAAACAAAATATTGACTTTTTTATAAAAATAAGGTATTATAATTATGGATTAATTTATGTGGATTGACAAAATGAAATTCTTAAAAAATGAAAATCTAATAAGTATATTGAGGATAGAATGATGCATAAATTGTTTGAACGGAGGAAATAAAAATGAAGCTATTGAAAAAATTGTCATGTGCTGTTGTGGGTGCCGCTTCTGCTGTACTTTACATGACGTCCCCTTTTTTAACCAATGAAATCAGCGTATCAGCTGCGGAGGATTACAGTAATTTTGCTAAAGCCTTGCAGTATTCCATTTATTTTTATGATTCTAATATGTGCGGCGAAGAAGTTGAAGAAAACACCAGATTTACATGGAGAGGTGACTGTCACACATATGATTCACAGCTTCCGCTTAATACGGAATATACGAATCTGTCAAGTGAATTTATAAATAAATATAAAGGTATACTTGATCCTGACGGAGATGGCTATGTTGATGTTTCAGGAGGATTTCATGACGCCGGAGATCATGTGAAATTCGGTATGCCTGAAGCTTATGCGGCTTCCACTTTGGGATGGGGATATTATGAGTTCAGAGATTCATATGTAAAAACCGGACAAAATGACCATATAGAAACAATTCTCAAATATTTTAATGATTATTTTATGAAATGTACTTTCCGGAATGCAAGCGGAGATGTAGTTGCGTTTTGTTACCAGGTAGGCGAGGGTGAGATTGATCATTCGTATTGGAATGCGCCTGAAATTGATGAAATGAAAAGAAAAGGATTTTTTCTTACGGCTGAAAAACCGCAGACCGATTATGTAGTTGCAACTGCTGCGTCTCTGGCGTCTGCTTATCTTAATTTTAAAGCTACTGACGCTGCTTATGCAGACAAATGTCTTGATTATGCAAAAGCTCTGTTTAAATTTGCTCAGACGAATGAAAAGCAGTTAAGTGATAATGAAGATGGTCCCAGAAGCTTTTATAATTCTTCAAAATGGGTCGATGATTATTGCTGGGCAGGAATGTGGCTTTATATGGCGACAGGCGATACTGTTTATCTTGACGAGGCGCTTGGCGTTCTGAACAATGATTATTATGCACCTCCTACTTATGTTCACTGTTGGAATGACGTCTGGACGGGTGCTATGTGCCTTATTTCCGAATGCAATGATAAGGATAATACAATACTTGACCGTTTCAGAACAATAAGCGGGAAAAATGAGTATGAAATAAAAGATTTCTGGAGTCAGATTGAAAAACAGATACAGAACTGTATGAGCGGAAGTCTTGGGAAATTATCTCCTCAGGGATATTTTTTCCTTGATAAATGGGGTTCAGCACGCTATAATACAGCGGCTCAGCTTGCGGCGCTGGTTTATGATAAATACAATAATGACGGAAAACCGTCTGAATACAGTGATTGGGCAAGAAGTCAGATGGAATACCTTTTGGGTGATAATGACGCCGGAACGGCTTATGTAGTAGGCTATAATGAGAATGCTGTAAAATATCCTCATCACAGAGCAGCTTCCGGTCTTACTATGGCAGAGGATACAAGGGAACAAAAGCATGTGCTTTACGGTGCACTGGTAGGCGGTCCTGATGGTGATGATAATCATAGTGATACAACAAATGATTGGATTTATAATGAAGTTACGATTGATTACAATGCGGCATTTGTAGGAGCATGCGCCGGACTTTATGAATTTTACGGAGATGAATCAATGCAGGTGACTCCTGATTTTCCGCCGCCGGATAAAAGTACGGGTGAATCTGGAGGAAATAATTATTGGATTGAGGGCGTGTGTTCAGATCAGATCCAAGGCAGCGGTATTGGATGTACTGATTTGACATTATATGTGTGTACCGATTCTGTAAAAGCGTTGAAGGACATTTCAGTAAGATATTATTTTGATGCATCGGGAATGGATATATCGTCGCTTGATGCGAGAGAGGTATATGATCAGGCTACAATTGAATCCGGCGCTGACGGAGTTTTAACCGGACCTGAACTTTATAAAGATAATATTTATTATGTTGAAATTAAGTGGGACGGTTATGCTATTGCCAATTCAAATAAAAAATATCAGTTTCAGCTGGCTTCATGGAGTTCACCGTGGGATACATCGGATGATTGGAGCGCACAAGGAATGCTTAAAATAGATAACTCCGAGTATAACGGATACAGCGGAGAAATGCAGAAAGCACCGAATATATGCGTATATTCCAATGGCGTACTGATCGGAGGTACAGAACCGGACGGTACTACGCCGATTGTAAGCGCCGGAGCTGGCGACTTAAATAAAGACGGTAAAATTACAGTTGCGGATATTGTTCTGCTTCAGAAGTATCTTGTAAAAAAGGATGCAGAAATATCTGATAAGTCGGCAGCAGATGTTGATAAGAACGGCAAAGTTAATATTTTTGATGCAGTTAAATTAAAAAGAATGATTATCAATAGTAAATAAGCTATATTAAAAGGGAGTTAATTAATACTCCCTTTTAGAGTAAGAAAAGAAATCCCGTATTCAATTAAGAATACGGGATTAATCGTTAGTTAATATAAACCGCCTTGCCGTCATATAGCACATAAAACCAAGCTAAAAAGCCAGGTGGGTATCCTCCTGAAAGTCTCACGCTCCCTTCGTCCGCATAGCGGGAGGTCTGCAATCCTCTGTTCAGAGTCAGATTCCCTTTAAAAGAGTGTTGGATTATAAAAACTACATTGACACGTACAAGGCAGAATATAATAGCTTTCTTAATACTATTATAACATACTTTTCACTGAAAATCAATAGTAAATTTTAGTGACAGCAGTCACAATTCTCATCGTCACAATCGCAGTCTTCTTCTACAAAAATTCTTTCCATAAAAATTTCTGCGAGCCTGTCAAGTTCGTTTTCATCGTCAACAGAGCTTAAATACTCATCACCGTCATTGTCGTCTTTTTTGAGAATCACGAAATAATCGTCTTCTTCAAGGTTATCCGGATCAGATTGCTGAGGAATAAGCGCATAATAAGTAATGTCATCTTCTTTGTATACGTCAACCAGTTCAAAGGTCTGTTCATTTCCTTCTTCGTCTTCCAGAGTAAATAAATCCGGTTCAAACTCGTTTAAATTTGACATGAATAAAATTCTCCAATCTTTTTGTTTTAAGATTTTTTAACCCTAACAAATTAATTATACAACAAACACAGGGTAAAGTCAATAGTAATTTTGCTTGAACATTTTGAATAAAATTGTGCATTTTTTTAATAAAAAACTATTGACATTTTATAAATAAAGTGTTATTATATATACATCAAAAGGAAACAAATAAAAAGTTCTAAGATGATATTCATCATTTATAGTATTGGTTATTTCATAATATGAACCATGGATTTATTTGTTATCTTTTAACGATGGTATTTCTGTAAGGCAGTTGATAAGGAATCGGAGTTCCTTTTACGGAAATAAATTTGAATCGGAATGGAGGACGGGTACCAATGGAATCAATTGAAGAACAGCAGCCCGAAACCATGACTGGTGGCTTATGCTTCCTTGATTGTTTCAAATGATAATAACGGGAATATTAAGATTAAATTAAATATGATTTTAGTTCCATATGAGTAATATTGAGAGTCTTTGAGATAATCGGTAAGTCATTGAGTTGTAAGTTGAAGTAAGCGGTTGATGGTTCAGTTGTGGTTTCAAATTAAATATTGTGAGGTATGGTAATATCTCATATTTTATGACTTAATGTCTTTACATAAAACGCAAAGATAAATAATTATGAAAAGGTGGTACCAGTGCACTAAATTATTAAGTATAGACTATTTAATGAGTTTAGGTGATGCTAATGAATGGTATTTTATATTATAAAAAACCATAATAGAAGGGGAGTGGATCCGCCAGAACTTGTATTTAATATTTGATTAATAATTATAGGGTGATTCCAGTGTATTAATCTATGTTATTTTAAATAACCTCCAATAAATAAAAATTGAATATAAAATAAAGAGGACTGAACAGTCCTCTTTTTTATGTATTAAGGTTAGCGACTTAGTCAAGAAAGTCTTTAACCTTTTTGCTTCTGCTTGGGTGTCGAAGTTTTCTTAAAGCTTTGGCTTCAATTTGTCTTATTCTTTCACGTGTAACGTCAAATTCTTTTCCTACTTCTTCCAAAGTGCGGGAGCGTCCGTCCTCAAGACCAAAACGCAGTTTAAGAACTTTTGCTTCACGGTCGGTTAAAGTTGATAGAACGTCGTTAAGCTGTTCTTTTAAAAGCATAAGTGAAGCGGCTTCAGCCGGTGCAGGAGCTTCGTCGTCAGGAATAAAATCGCCAAGATGACTATCCTCTTCTTCTCCGATAGGAGTCTCAAGAGATACGGGATCCTGAGCGATTCTCATTATTTCACGTACCCTTTCAACTGGCATGTCCAGTTTTTCAGCAATTTCATCAGCGCTTGGATCATGACCGTTTTCATGAAGCAGCTGACTGGAAACTTTTTTTACTTTTGTAATTGTTTCAACCATATGAACCGGAATTCTTATAGTTCTTGCCTGATCAGCGATAGCTCTGGTAATAGCCTGACGAATCCACCATGTAGCATAAGTTGAAAATTTAAATCCCTTTGTATAGTCAAATTTTTCCACTGCTTTTATAAGACCGAGATTACCTTCCTGAATAAGATCCAAAAACTGCATGCCGCGTCCCACATATTTTTTAGCAATACTTACAACGAGTCTCAAATTAGCTTCTGAAAGACGTTTTTTAGCATATGAATCGCCTTGAGTCATTCTTTGGGCAAGTTCAATTTCTTCTTCTGCTGTAAGTAACGGAACACGTCCGATTTCTTTCAGATAAATTTTTACCGGATCATCAATAGCGATTCCTTCGGTTGAAAGGGCCATTTCGAGATCGTCGTTGAGACTTGAGTCCATACCGATTTTAAGATCGGCGTCAGTAGAATAATCATCTACAATTTCTATGTTATAGCTTGCGCAGTTGTCATAGAAAGTATCCATCTGGTTAACGTCAAAATCAAGTTCTTCCAGAGCATCGGTAATTTCTTTTGTAGTAAGCTTTCCGGTGCTTTTACCTTTTTCCATCAAGCTTTCAATAGTATTTTTTTTCTCTGACATATTAACGCTCCGTTTCTCAGCAGTTTTTGCTGTTTTTTATTTCTTTCTTTTTGCTTTTACGATATTGATCAAATCATCATCAGAAGAAATTTTATTTCCATGGTTTATCGGATTATTTTTATAATCAATCAGAATATTGATAAAATCCTTAAGATTCTTTTCTGTTATAATAATTTCCTTGTTTTTTGCTTCTATTCCCGTTATTCTGCCCATTTCATCATCAGTAAATTCATCGCCGAACATAGATATGCTGAAATTGCTGTGATTCTGCATTTTTTTACAGTATGAGACAAAAACTTTTTTGTAAAAATCTGTTACAAAATACTCCGGAGAAACAGACTGCATAACTGTTTCCATTTTATCCGGAAATCTAAATAGATAGGCAAGTATACCTTCTTCTGCTTTAACTTGTCTGGGAATTCGGGAGGATTCCGGTACAATAGGATCATTATATAAGGATTTTGAACGTATAGCCTGCCATTCTTTTTTCTTTTCTATATTAATATTTTTTTTAATTTCCGCATCAATTTGACTTCGCAGAACATCAATACTAATTTCATTTTCCCTTGCGACCTTTGAAATGTAAACGTCGCGTTCAAGACGGTTGGAAATTCCTGATAAAACCTTTACAGATCTTTTCAGAAATGTCACCTTATCAGTTTCGCTGTTAAGGTCAAGTCCGGTTCGGCATTTTTCCAATTCAAAATTAATTGCACCGTCGGAATTTTCCAGAAGCATCTTAAATCTTTGAGCTCCGAATTTTTTTATAAATTCGTCCGGATCCTTAGCGCCGTTCATTTTTATTATTCTTGTATTTATACCTGCTTCGCTCAGCAGATTGATTGCACGCTGAGTAGCTTTCTGACCGGCGCTGTCGCTGTCATATGAGATAATAACTTCATCTGCATAGCTTTTCATAAGTCTTGCCTGATCGGAGGTAAGCGAAGTTCCCAAGGTTGCAACGACATTTTCAAATCCGGCTTGATTTATAGAAATTACGTCCATGTATCCTTCTGCAAGAATCATTTTTCTTGCCGGATAATTTTTAGCCAGATTAAGAGAAAAAAGATTTCTGCTTTTTTTAAAAACCGGAGTATCACCGGTATTTAAGTATTTTGGAATACCATTATCTAGTGTTCTTCCTCCGAAAGCAATTACGTTTCCTCTTAAATCAATTATAGGGAATATTACTCTTTCACGAAATGTATCATAAACATTGTTATTATTTCGGCTGACAGTTCTGACTCCTGCCGCAATCATTTCTTCGTTTGAATAACCGGATTTTGAAAGATGCTTATACAGACCGTCCCAGCTTGCAGGCGCATAACCCAAGCCGTATTTTTTTATAGTTTCAGGTTTGAGTCCTCTGTCAACAAAATACTTCAGACCTTTTTTATCATTTCCTGAAACAAGCTGTTTAAAATAGTAATTTGCAGTTTCTCTGTTAATTTCCAGAATACGTTTTTTTAAATTTGCGGCTCTGTTGTCAGTATCGTTTTCCGGAACGTCAAGACCGCCTTTTTGAGCCAGCAGCTTTATTGTTTCAATGTACTCAAGGTTTTCGATTTTTTTTGTAAATGTAATAACGTCTCCGCCGGCGCCGCAGCCAAAGCAGTAAAAGCTCTGGGTATCGGTGTAAACGTGAAAGGACGGAGTTTTTTCTGAATGAAACGGGCACAAGGCAACATAGTCTTTGCCGCGTCTGAGCAAGTTAATATAATTGCCGATTGTTGATTCAATAGGATTTGCAAGCTTCAGCTGATAGATAAATTCTTCCGGAAGCGGCATTTTTTATGTTCCTCCTTTTAAGTACCCGAATATTTTATTTCCATGAACGAGGTACAAATAATTCGGTGTATAGATCAACTGCGTATCCGTCGCTCATTCCGGAAATATAATCGCAAACAGCTCTGTCACGGTCAAATTTTCTGCAAATCTGAATGTATTCTTCCGGCATTTTTTCCGGATTTTTTTTGAAGTATTCATAAAGCTGTTCAACAAGTATCTTTGCTTTTTTTTCTTCTTTTTTTGCGGTCGGATTTGTGTATACAAATTCAAACATGAAGCTTCTAAGCTGATCGTGAGCAGCTTTTATTTTGTTTGTCATACGTATTTCATCAGCACCGTTTTCTATTATTGAGCTTACCAGAGTAGTAATTCTTTTCGACTTGGTTGAGCCAAGAATTTTTACTGCATTTTCCGGCAAATCGGAAGGTTTAAGGATACCTGCACGTATAGCGTCTTCAATATCATGATTTATATATGCGATCTTATCGGATAATCTTACGACATTTCCTTCGGCGGTAGCTGAAATTTTGTTGGTATGACATGCAATGCCGTTTTTTACTTCATAAGTAAGATTGAGTCCCTGTCCCTTTTTTTCGATGTAATCAACTACACGAACGCTCTGAAGATAATGTTTGTATCCATAGGGACAGATTTCATCCAGTATAGCTTCTCCGGAGTGTCCGAAAGGAGAATGTCCCAGATCATGTCCTAAAGCAATGGCTTCTGTAAGGTCTTCATTGAGCCTTAGAGCTCTTGCAATAGTTCTTGCAATCTGTGAAACTTCAAGCGTATGTGTAAGGCGTGTGCGGTAATGATCGCCGACCGGTGATAAAAACACCTGAGTTTTTCTTTTAAGACGCCTGAAAGCATTGCAATGAAGAATGCGGTCACGATCCCGCTGAAAATCTGTTCGCAAGGGACACTTTTCCTCGTAGATTTTACGCTTTCCATGACCGGCAGAAGTGCAGGCATAGGTACTTAGAGTACTTAGTTCGAGAATTTCGGTTTGTTCTCTGACTGTCATTGCCGGTTCACCTCCATACTTAAAAAAACGACAAGAATGTATAAACTTATACATTAACTATTATACCAAAAAAAAACTTATATTTCAATAGAAAAATAAAAAAATATAGTGCTTTTTCATAAATATTGATACTTTAAAGAAATTATGATATAATTTTATTTATCATTATTCCGAAAAAATTGCGAAAACATATAATTGGAGGTTATTATGCCCATTATAATTGATCAGATCAAAGGCGCTCTTGACGAAGATAAGTCTTTAGTTATAAAAAAAGCACTGAAAACTGTTAATATGTCTGAAAAGGATATATTAAGCGCTGATATAAATAAGATATCTCTTGACGCAAGAAAACAGAATGATATTCATTTTGTATATTCAATATATGTAAAAGCTTTAAGTAAAAATACTGAAAAGAAAATCTGCCGGAATAAAAATTGCCGGTATGTTTCAGACAGTATTTTTACTCCTGAAATATCTTCTTTAAAACGTGACGGGGAAGTAGTTATTGCCGGTTTCGGACCAGCGGGAATGTTCTGCGGTCTTTTGCTTGCTGAATACGGGTACAGACCTGTTATTATTGAAAGAGGAAAACCTGTAGACGAGCGTATTAAAGACGTTGAAAAATATTGGAAGGGTGGTGAGCTTAATACAGAATCCAACGTACAATTTGGAGAAGGAGGCGCAGGAACCTTCTCGGACGGAAAACTTACCACACGAATAAACGATCCGCTTTGCAGATATGTTTTGGAAAAATTTGCAGAATTCGGCGCACCCGAAGAAATTCTTATAAAAGCAAAACCGCATATCGGAACGGATAATTTGCGTGAAATTGTCAAAAACATACGTTTAAAAATCTTATCTCTTGGCGGCAAAATTATTTTTAACGCTAAACTGGATGATTTTAGCGTGTATAACGGATCTGTAAACGGCATAACATATAACCGAATTAATAAAATAAAAGCGTCTGCACTGGTAATGGCAGTTGGACATTCTGCAAGAGATACATTTGAAATGCTTGTAAATAAGAATGTTTTTCTTGAGCCGAAGCCGTTTTCTGTAGGAGTGAGAATCGAACACAAACAAATGGATGTAAACTACAGCTTATATGGAAAATTTGCGGACAATCCTAATCTTCCGGTTGGAGAATATCAGCTTTCGTATCGCCGTCCTGACGGAAGATGCGTTTATACTTTTTGTATGTGTCCGGGAGGACATGTGGTTTCAGCTGCCAGCGAAGAAAAAACAGTTGTTACTAACGGAATGAGCAAGTTTGCCAGAGACGGAGAAAATGCCAATTCAGCGCTTGTGGTATCCGTTTCGGATAAAGACTATGGCAGTGGTATTCTGGACGGGATGAATTTTGCACGTACAATTGAACAGAATGCTTTTAAATGCGTCGGCGGTCAGAAGTATGCTCCGGCAACTACCGTAAAAGGTTTTTTAGAGGATAGTCCGTTTCTGAAATCTGATATTAGACCGACTTACGACAGAGGAATATGTTCATGCGATTTAAATAAAATTTTTCCGGATTTCATAACCTCTATGATGGGTGAGGGGTTAAGGTGTTTTTCCCAAAAAATGAAATGCTTCGGCGATGGTAATGCACTGCTTACAGCACCGGAAACCAGAACTTCCTCTCCTGTCAGGTGCAAACGTACAGAAAATATGAATTCTGTTTCACTGGATAATCTTTATCCCTGCGGGGAAGGCGCAGGCTATGCGGGAGGAATTATGTCTGCGGCTGTTGACGGAATCAAAACTGCTTTGGCAATAATGAGAAAAATGGGGCCTGAAATGTAAATATAAAATTAAATAATTAAATATAAATAAAATATTTGACACATCTTGACAAAATTCGACAAATATATTATAATATATATATAATTAAATTAAAGGAGCACGGAACATGAAGAATACAGTAATAACTAAAAATATTGATGATTTGGGAAGAATAGTATTGCCCAAGGATATTAGAAAAAAACTAGGTATGGAAATCAGATCCTCTGTTGATGTACGTGTTGAAGATGAAAAAATAATTATCACGAAAGTTCAGGATTCGTGTATTTTTTGTCATTCAAAATTAAATCTTACAGACTTCAAAGGAAAAAAGATTTGTCAAAATTGTTTAAGTGAAATAAAGTAAATATTTTTTGTTTTTATGCAGGTGTGGAATTTTTATTTCACACCTTATTATATTTTTGTTAAATTGTTGCAAAGCAGTGTGAAATATGGTATAATAATAAAAAAATTGATTGTTATTTTATACAGATTGGAGCAAAATATGTCAGATCTTATTACTATTATAGTCCCATGTTATAATGAACAGGAAACTATACCATATTTTTTGGACGCAATGAATAAAGTATATAATTCTATGAAGAAAAAATACGATATAGATATGGAATATTTATTTGTTGATGACGGATCTAAGGATAAAACTTTAGAAGTACTGAAAGAATGCAGTAAGAAGGATCCGAATGTCAGTTATCTTTCATTTTCCAGAAATTTTGGAAAAGAAGCGGCTATGTATGCCGGTTTAGAACAGTCAAACGGTGATTATGTAGTTATTATAGATGCAGATCTACAGGATCCTCCTGAACTTATTGAAGAAATGTATGCAACATTGCTTGAGGGGGAATATGATTGCGTTGGTTCAAGGAGAGTAACCAGAAAAGGCGAATCGAAAATACGTTCATTTTTTGCGAGACAGTTTTATAAGATAATTAGAAAGATTTCTCAGACTGATATAGTGGACGGCGCAAGAGATTTCCGTATGATGACCCGTCAGATGGTGGATTCAATAATTTCAGTTAAAGAATATAACCGTTTTTCAAAAGGAATTTTCGCATGGGTAGGCTACAGGACAAAATGGCTTGAGTTTGAAAATATTCAGCGTGTGTGCGGAACTACCAAATGGTCATTTTGGGGATTGTTTATTTATGCTATTGACGGAATCGTGGCATTTTCAACTGTTCCGCTTATACTTTCTTCATTTGCCGGATTGTTGTTTTGTGCGTTGGCGTTCATAATGATTTTTGTTATTATTATAAGAAAACTAATTTTTGGGGATCCGGTTTCCGGATGGCCGTCACTTGTATGTATTATGTGTTTTATTGCCGGTATACAACTGTTTTGCATGGGAATAGTAGGTATGTATATGTCCAAAACTTATACTGAAACTAAAAAACGTCCTATTTATATACTTCGTACTTCTTACAGGTGTAAGGAGAATTCTGATAAAAGATAATTTATACTTATTTTCAGTTGACATTATGCAAAATATATGATATAATGGTAACATGGTTTGATTGCCCCGAAAGAATAAGCTTTTGGGGCATTATTACCAATAATGTCACTTTATCCATTTAAAGCGATTAAGTATAACTTTATAATAAAAGGAGTAAAAAAACAATGAGTATGAATTTCAAAAGAAAAATGCCTTTGCCAAGTGAAATACGCGATATGTATCCGCTTCCGAAAGAAGTTCTTACAACAAAGGAAAAACGTGATAAGGAGATTATAGACGTTTTCACGGGTAATTCTGATAAATTTTTATTGATAATTGGTCCTTGTTCGGCAGATAAGGAAGAACCGGTAATGGATTATGTGGGACGTTTAGCAGTAATTCAAGAAAAAGTTAAGGATAAAATTATTATTATACCTAGAATTTATACAAATAAACCGAGAACTACAGGAGAAGGATATAAAGGAATGATCCACCAGCCTGATCCTACAAAAAAAGAAGATATTTTAGAGGGACTTATTCATGTCCGTCATCTTCATACACGGGCAATAGCTGAAACTAAGCTTACATGTGCAGATGAGATGCTTTATCCTGAAAATTACAGATATCTTTATGATTTGCTTTCTTATGTTGCAATTGGAGCACGTTCAGTGGAAGATCAGCAGCACAGATTAACGGCAAGCGGAATGGATATTCCGGTTGGTATGAAAAATCCTACCGGAGGCGATTTTTCAGTTATGCTGAATTCAATTACTGCTGCTCAGGGAAGTCATAATTTCCTGTACAGAGGATGGGAAGTAAGTACAGACGGTAATCCTTACGCTCATGCTATACTGAGAGGTTCTGTTAATAAGCACGGGCAGAATCTTCCGAATTATCATTATGAGGATCTTATTTTGCTTTATGAATTGTATTGTAAGAAAAATCTTGCAAACAGAGCCGTAATAGTTGATACAAATCACTCCAATTCCGGTAAAAAGTACCTTGAACAGATAAGAATCAGTAAGGAAGTTTTACATAGCCGCAGACATTCAGATGATATTAAGAATTTTGTTAAAGGTTTAATGATTGAAAGCTATATTGAAGACGGTAATCAAACTGTTGATGACTGTATTTATGGCAAATCTATAACAGATCCGTGTCTCGGATGGGAAAAATCTGAAAAACTTATTTTGGAAATTGCTGATTTGCTTTAATCATTAAAGGATGAAATAAAGTAGTAGACACTTTTTGTGTCTACTACTTTTTAAGTCTCATTTATAGGTTTTTAAGTATAAAATCAATTAAAAATGTTCTATAGTACCATTACAATAATTTATAATTAGTGCGGAATCTATTGAATTAATAATAGGATTACCATCATTGTCAAAGTCAAATTTAACGTTAGCTGCTAAAAGCCCTTTTTCTGAAAGAGGAAAACTAATTGGACTCAATAAATATTTATTTAAAGCACTAATATCTTCTGCATTAACCACTCCGTCTTGATTAACGTCACCCATTAAAACAGATGTCATTGTAATTGAATTAGGATCTATATTGTTGTTATTACTGTTTCTTATTGTTGCATTATAGCTGATTTCATTAAAAATGCTTGTGACGGACATAGGAGTATAAAAATCTGTGGTAGCTATGATACCGTTGGTATTTATTGAATTTCCCAGATATGTAGCCTGTACTTTGCCATTATTTGTGGAAGTAAAGTAGCCATTGTCAAGTAAATTTGTTTTAATACTTGGTGTAGCGGTAACTATTGAACTGTAATTTATAGTATAATCAAAATATGCTATATTTGAATTGACTGCCACTTTGTGAAATATCCTAAAAGTTTTTAATTGTGTAGTATCTGCACTCGCAGAAAACATACTGCAAAGCGAAGCAGCTGATATAGCAGTTGTTGTTATTGCTGTTAAAATCTTTTTAAATTTTTTCATAATAATTTCTCCTTAAATAAATTTTATTAAATATACTTATACACACATTATATACCAAAAATTTACAAAAATCAACATTGAATTATAATATTTACAATATATCTATCTTTTATATAAATATTAAGTGTAAAATTTAAATGTATTTTGTAACTGTTTCCCAAAAAATCCCTACTTGATCCAAGTGGGGATTTTTTCTATATAAAGAGTAAATTAAGATTGGCTGAAATTTTAGAAGTCTTATTTTCTTCACTAAATAGTAACATGCAGCAGAAAGTAAGGGTCACATTTGAAATATTTCACGGTTTAATGGTTGGTAGTAAGTTGGGAATAGAAAAAATTTTTATAAATTTCACAGCAATTATATATTTCATTTAACAATAAATCAGATAAAATAAAAACCTTGCAAACTACGTATTTACGTAATTTACAAGGTTTGTGGCGGAGAAGGAGGGATTTGAACCCTCGCGGCAGTTTCCCACCCTACGCCCTTAGCAGGGACTTAAATTCAACGTAAATACGCCGTTTTCAAGCATAAAAGTAGTAATAGAATAGGAATAAATTTATTTTTATAATGATTTTTCAAGGTTTTCTTTTAGCAATTTTATGTTGATATGAGTATAATTTAAAGATGTATCATACTTTTCATGACCTAAAATATCCATAATTATAGCTGGAGGTACGTTTGCTTCGGCGAGTGCTGTTGCACATGTATGCCGACTACAATTAGGCACTAATTCTTCACGAAAATTTAATTGCGCTTTTAATTTATTCCACTCTTTATAAAACGTATACGCACTTAATTCACACAATTTTTCATTACCTTTTTTAACAAAATATTGAACAATTGATTTTATTTTATCAATAATAATAATCGGTCTACGCTTTCCTTTTTCTGTCTTAATTCCCCCATACATTACTTGTTCGTCAACATCTATATTTTCCGTCAAAATATTTCTTAACTCCCCTGTTCTAATCCCTGAGTGTATCATTATTAACAAATACCCAGCTATTTCGATGTTATCGTACCAACTATCCCATAATCTATTTATTTCTTCCTCTGAAAAAACAACCTTTTCCCCTGCTTGGTTTTTCGGTAATTTAATATACTGCGCCAAATTTTTACTACAGTAATCTTCTATTAGCGCATATTCATAAATTTTATTTAGTAAATTTTTTACATCTCTTTTAGGGTAAAAACCAAATTCTATACTATCAACAACAGCCTGTAAATCCTCCAAAGCCAATTCTGATATGTTTAAATTAGCAATGTCATTTATTCTTTTGTATGCTGTACGATAGTGTGATTGTTTATCTTTGCTTAAATCTTTTAATTCTCTTTCGTTAATTATGTCATATATCTCACAAATTTTTTTAGTTTCAGCTTTCTTTTTGGTAAATTTCATTTTGGCAAGATACTCTAAGGCTTCTTTTTTTGTTTTAAATCCAGACTTAGTTTTGGTGATGCGTTTTTTCTTACCATCGACTATAACATACTTTTCAACATATTCAACACGCCAAGTTCCGCATGGCTTTTTAAAAACGCTCCCCTGCCCATTCCCACGTTTTTTGGGGGAATGTTTTTCAGTAGCCTGTTTTTTCCCACACCAATTGCAAAATGCCGAACCGTCAGCTATTTCTTTTTTGCATTTTACGCATAGCATATTTTACCTCCTAACTTAAATTATTTAATTAACGCTAATTTTCAGGCATGAAATGTAATCTGAACGTAACTTTTGCAATATTACTGTAACAAAAATTAAACAGTTTTGTTACAAAGGTTACACAGCCAAACCAAAAAAGCACAGTTCGTTCCAAACCTATTGCAAATTTTTAACCTCTGAGTATAATAATAACTGTAATCCGGATTCGACAAAAAATACGAAAGGTCGTGTTATTATGATTTGCATTTTAATTAATAAAATTCCCCTCCAGTGAGGGGGGAGATAGATTTAATTTAATTCAATTGTCTGTTCAAGAAAAGTTTCAGAGCCAAACAAATCAGTAATAACTACATCAACAGGCTTATTGATGTCAGGAACACTGTAACCAACTTTTAATGTGTATGTTTTGCCCGGCTGAATATCATTTAATTGTTGTTGGGCATCTACATCGTCACAGATTACTTTTATGCTATCACATTCAACGCCGTCTTGAAATACAGTATCTTGACAAGCAAAAGTAAATGAAGTTGCTTTATCAGAATTATTAGTAAAATCATACTCAATAACGAGAACATCTGTATCATCATAATTTTTTGAAAGAGATGTTGATTTAATAGCAAATTCGAATTCAGAGGTTTCTTCTTCTGTAGGTACTTCTGTTTCTTCTTCCTTGCTTGATACACTATCTTGTGAAGAATATTCTTTATCAAGATCGCTTATAGCTTCATTTATAGCTTTATCTACATCTTCATCAGTAACTTCTTTCCCACCACAAGCAGTACAACTCATAATAATAGCTAAAGCTGATACAAATGATATTAACTTTTTCATAATAATACTCCTTTTAACAAAAATATATAATAAAATTATACTATATATGACAGTGTTTTACAATTGGCACAATATGAGAAATTATATAATCATTTTTGGAAAAAATGCTAAAACTTAAAATAGGGTTAATCAATTTTATATTTTATTTCATTCATATTTCATGGTTACTGATACAGTATATTTATCTTCTTTTTCGTCAATTGATGAAATAAATGCATAATATTTATTGGCATTTTTTATAATTTCATTTTTATTTTTCGGGGCATATCCGATCAAATCGGGAGTTTCAACCACATAACAATCCCTGTCATAATCAAAATTGAATTCAACTTCATCATCTTCCGAACAGTAGGAAAGATTATCTTGAATTTCAATAGCACCTGTACCTATCAATTTGAATGTTGTACTGTGTGCATATTTAGGGTAAATCTTTTTATAATATCCTAAATTCAAATAAATTTCATCATTTTTTATTTCTGTTATATAGCCGAATACATAGCTTTTCATATCGTTAATAAAATCATTAGCCATATCTTTTAGCTTACCTTTATACATATACCCGATTTTTTCATCATTAGCCAAAATTGCAATTGCTTTATTATCATACTGATTATTAGGCTCTTGTTTCAATTCAACTTCCATACCTATTTCTAATTTTGTAATATCAGGCTCTTGACCTTTAATAATACAAACTTTAACGTAATCGTAACTGTAAGCCAATGGTATATTAAACAGATAATATGTTGGCAAACAATTATACAAAATGTTTGTAGTTTTTTTACTTTCATTTGACGTTGACGATGTTTTTTCATCTGTTTTTTCTTGAACATTTTTTTCAGAGACTTTATTTTTGCTATTTTTACAAAACTTAAACATTAAGAATAAAATTAGAGATGGAATTGCAGTTATTATTATTTCTTTCGGCAGTGCATGAAATTGCCCAGTAGCAATCGTATACACAATAAAACCAAGCATGATTAAAATAACCAAAGCACAGCAAATCACAAGCAGAATTATAAAACCCATATACAGTACTCCTTTAATATAAAAAATATATTAAAATTATACTATATGTGATAATATTTTGCAATTCGCATATTACAATAATTTTTCAAGATGTTTTTAGCAAAATGTGACAAAAATCAACAAAATAGAAAATTTGTTCGCAAATGTATTGACATTTTAAAACAAACATTCTATAATATAAACAAATGTTCTCAGAAAGGAGGTCAAATGAAATGACTGTTAGTGAACGTAACTTGATAATAGATGATATTATATCAATGCTTCAAAAAATGGAGAAAAATAATTCAAAGCAGGAAGAACAAGAAATTAATCTTGCTCCTCGTTTGAATTGCGTTTCCAATAAAGATACTTTACATAATTATGTAGTTCGATAAGTTCATTATCGCTTAGTGAACTAAGCTGAATTCTAAGAGCTTCCCATTTATTATCAATAAAATGGGGGGTTTTTTCTTTTTCCTGAATATATTCAGAATAAAATTCTTCCGGATCACAATTTAAGTATTTACATATACTTAAAAATTTTTCAATTTCTACTTTGTTGTTATCTCTTGAAATAATACTACTTAATGTAGTCTTAGGAATACCAACGGCTTTAGCAAGTTCAGATTGTTTAATATTTTTCTCTTTCATTTTTTTTTCAAGTAATTTTCCAAAACCCATTTAAATCACACTCCTGTATATGAATATACCATATTTTTAAAAGAAAATCAATATTATTGTACGATTATTCGTATTAATTAATAAATATTCGTATAATTTAGCCAAAAATGCGTATATATTTTGTGCATTAGGTAGAAATACGAATTTGCGTATAAATTCACTTGACATTGTACGCAAATTCGGCTATAATATAAACATGGAACGAAAAAGCGTTCTAAAAATAACGGAGGTGAATAATATGTACGCGAATTTGTTAAGCAGTTTAAATTGTAAGGGAATTTCTGTTAATGCTGCTGCGAAAGTTGTTGGAATGCCAGAATCTACATTAAGAACGAAAATTTATGAACGTAGTTTCGACTTAGAAGAAGCCTTTATGATTAGAGACAACCTTTTTCCAGAATATGATATAAGATATTTATTTGAACGCACAGAAACCAAGTCAGCGTAAAGGAGGCTTTTTATGAATGAAGCTTTAAATGCTATATATCATGCCATTTATAAACTCATGAAAAAATTTATAAATACCCTTAAACTGAATCTAATGATATTAGCCAATTCTATAAGATGTTTAAGGAAACATGTTTATTTTGCGTTGCATGCCAAAAAGGCAAGAGTAAGAAAAAAACATAGGAAAATGATTTTAAATCTTATAGCAACAAGATATAAGGAGGTGAACCACTATGCCGAGGTATAGCAGCATAGAAGAATTGGAAGCTGGAACGCAGGGCAAAGATTTTCTAGTGCCAACCGATATAGCTGGTATTTTAAAATGTGACCCATATCTAATTTCATTAATAGCAAGAGACGAAAATGAACGTAAAAAATTAGGTTTTCCAGTTACGGTCATGAAACGTAGAACTAAGATACCTAAATTGCCATTTATCGATTATGTCAAAGGAGTAAAGAGATGAAGCAGACGGAATATAACATAAAAACACGGCAATGCAAGACAGATTACAGTCCCGACCCATGGGGAGAACTAAAGGCAATTAATGATCGTGCGATTATTGATAATATGATTAGAGATTATACATATATCAATAAGAAACAGAATGTTTTAAGGGAAGATTTGATTTAAAAATTAAAAAAGGAGGAATAAAAAATGAAAGGGTATAAAGGATTTGAGCCGGGGCTGATATGCCGAGGCAAACAGTACGCAGAAAATACGGTATTTGAGGAAGAAGAAGCGGAAATATGCAGTTGTGGAATGCATTTTTGTGAAAACCCGTTTGATGTATTGGATTATTATGGTTTCACAAATGATAATGGCGATTTCAATGAGTTTGCAGAGGTTGAAGCATTAGATGAAGTAAAAACTGATAATAACAGAAAATTCTGTACTAAAAAACTGAAAATAGGTGCAAAGCTGTCAATATCAAAATTTATAAATGCCTGTGTTGATTTTGCTATAGAAAAAACATCAACATGTATTGCTGATAATAAAATAAGTAGCGGATATTCTGCACGGATAGGCAGTAGCGGAAATTCTGCACAGATAGGCAGTAGCGGAAATTTTGCACAGATAGGCAGTAGCGGAAATTCTGCACAGATAGGCAGTAGCGGAAATTCTGCAAAGATAGGCAGTAGCGGAAATTCTGCACAGATAGGCAGTAGCGGAGATTCTGCACGGATAGGCAGTAGCGGAAATTCTGCAAAGATAGGCAGTAGCGGAGATTTTGCACAGATAGGCAGTAGCGGAGATTCTGCACAGATAGGCAGTAGCGGAAAAGATTGCGTTATTTGCTGCGCCGGTCACAATTCAGCCGTTAAAGCCAAAAAAGGCAGCTGGATCACGCTGGCGGAATGGGAATATTCTAAGGAAAAGGAACGTTATATTCCAAAATGCGTAAAAACGGAATTTGTGGACGGCGAACGAATTAAGGAAGATACGTTATATAAACTGATAGACGGTGAGTTTGTTGAGGTATAAAAAAACCGCCTGCCCTGAGGCAACAGGGACAGGCAAAAGAAAAAATTTAAACAAATAAATGATAGCATGAAATAGAGGAAAGGTCAATGGATACGGAAAAATTAAATAAGGCATTGCAGATCACTAGTGCAATTGAAGGCTTGAGGGCAAAACTTCACGTTATCGAACAATTTAGAACGTACTATCGCGAAACCTATTTGCGCCAAGAAGGGTACCCTGCTACAGTTCTTGTTCCTGACGAACTGGAAGAGCCGATTTTGGCATTAATTGAGGACCACTATAAATCAAATTTACAGGAACTTGAACAAGAATTTGAAGAAATGTAAGGAGGAAAAAACGATGACATTTACAGAAATGGTAACAAGGCTTGAGCGGCTTGAAGCGGAGAATAATTGTTTAAAAGCCGAATTAAAGAAGGCGTCAATCAACATTGACAAGTTAAGAGCAGAACGTGAATTACATACTACTAAAGATAGGCAATTGATACCGAGAATTAACACTAAAACTTATGAAAAAATGTTTAAAATATGTGCTAACAGCAAAGGGGAAATTGTCAAGGGCACTAATGAAGACGGTAGCAAAATATTTACAAGATTTTGGCGTGGTGTTGCAATGATATTTAAGCCAACAATTGGTACCAGTACTGGAAGTGCTGCTAATTATAAATTAGAACCGTTTGCGCTGCAAAGTCTCAGCGATGGAGAATTTGAAATTTTCGCAGAATTAATCAGTGACATAGTTGATATGATAGAAATTGCGCAAACAAATATGAAAAAATAGGAGGAAACCAAAATGTACACAGGGAAAACCCATACAGTATATGGAATAGCATATTTTAATGACGTCATATACAGTTCAATTTTTTACGAAAATGAGGACGATGCGGAACAGTTCGTAAATGACGGTATAGGCGAAAAAATTATAAAAGTACATCTGTCAGACGAATCATATAAAGTGTTAAAGAGAAAAGGAGTTATAAGATGAGCTGCATTTACGATTATAACAGTCCTTGCGAGTGTGATATTGAAGCATGCAGAACCTGTTATAAAAATCCGGACAAGCCGGAACCCGATATTGATTTAATGAGAGATT
>OMGY01000906.1_pt1 | contig 30623 bp, 28 predicted proteins | sample 1674461 | NCBI WGS metagenome assembly OMGY01 (sample SAMN05578579, study PRJEB25193) | human gut metagenome | biome: Human Microbiome; feature: human-associated habitat; material: feces | host: Homo sapiens | place: USA:Birmingham | reverse complement strand
GCTTAATTTCGTACTGTTTTCCGCACGTAAGCACGTAATCGCACGCGCCGTGCACGCGCAAACGGAGCGTTTCGCCGATCTTCACATAGCTCTTTTCGTACGTCAGCGCGCAGGTATGCAACGCGGCGCAAAGCAGGCTTATTCCATCCTCTACCCCCGTCGTTTCGAAAATATACAGCGTTAAAGACGTATTGTGCGAGCCCGTGCCGTATGCTTTATCGAACGACGGCATAAACTCCAAAGACACAAAGAAATGCCCCGGGCAGTAGTCGGAAGAATAGTTGCATTTCCAGCCGTCGCATTTCCCCTGCGGGAACAAAATCAGGTTTTTGCCGTTCGGATTCGAAAGATAGCAATATTTGTATTTATTGCCCGCCGAGGTATACGGAGAGTTCAAAAGGTATTGATTCTGCCAGCCGCCGCCGTTTTTCTTGCCCATAAAATTGATGGGAAGTTCCAGCGAAAATTCCGATAAATCGGTGCGCGTCGTGCGCATTTTTACAAGCACGCCGCGTCTGCCGCCAACCGTAATAAATTCCGCGCGGAGCGAAGTTTTCGTTTCTTCGCAGTACAGTTCGCCCGCGGCGGGGAGCTGAATAAAATAAGCCTTTCTGTCGTTATAGGGCTTGGCGAAATTTTTTGCGCCGCCCGAAGAAAGATCGTCCGTCTGCAACGTGTAGCGTACGGCGAGCTTATCCCCGTTTAAATATGATTCTAATTGTTTTAACGCTTCGTTCATCATTTTTTGTTTTTACCTCCTGAACGTTCAGCCGATTGCATTATTATTGACATCGGCGTTAAATTATGGTATAATAGAATTGCTTTGATATACAGAAAAAGCAAGGAGAATTTCTTGTGAATACCGAATTTATTTTTTTTAACAGGCAGATTTATAATCAATCTTACCAGATTCACCCGCACGTTCACCCTTGCTTCGAACTGGTGTATTATCTTTCGGGCGAAGGCACGGTGAACATAAATAACGTAGATTACAAATTCAAGCCCAACTGTTTTGCTTTCACCGCCCCCAACGAGATTCACAGCGAAAGTTCGCGCACCCCCGCCACGGTGCTGTTTATCGGGTTCAAAACCGATCGGCTTTTGCCGAAAAAGCCGCTTGCCGCCGATCACGACGGCGATATTTTAAAAACAATGCTCGAAATAGCAAACGAAATGAATTTAAAACGCTCTTACTATTCGGCAATTCTGAATACGCTTACCGAAAAATTAGTGTACCTTGTTTTGCGCAAAGCGGGCGTGGAGCAAAACAAAGAAGAATATTTCAGATATATTTTAAATTACTTCAACGTCAACGCGAATCAGAATATCAGCATTAAACAAATCGCTTTCAACCTCGGCTATAACGCGGACTATCTCGGTCAGCTGTTTCTTGCGAATACGGGGAAAACGGCAAAAAACTATCTGACGGAAATAAGATTGAAAAACGTATGCGAATTTCTTTTGAATTTTGACTATTCGTTGAATAAAATCGCCGAATTGACGGGCTTTTCTTCCGCTTCTCATCTTTGCCTGATTTTTAAAAAGTATTACGGCATATCGCCGCTCGAATACAAAAAACAAGAACAGAAAAAAGTAAAAACCGCAAGCCTCGTTCGCAACGTTTAATATATTTTTTATCAATCGTATCAGTCAATCGTATAAGCCGCCGCCCGAAAGCGGCGGTTTATTCTGATTCGACTTATTTTTATACCATTATACGGCGCAACCGTTCGGATTCTTTTCTGATCGGCTCGATTCCCGCGTTCACGCGTTCCGAAATCTTTTCGAAGCCTTTTTTCAGAAGCAAAATCCGATGGTTGCCCTCGCCCTCCTCAAATACGCTTTTGCCGTCTTCAAGAATCGTTATTTTTCCCGATGAGGAATAATCAAAGTATTTTTCGCAGTTTTCCGTTGCGCAAAGACAGGTAACGGGGTCCCAACTCATCCGGCGAAAACGATTCACTTCGTAGCCTACGCTTTCGGCGTAACGCCGCATAGAATACCACACGGGGTTTTCGCCGTTTTTCATTTCCGTAAAGACTTCCGCGCCCGCTTCCCACGGCACAAACACCGCTTTCACGGGGCAACGGCGGGTAAAATATTGCGCCGACTTTATATCTTGCAGAATATTCCATTCGGGCTCGACTTTTTCGGGGTTTTCGCCGAAATTCTGCGCAAACGAACCGCCCATACAGAAAATTTCTTCCACGCTTTTTTCAAGCAATTCCACGCCGCCGAGCGCGGAAATTTCGTCCGCTTCGCTTTTTAACAGCCGCGCCAGATTCACGAGCGGTCCGATGGCGACGAGCGTGATTTTTTCCTTTGCTTCGGCAAGCGTTTTTCTTAATAATTTCACCGCTTCGCAAGCCCCGTCGGGCGCGCCGTATTTTTCCATCACCGCCGCCGAATAATTATTCAGCTTATCGCAACCGAGCGCAGGCTTCGCCATTGCGCCAACCGTTACCGATTCGCCGTAATATTCCGCGATTGCCCTGACGGTTGACACCGCTCCGCTTCTTGTGGTGCTTGTGGTAACGCACAAGATTTCAAGCTCTTTTGCGATTTGCTTATTCAGCAGAATCGCAAGCGCAACGGCGTCGTCGCAATCGACGCCCATATCTGTATCGAGAATAACTCTCTGTTTCTTATTTTTCTCCATTCGAATGTAACCCCGACTAAATTTTTATCGTAACGCGCTTTAATCGGTACGTCCAGAGCGGGTCTTCTTTTTTTCCGCTCGATACGTATTTTTTATTGACGTCCGACTCCGTTACCACGACTTCGAGACGATCGCTTGCTGTAAGATACCCGTACCCGTCGCGGACGACGCACGTATTGTGCACGCCCTTGTACGTTTCGCCGACTTTACAGCTGATTTGCCCTACCGTTTCCCAAGAAATTTTTTCTTCTCTCCACGTGCTCGCCTCGTAATCTTTGAAAACCGATCCGATTTCCGCCGTTCCCGATTTCGATTGATTTTTAATTCTGAAAACCGGCGCGGCGGACATAGCAAACCGTTCGTTATACTCTCCGTCGGTGATTCCGTAAATATACCCGCCGACGGGGTCGTAGGCGTAATCGCCGTTGGTTACGGTGGGAACGGCGGTGGGCGCAGACGTTTTTGAATTTTCGCCGAGGCGCAGAATACCGCCGCAATTCATTTGTTGCACGAAAAATTCGCGCGTTATCTGATTCAGATCGGAAAAATCGTACCCCGCCACGGAAGTTACCGTTGCGTGCCGCCAGCAGTTATTTTCATCGAAGATCGGGGCAATCGTGGAATAAAACATTAAAATTCTGCCCTTTTTATCCACGCTGATCATAGAAGCCTGACCGTACCCCCATTGATACGTGCTCCGCAATTCGGCGGGAACGTTATCGGAAGTGTATTTCAGCAACGGATTGATTTTATCGCAACGCTTCCACGGTCCTTCCGCGGTTTTCGCCACGGCAAGGCACACGTGATTGTATTCGTTGTTTCTTGTATTGCAGGCAAGATACGCCATTAAATAGCCGAACGATTCGCCGTCGTAGGTAAATTCGCCCTTGATCACGTTCGGATCGCATACCTGCTGTCCTTCCGTATCGCTTTCGGATACGTTCTGCCTTTTCAAAGGCGAAAGCACGTATTTTTTCGGACTCCAAAACCATTCGTCTTTGATTTTTACGCCCTTTCGCATTGCGATATAATCGGTAACGCGATCGTTGCCGAGCGAATCGACGTATACGTCGCCCGCGCCTTTGCCCCGCGTTTCTCTGTTCGAACAATAATACGCGTAGCGGGTGTTTTCGTCTTCCTGAAAAATCGACGGGCAATAATTATAAATCGCCAGGTCGGCATTCGCGACGACCTGCCCGTTTTCATCGAGGACGTCCGATTGTTCCCAAAACATATTTCCCGCCGCGCTTTCTTTCGTATATCCTTCGGGAATTACCGCCTCTTCGTCTTTTTGCGCAGTACAAGCGGAAAACCCCGAAAACAGCGCTAAAATCGCCAAGGCGCGCCCGATAAAAATTCGATTATTTTTTCTCATTTTTTCTCTCTTTGCGTTGTTTCCGCACAAATATCGATAAAACCGACAACGCGCACGCCGCCGTTACCGCGAATACCCCCGAGCGAATTTTGCCGTTGCAACCGCTTCCGCATCCGCTCTTTTCTTCGGAATTTTCGGGCTTTTCGGGTTGCGGCGCGGGATCGGGCGTAGGATCGGGCGTGGGATCGGGCGTGGGGGTGGGATTAACGGCTTCTACATAATCGGTATGCCCGCATACGTCGCAAACGAATGAGAATTGATTACGAAATACAGCGACGAAAACAAAGACGAATCGGCAAGATAATCTTTATCCGCCTTTTCGAATACCGAAAACGGCATATAAACTTTGCCTTTAAATCCCTTTTTGAAAGTATTCGCGCCGATTTCTTCGTCCGCATTCGTTTTCGCGCCGCCCTCGGAAACGTAGGTTGCGTGCCCCACGTTGCCCCAAGAACGGTACGCCGTATTGTTTTCATCGAACACGGTTACGTCGATTGAAACGCTTTCGGAATTTAAAGCGGTTGTATCGAGCTCGAACGTGATTCCCGCATAGTTCGTCATATCGGAATATTTGTTTGTTTCCGCGCCGTTTGCGTATTCTTTCGCCTGTATGTAGAGCCATTGTTGCGTATTCGTTGTTTTTGCCGCTTTTTCTAAATTCCAGACGGCTTTATCCGCAAAATCTTTTTGATAAACCTGATACGCCATCGCGCTGCCGAGTCCGCTTAAAAACTCTTCGTAGGTATGCGATTCGTCCATTCTCCACCAGGCAGGTCCGTAATACCACTCGCTGTTTTTGATTGCCGCTATCGCGCTGCGATTCTGCCACTGCGTAATCTGCGTTGCGGCAGACGGGTCAAACAAAACCGTTTGTTTTTCATCGCGTATCAGCGTTACTTTGCCCGTTTCCAACGCCTTTGCGTCCCACGAATGATACCTTACGGCAAGCGCGGTAACGTTGGAAAAATCGAATTCCGTTGCGCCATTGTATTTTGCAAATTCACCCGTAAATAAATCTTTCGTTAATTCGAGATAACCGTGCCCGTCGATATATACCCCGCGCCAGTCGGAATTAGCCGATACATACCTCGATACTTCTGTCCCGTTTGCCGTGCCGTAAAAATACGGATGATGTAAAAACGCCGAAGCATAAGAAGGATCATTTCCATTGACATTGATCTGCGAGCCGTTTTTATCTACCAGCCATAAACTCATCCAGTTGTAGGAACTGCCCGAAAGCGCGTTGACTTCTAACTGCAATACGTCGGCGTCAGCAAAATCAAACGACTGCTCGCCGTCGGTAAGCCCCATTGTGATTGTTGCGAAGCCCCACCAGTTCTTATCGGCACTTTCGCCTTGATTCGTATCGTTTACCCAGCGGATACCGTCGAAATAATCTGCGCCGCGGGTGAGATGGTTTTCAACCAACGATTGATCGCCCACCTGAGCGACTTTTGCCGCCGCGCCCATATAATACTGCACGTCGGCGGCGTAATTCGCGTTTTCGGGGATTTCGTTTTGTTCGGAAAGCGCATTTTCGTGCGTTTGCGCCTCCGCCTCTGCCTCCGCCGTTCCCGTTTTCGCTCGAAGCGACGTAATCGACGTAATCGAGCCGCTTCCCGCACAAAGCGCGGAGCAACCGATTGCGGCGCAAAGCGCAAGCGCGCCGACTCTTTTTTTAGATTTTGTTCCCATTTTCCGACTCCTTATATAATAGATTTATCGGCACGCACTTAAACGAAGAGCAATCTTTTGAATGATTTTCGCTTCGCTGAATCCGTGCCAACAAAATAAGTCTATCATTAAATTTTTCGTCCGTCAATAGGAAAAACGAAAAACCTCGGATTTTTGATATGTATTTCTATAATTTTTATGATGTTTTTTTGCCGTTAAATTTTGCATTTTAACCGTTTTTTCGAAATTTTAAAGAATTTTCAATGATTTATCCATTTTTTTCTATAAAAAGCCAAATTTTTATTAAAAATGATTTTATGTATTTTTGATATTAAATTTTACCCGGACGTTTAAATTTTGCCGTTATTTTTTCTACTTCGTCTGAATGAAATTTCTTTTATTATAAGCGTTGCGGGGACTGCGAACTTGCAGTCCCCGCAATGAAGCCGAACGAAAATATATGTTTATTCTGAAAATGTTTATTCTGAAAATTCAGGCAGCGAAAATGCTTTGCGCCTGCCTTTTTCCTTTATTTTTTTACTCAGCCTTTTTGTTTTCATTTTGCAACCGCAATAATGTTTCGAAATACACAATCGAAATCGCGCTCCATCCGTGGCACAGGCTGCCCGCGTTGTCAAACTCCGACGCTCCGTCCGTCGTTTCCCATACGCTCGTTGCGCCCGCCGCAAGCATTTTTTCGTAATCTTGCCGTATCTCTTCAAGCACCGCGCTTTGATATTTCGCTTTGTCGCACTTCAATAACGCGTCGTACTTGAACGTTTTCATCGATAACGAACAGTCCTGCATTTTCCCTTTCGCGATTTTTTCACACACCGTTTTTGCCGTTTCGCCCGCCGCTACCCCCCGACAAAATCGCGAGCGCGTTGCCGAGTACGGTATACTTTTTTTCGCCCCGTTCCGCCGTAAACGCGCCGTCTTCCGCAACGAAAAACGCTTCTTGCGCCGCTTCGCGCGTTTCACGGATTTCCTTTTCGTACGCAAACGTTTCGCCAAGTTTTTCGGCGATATATGGTGGAATTTATGGTGGAGTTTATGGTGGAGTTTATGGTGGAATTTACCTTTTCCAATAACCTTTCCTGTTTCTGTTTATCAATTATATTATACGGTAGTATACATTGTATAAACGATGTCCCGAAATGATATACTTCTTTGCCGTATTTAGCCACGACAGTCGGCACACCCTTTCCGGATTGTTCCATATAGTGTAACTGCATAAATATTTTCGCAAATTCTTCATTGACAGGGTTGCTGATTCCCATAAAAAACTCTTCTTTCGTCATCCCGTCTTTCAGCAATCCATACGAGATTATTTCGACTCTATCATCAAACCCATAAATTGCGGGAGGAACTTTTTCAACCCATAAATTATGACATACAGCATTAAACAAAGCCTCTCTAAAAGCCTCTGCATTAAAATACGGAGTATCCACTCTTTCTTTTCCCACAATATTCGTCTGAATAATGTTAAGAACGTTTAACGAATATTCGAGTGCATCTTCCATCTGTTTAAAAATACAACCGTTTTTGTCTTTTTCATTCCGTCCCGAAATGCCTGTCTGTGATGCTCGTTTCTGAAATACATATTTTTCTAACCTCCTGTTTTTTTGCATAAAAAAAGGCGTATAGTTTTTTACGCTATACGCCAAAATTTTATGTAATTTGAAAAGACGGGAGTTCAACTCTGCGCAGAATTAAAAAGCATCTACGAAAAACGCTCTGAAATTTTCGTGATTTCGATAGCAAAAAAGCCTGATAAAATCAGGCTTTTTCGCGCAGGTATCTTTTTTGTTCACCTGAGATGGCAAACCTGCTCAAAATAGATACATTTTCTATTTTGTTAAGCAGAGTTGAACTATTGTATTCCAATATTTTATATTAAATACACCTAAACCTGTATTTCGGGGAAATATTTAAGTCTTATGTTCGTCGATAATTCTTTATTTTCACTTAAACCGCCTAAAGCGATAGTTGCATAAAATCTTTCTCATAGAAAGATCAACGGATTAAAATATTTTCTTTTATAAAGAATCAGGGAGTTCCACAAATAAAACTCCCCGCAGACTTTAGATTACACAATTTATTTTTTTCGCTTAATTTTAACTCTTGCTCCAACGATAGTATTTTCCAACTCTCCGCTTTGAAGCATCTTTTCAATCGCCGAAGTTAATTTTGCCGAAATGCCTTTATATCCCATTGCTGCCGCAAGTTCGTTCCGAGAATAGGCATTTTTACCTAATGCGTTTAGTATTCTCTTTTGATAATCGCTTTCTTTTTTACTTTCTGCCGTTTTGGTTGAAAAATACGAATGTACGGGAATCGTTACCGAAAGATAAGAGCGATCTTCATCCATTTTAAATTCGGGATACGCAGACCCATTTTCTTTCAACGCTTTCAAAGCGTTCGGATATCCTGTATTTCGCCCCTCTATAAGTTTTAACTCTTTAAGAAAATCGCCTATCCTTCTATTCCGATATGCCCGCGCGCGAATTTTATACGATTCGATATCTTTCTCCGTTATACTTCTATCAAATCCCGGGAAACTTGTTATTTCCATTCCCTCGCCCGTTATCCTTACGGTTATCGGCTCGTTGATTTGATATGACCTATGATAAACCGCATTGGAAAGTATTTCCTCCACAGCGGCGTAGGGATAATTAACAACCCGAGTCGCTTCCGCTTTATCTGCCGTTTTAATCACCGCTTCCTTTATCGTATAATTTTTTATATACAAAAGTGCATCTTTCAATTGGCGTTGTATCGGACCACTGAAAACTTTTTCGACCATATTTGTTCCGGTCGGATCGGGAATATCAACCACTTCGATGCGCGCATATCTGAAATATTTTTCGGGTTGTTCACTGAACATCAGTATCCCGACGTTTAACGGTTTTATATTTTCCGTAGGCCCGGCAACGATTTGTAAACTTTTCGCTATTTCAAGCATATCCATTTTTTGCGAAAGTTCGTATAATCCGCTGCCGACTTCTTTTAAATGTTGACGCATCAAACCTATATCCAGGTCCGATATATCCGCAGACAAATTCGGTCTGTCATCAAAAGGTATATTCGAAGAAACGTAGAACAATTCTTTTTCTTCCGAAGGAGAAGCTACAATACTACTGCTGAATTTTCTGATGTAATAGTATTTGTTCGCCTTGTCGGAAAACACGTCTTTGGACGCCTTATACGGCCGCCCGTATCCACCGGATACCCAAATCACTATGACGTATTTATCTTCAAATAATACGGGTTCTATTACGGGATTGTATAACGGCTCGATGCAATGGCAATACCCGATACATTCTTTAAGAATGCCGTCAATTTTTCTTTGCTCGACGCCTGCAACAGGAAAGACGGGACTTCCGTCTTTTTCTTCTACCCCTATAACGATATAGCCCCCGCCGACGTTATCTATGTCATTCGCAAAAGCGCAAATACTATGAATAATTTCGTTTGGATTCCAGGACTTTTTAAATTCGATTCTATTGGATTCTACTACTCTTTGGTTAATTAAGTCTCCGATATTTACGGGTATAGCCATAGCAACAAATCTCCTTTACGGTTATATTGTACCACAACCATTTAAATTCGTCAACTTATTCGACGGGCTTTTATCGATACTTTCGATATATTCGATAGAATTTTGTCGAAAGCGTCGACAAAGTTTTATTTAAAAATACAGACCACGGTATTATTCCGCTCTCATACTCTTGATCATCGTCTTTTTAATTTTTACGTTCTTAATTAAGATAAAAATATGCAGCGGCATCAATTTTACCAACGTAGTGGCAAAATTGATAAATCATTGTGTACCATAAAATTAATCTTCTTATGCCCGTCAACCGAACGTTGTTCAACAATATTTTTCCGTAAATCGACGTCTGCTTTGCTCGCCGCCACAGGCATGGGGCTCTGCCGACAGCAAATATACCGCGCTCACCGTTTCCTTATCCTTGCGATTCGTCTTTTTCTATTTTCATTAAAATTATAACACATTTTTTAACTGCCTTAAAATCGCGGTATAATACTTTTACCGAATAAAACGGTAAAGGAGTAATCTCATGAACAAGAGACATTCGTTGGAAGAAAAACAAAGTGCAATCAAAAGATATATTAAAGACAGGGAATCACCACTTAAAATAATTAAAGATATCGAAATTTCCAAAAGCACTTTTTATAATTGGTTGTCCGAATATCAGAATGAACAAAAACAATCTGACCACAAAAAATTAACTGTACGTAACTTCAAAATGCTTGAATCGAAAATAGCTCGACTTGAAGGTATTATCGAAATTATTAAAAAAGCAAATGTCCTGCCAAATTCGCCGTTGAAAGACAAATTGTCCGTAGCAGAAAACTTGTCCAAAAATTACAGCGTTCATATGCTCTGCGAGGCGTTGGATATTCCGCGGGGAACTTATTACAACCATATTCTCCGCAATAAAAGAGATAACACTTGGTATGCGAAACGCAGAGAAGCATTACGCGAACAAATACAAGAAATATACGATGAAAGCAATCAAATATTCGGAGCGGCAAAAATTGCCGCGGTTTTACATAGTCGCGGTGTAAAAGCATCAGTAAAGATGATTCAAAAATTAATGAGCGATATGGGACTTGTCAGCATTCGTCAAGGCGCAAAAAAATATTATGACGACAATGTTCGACAATATAAAAATTATATTAACCAAGAGTTTCATACAAACGCGCCCGATCAGGTTTGGGTAAGCGACGTCACATATTTTAAGTGCAACAATAAACAATACTACATCTGCGCTATTATCGATTTGTATGCAAGAAAAGTTATTTCATACAAAATAAGAAAAATAAACAGTACTCAACTTGTGAAAACAACTTTTAAGGTAGCCTATGAAGAACGAAACCCCTCTACCTCTCTTATTTTTCACACCGATCGCGGTTCAAATTATATTTCAAAAGGTTTGAACGATTACCTAAAATCATTGCAAATCACACATTCATTTTCCCGCGCATACGTTCCTTACGATAATTCCGTTATGGAATCTTTCTTCGCATCGTTAAAACGCGAAGAATTATACAGAAAAAAGTATCGTTCGGAAAAGGAATTTTACAAAGCTGTTGAGGATTATATTGAGTTTTATAACGAGCAACGTCCTCACGCAAAACTGCAATACAAGACTCCGAATCAAAAAGAACGTGAATATAAAGAAAAATAAGAAGATTTTGAGTAAATCTATCGGACAAGCGGGGTTCGGAAATAAAAAATTATTATTTTTAATTTTGCTATTTTACTTCTTTCGGTTTTTAGTCCGATAAAGCAAATAAGAATAAAGGCATACAAACCCGCATAAATACTGAAAAAAATAGAAAAACACTATCAATAATCGAACCTTGGGAGTTCAGATGTCGATAGTGTTTTCAGATGGTGGAAGTGGTGGGGATCGAACCCACGTCTTACTCGGCTGCCAAAAAACTTTCTACATACTTAGTTTGCCTTTATTCTTAAAAAACGGTTGCGGGTAAACGCGCCGCCGCTTTCGCACGGGATAATTTTAATCTTTCCGTCCCCTCCCGCCGGAACAAAAAGATTTTTTCGTCTTGATTTACGCCGCGTCTTTCACCGACGAAAAAATGAAAGCCGACGCTTTGTTTAAAACAAAGTTACGCCGCTAAGGCGTATTCTGCATTGTTATCTGCATTTAAATTTTTCGGAATGTTTTTAACGCAGCCACTCCGTCTGCGGTATGCTTATCTTTCCGCTCACCGGCAATCGAAACCTTTACACCCCCGTATTATAATTTTCACGCGCGCGCCGCTTTTTCGGTTTTCCGCCGCTTTCGCCGCACCTTCGCGTTTTATATTATTATACACGTATTTTCCGCAAAAGTAAACGCTTTTCAGCCTTTTTTCGCAATTTTTTTCACAGAAGTTCTGTGTTCCGTGCCGCTTAACAGCCGCCATACGTTTTTATGATGCGCCCCCCACGTGAACACGTTCAACAGCAGCAGCAACAACATCGCCGCCGCGAAATACACGTTTTTTTCCGCTCCGTAACGCAACAGAAATAACGTTCCCTGCCAGATAGCAAACCCGGAAGTGCCGATCAGCGAGCCCATCGAACCCCACTCCGTGAAAAAAATGTACAGCGCCACCGCCACGAAAAGCAAAAAGCCGAGCAACAGAAACCACGGATTTTCGCAGGCTAAACCGAACCAGAATCCGCCGAACGTGGAAGCGATGCCTTTTCCGCCTTTAAAGCGGTTCGTTACGGGGAAAATATGTCCGATAATAACGAACAGCGCCGCAAGATACCTCGCTACATCCGCCACGCACACGTCGGAACCGGAAAACACGAATTTTCTGAAAATCAGATGCGCGGCAAGCGTGGGAAGTCCGCCCTTGAACGCATCGCAGAAAAAGGTAATCACGCCGATCTTCCAGCCGAATTCGCGGCTCATATTCATCGTACCCGGATTTCCGCTGCCGATTTTCGTGATGTCTTTATGCTTCTTTTTGGAGATAAACCGTGCGAAATTGAAACAGCCGATAAAATAGCATACCGCCGCCAATATTAAAAATTGCCAAAAATTTTCCGTAAAATTCCAAGACCGCACCGCCGTACGCACTCCTTTTATCGTTTCTTTTTACTCTTCGTCTTTCCGTTCCCGCACGACGATTTTAATCGGCGTACCCGAAAAATCGTACGCGCCGCGAATCACGTTTTCGAGGTACCGCTCGTACGAGAAATGCATCAGCCCTTCGTCGTTCACGAACAGCGCAAACGTAGGCGGACAGACGCTCACCTGCGAAGAATAGTAAATTTTCATTCTTCTGCCGAGGTAGGAAGGCGGTTCCGAAATACGCACCGCGTCGCCGATTAAATCGTTAAGCGCGCCCGTGGGCACGCGGAACGTGGCGTGCGCGTACACTTCGTCGCAAAGAGAAAGCAGTTTTTCCGCACGCTGCCCTGTTTTCGCCGAGATATACAGCGATTTATAATAGGACATGAATTTCAGGTCGTTCTGCAGTTTTTCTTCAAACTTATTCACCGTGTGGGTATCTTTTTCCACAAGATCCCACTTATTCATCACGATGACGGACGGTTTGCCCTGTTCGTGCACGTAGCCGATAATCTTCACGTCCTGTTCGGTAAGCCCTTCGTTGGCATCCACCACAAGGGCGCACACATCGCTTCGGCGCACCGCGTCGAACGCGCGCATATTGCTGTAATATTCCACGTCGTCGTCCACGCTGCGTTTCTTTCTGATGCCCGCCGTATCGATAATCGTGTATTTTTTTCCGTTTCTTTCAAACAGAGTATCGATAGCGTCGCGCGTGGTGCCCGCCATCGGCGTAACAATGCTTCTTTCCTGCCCCAGCAACCTGTTCACAAGGCTGCTTTTACCCGCGTTCGGCTTGCCGACGATGGCGATTTTCAGCGACTTATCCTCTTCCGTTTCGCCTTCGGGAAAATATTCCACCGCCTTATCGAGCACGTCGCCGATGCCGGAGGAATGTTCCGCCGAAACGGCAAACGGTTCGCCGAGCCCCAGCGCGTAAAATTCGAACACTTTATCGGGCGAATATTCGTCGATTTTGTTCACCACCAGAATTACCGGCTTTTTGCTGCGGCGGAGTACGTCCGCCACGTCGTAATCGGAGGCGGAAAGCCCCTCTCTGCCGTCGGTGAAAAACAAAATCACGTCCGCGGTATCGATAGCCACGTCCGCCTGTTTGAAAATTTCGCGCCACATCGTATCTTCCGATTTCAGTTCGATGCCGCCCGTATCCACCACGGTGAATTTTTTGCCTCGCCATTCCGCGTCGGCATACAGCCTATCGCGCGTAACGCCGGGGCGATTTTCCGTGATGGCGATTTTTCTGCCTGCCACTTTATTGAAAAACGTGCTTTTCCCCACGTTGGGGCGCCCCACGAGGGCGATCAGCGGATTTGCCATGATTATTTCTCCGTTCTGCTTTTGTATCCCGTTCGATCCGAACTTATCTTTATACCCGTTTATTATACCCTGTTTTTCCGATTTTGTAAAGAAAAAAGACGGACAATCGCAAAGATTGCCGCCTTTTCCGAAAAATTTCAACGTTTTTGCTTACTTGATTAAGCCGCCCATCACGCCGAATACGCAGCCGAGCACATATACGACAAGCGCGATCCAGTAAATTACGCGCCACGCCGTTTTTTTGCCGCGGGTATAATCGTAAGCGGGAATGCCGATGCCGATAAGTACGAAAAGTTTTGCAATCAGATTGATGATGCTTGCCACGGAGCCGGTGAAAATTCCGCCGATTAAAAACATCGTTGCGGCGATAACCAGTGCAAAATAGCTGCATCCCTTCAGAATGCCGTACTTCGTAACGGTACCCGAAGATCTTTTGCGTGTGGTGGCGGTAGTTGTTGTTTTTTTGGTTGCCATAATAAATCCTCCTGAGATTTAAATTTTTTTCTTTATTCGTCCTGCGCGTTACCGCCGCCCGCAAGCGCGGCAACGTTCAGATTCACGCCGTATATTTTGTCGAGTTTTTCCAGCAAGCCGGAAAAATACGGCGGCAGCGGCGCGTAAAAAGTAAGCCGTTCGCCCGTTGTCGGGTGCGTAAAACTCAGCGAATACGCGTGCAAAAGCTGTCCGTTCAGAGAAAATTTCTGCTTTTTATATCCGTATACCGGGTCGCCAACCACGGGATGCCCCATATATTTCGCATGCACGCGTATCTGATGCGTGCGCCCCGTGTGCAGCATAAACCGGCAAAGCGTATAATCGCTGCCGTAGCGCACCGCCACCTCGTAATCGGTAATCGCGTTTTTGCCGCGCCCTGCGGGCAACACAGCCATTTTCAGCCTGTCCGCGGGACTTCTGCCGATGTCCGTGGCGATTCTGCCTTTTTCCGCTTTTACGCAGCCTTCCAGCAGCGCATAATACTTTCGGCTGCAGGTTTTATCGGCAATCTGCGCGGAAAGCGAAACGTGCGCCTTATCGTTTTTAGCCACAACCAGCAAGCCGGACGTATCTTTATCGATTCTGTGCACGATGCCGGGGCGCAGCACGCCGCCCACGCCGCTTAAATGATCGAGCGAGGCGAGAAGCGCGTTTACGAGGGTGCCGTCCGCCTGCCCCGCGCCCGCGTGCACCACCATGCCCTGCGGCTTGTTGATGACGGCGAGATCGTTATCCTGATACACGATATCAAGCGGAATGTTTTCCGGGCGCGCCTTGCACTCTTTTACTTCCGGAAGTTCGATTTTTACCGTTTCGCCCGCTTTCACTTCGCGCGAAGCTTTGATAATCGCGCCGTTGATACTCACCGCGTTTTCGTCGGCAAGCTTTTTCACGCGCGAACGCGTTTCGCCCGTTTTTTCGCTTAAAAACACGTCCGCGCGGGCGTAATCGGTTTCCGCCGTAAATTCGCGAGAAGTCATTGCCCGCCGCCCTCTTCGCCGGTTTTATCGCCCTCGTCCGCGCCGCCGTCGGTTTTGTCGTTCGCTTCCGCCTTTTCGTTTTCGCCGCGTTCCGCCGCCAGCGTTTCCGCTAAAGCTTTGCTCTTTTTTGTGGGGAACAGCGCTTCGCTGTCGAAAAACAGAAACGATAAAACCAGCAGAATCGCGCCCGCCGTAATGAAGAAATCGGCGAAATTGCAGATGCCGAAATTAAACGAGCCGAATTTTATACCCGATACGTCCACCATATCGCGCACGCCTTTCGCGCCGCCCGTCTGCCACATTTTAAACACGATACGGTCGATTAAATTGCCGATACCGCCCGCTACCACGAAAATCAGCGAAATACGAAGCGTTTTCCGCCGCTTATCCAGCAAGGCATAAAACACGGAAAGCGCAATCATCATCAGCGCCGTCAGCACGATAATCGCGATTTTTCCGCCCACGGAACTATCCGAAAACATTCCGAAAGAAATGCCGCGATTGTACACCAGCCTGAGCACGACGAAATCGCCGACGATTTTCACCGCCCTGCCGTCCGCAAGATACTTTTCGGCAAGCGCTTTGGTTGCAAGATCGAAAACAATCAGAAAGACGAACAATGCCGCGCCCCACAGCGTAACGCCGCCGAGCGAAAGCTTCTTTTTCAATTTTGCCGTAAAACCGCCTTTTCCCATGTTTCTCCCTTTACTTCTCCGCATTTTTCTCGCGGATTTCCGAAATCATATCCGTTTTCAGCTTGTGCAGCTTTTCCGATAAGTCCACTTTGTACAGCGCGGGCATATCGATACGCAGATATTCTTCCCAGAACGCCGAAAGCTCTTTCTGCGCAAATTCGCGAAGCTCGGTAAGCTTCGGAAATTCATACGCGAGTTTGCCGTTTTCCACGATTTTGTGCAACAATTCTTCCGCGCGGAAATTCGTAACCGTGGTGCGTTTCCACGTTTCCAGCGGGTGAAAAATGGTAAGCGGTTTGCTTTCGTCCACCGTTTCGCCGCGCAACGTGATTATATCCGCCACCGCTTTGCCCGTCTTTTTATCGTATAAGCGGAACAGGTTTTTAAACGACGGATTCGTGATTTTTTCCGCGTTATCCGAAAGCTTGATTTTCGGAACGATCGTTCCGTCCTCCTTCACAACCGCGGCAAGCTTATACACGCCGCCGAGCGCCGGCATCTCTTCGGAGGTAATCAGCTTGGTGCCTACGCCCCAACTGTTGATTTTCGCGCCCTGATTTAACAGCGAAGAAATCGAGCGTTCGTCCAGATCGCCCGAAGCGCATACAATCGCTTTTTCGAACCCCGCTTCGTCCAGCATTTTACGCGCCTTTTTGGAAAGATAGGCAAAATCGCCGCTGTCGAGGCGGATGCCCACGGGTTCGTGCCCTTCCGCGCGCAGTTCTTTAAACACGCGGATGGCGTTGGGTATACCGCTGTGCAGCGTATCGTAGGTATCAACAAGCAGCAGGCAGTTATCGGGATACACTTTCGCGTATGCTTTGAACGCCTCGTACTCGCTTGCGTAGTCCATCACCCAGCTGTGCGCCATCGTTCCCGCCACGGGCACGTCGAACATCTGCCCGGTGATGACGTTGGAAGTGGAACGGCAGCCGCCGATGATCGCCGCGCGCGCGCCGTAAATGCCCGCGTCCGGTCCCTGAGCGCGACGAAGCCCGAATTCCATCACCACGCCGCCTTGCGCCGCGCGACAGATTTTTGCCGCTTTGGTGGCGATCAGCGTCTGGTGGTTGATGATATTCAGCAGCGCCGTTTCGGCAAACTGCGCCTGAATCAGAGGCGCCTTGATTGTGAGAATCGGCTCGCCCGGAAATACCGGCTCGCCCTCTTTCACCGCGTACACGTCGCCCGTGAAACGCATGTTTTTAAGATACTTCAGAAATTCTTCGTCGAACGTGTTCAGCGAACGGAGATAGGCAATATCGTCCTCGGAAAAATGCCAGTTCAAAAGATAATCCATCGCCTGTTCCAGCCCGGCGAACAGCGAATAGGTAATCATTTTGTTCTGACGGAAGAAGATATCGAACACCACTTCTTCCTCGTGCTTTTTCTGTTTGAAAAAGCCGTAGCCCATTGTAATTTCGTAAAAATCCGTCAATAAAGTAAGGTTGCGCATCGTTTATTCCTTTTTCTCTGCGTCTTCGTCGTTTTCCCCGTCTTTTTCCGTTTGTTCTTCCGGTGCTTTTTCCTGCCCGCTTTCCGCCTGCGATTCTTCCGATTCTGCCGTTCCTTTCGTTTCTTTCGCTACGGGCTCGGCATAATTTTCGGGATAAATCGCGCACATGATATTGATTTTATTCTTCACGGGAATTTCGTTTTTCGAATCTCCCCTGTATTCGGTAATCGCGTACGGATCGCCTTTGAGCGAACCGAACAAAACGCCCTCTTTCTTACGGTTGCGGATGAGCACGAACGCCATCATCGACGCGCCGAATAAAAACAGCAACAGCGAGAACACAAGCGACCACGGCACTCCGCCGCCGCTTAAAATATATTCGGGATCGCGCAAAGGTTCCATAATCGAGCGCACCGCGCCGTAGTGCATGAAATACCACGCCGTAGCCACGCCGTTCGGCTTTTTGGGATTCTTCCACACAAAGAGGAATATCAGCAGCGCGCCGATTAAATTCGCAAGGCTTTCGTAGAAGAAAAACGCGTAATGCCACGTGCCGCCCGTGATGCCTGCGTCGAACCCGAACCATTTGGAAAAGGTAAGCGTAAACGTTTCGAGGCAGCTGCCGCCTTTATGAATATACACGGCGAACGGAAAGCATTGCAGCGCCGTATTCGTTACTTCCGCGCCGTACACTTCCTGATTCGCGAAATTCCCCCAGCGCCCCATCGCCTGCGCCAATAACAGCCCCACCACGATGCAATCGCCCGCGCGGAAAAAATTCACTTTCTTGATATAGCTTACAAGCGCCACGCCGAAAACGCCGCCTAAAATGCCGCCGATAATAGAAAGCCCGCCGTCGCGGATGGATTTCATGGAAAACCATTCGTTGATCGGCATGCCGTCGGTAATGCAGTAAAAAAGCCGCGTGGTGATGATGGCAATAGGAAGCGTAACGCAGAAATACGTCATAAACAAATCGGACGACATGTTTCTGCGTTTGAATAACAGCGAAATCAGAAAAAACGCCGCAATCATGCCGCTTACGATGCAAAGCGCGTAAGCGTATATTTTAAACCCGAAAATCGTGATTCCGGGGTTATCGGCAAGCAGCGAATAAGTCATTTTCGGTTACTCCTTTGAAAAAATTACTTTTCAAGTATAGCACATCGCAGAAAAAACGTCAAGTCCGCGCGGGGCGCCCCGTCAATTTTTCTTGCGATTATCGCATTTCTAAAACAGTTTTATATTGTGCGCCGCGTATTTTTCGGCGTTTTAATCTATTTTCGCTTTCACCGCTTTCGAAGAATTCACCACGGGAATCAGCAAAATAAACGCAAGCAGATTCGCGGCGTTTTCCGCGACTCTTAAAAGCACGATCATGCGGTAAGCGATATACCAGAAATAATTGATATGAATTTCGCCGAGCCCGAACACTTCGAGAAGTTTCGAAACGATATTATTGAACGTCCAGTGCCGCACGTATTTATAATAGAGAAAATAGCCGCCCGTTTCTATGCCCGCGGTACAAATCAACAGCGTGAAAACACCCGTAAGCACGGCTTTGAAATACACGCCGCCTTTTTTCTTCGTGCGGAAATTGCACATAATTATGCCCGCGATAAATCCCGAAAACGCCTTGGATAGACTCACCCACGGAAAGAACATATACCCGCGCGAATTAAACAGTAAAAAACACAGTAAATCGCCGATAAGTCCCACCGAAAAGCCGTAAAACGCCCCTAAAATACTGCCCGAAAGAAAGCATACGCACATATTCAGCGAAATCATATTCGGAGAACTCGTAGGAACAAGCGTGGGCACGGGGAACGTTAAAAGCGCGTTCACAATCACGCAAAGCGCCGTTAAAACGGCAACAATCGCTATTTTTTTCCCCTCGGAGGTCTGCCCCCTGATAAATTCGGAAAAGAAAATTTTTCTGAATTTTTCTCCCATTGTCTTCCGGACACACTCGCGGGTTTCAAGCTCGCCCGCAGACGACAGTCCTTCTTGTATTTTTTCCATAATAAAAAACCTCCTCGTTGAAAAACGAGAGGTCCGCCGTTTTGTATACAGCCCTCACGGGCGAAAGACAAAGCGAAAGCGGACGCGCCGTGGTCGCCGCAGAACGACGCCCGCACGATCGCGGGCCCGCCCTTTCGTCCGCCGACAACGTCCCGTCCGGCGGCACTTAACGCGCCAAAGCTACTCTTGTTGCATACAGTATACCCCAAACGCGAAAAAAAATCAATGAAAACAGCGCCGCTTTTCAAAGAATTTTTCCGGAAAACGGCAAATAAACGCGCGGAAATTGCCTATACTTTTGTTATGAGTCTTATTTTCGTACGAACGATTTTAATTTTCATTACGCTTTTATTCATCATGCGGCTGATGGGAAAGCGACAGATAGGCGAAATGCAGCCGTACGAACTCGTCATTACGCTGATCATCGCCGATCTTGCCTGCATCCCCATGGCAGATCCATCCGTGCCGCTTCTGTACGGGCTTGTCGCGATTCTCGCCATTTATCTGATGCACCAGATCGTGTGCCTGTGCGACTTGAAATCCAAAACGATGAAGCGCATATTAAGCGGTTCGCCCAGTATCGTTTTAAATAAAAACGGCATAGACATCACGCAACTGAAAAAGAACAATCTTGACGTTTCCGATCTGATTGAAAGTCTGCGCGGAGCGGGATATTTTTCGCTTGACGCCGTGGATTACGCGCTGTACGAAGCGAACGGCACGTTTTCGGCACTGCCGAAGCAGGACTATGAAAAACTGCAGTCCTCTTTATCCGTCATCATCATCGACGAAGGGAAATTCGAAGAAAAAAACGTGCTTTTAAGCGGAAAAACACGCGAAGAATTCTGCCGCGTTTTACGTGAAAACGGGTGCGATAATTATAAAAAAATGCTGATTTTAACGCTGGACGGCAACGGAAAGATGTATTTTCAGCAAAAAGGCGAAAAATTCAAAATTCTGCAAACGGATACGGGAGGCGCAAGGTTATGGTGAAAACCATCGTAAGCATTATTATATCGGCTTCGCTGCTGCTGTTTATTTCGTTGTTCGAACACTTCTGCGTAAACGCCGTATTTTACGGCTTCCGCGAACGGCTGACGGCGCTGTACGAAAAAACGGAAGAAGGAAAAGCCACGTTCTGCGACGGAGATAGCGTGCGCGCGTTCTGGACGGAAAAAAGAAAAGAGCTGCACGTATGGGTTACGCACACCTCTATCGAAAACGTGGATTATCAGTTAAACGAAGCGATCGGCTATCTGTACGAGGAAAAATTCGACGACGCGCTGCCGAAAATAGAAGTGCTCATCGAAATGACGAAAAAAATCCCCGCCGCGTATTCGTTCAGTTTCGAAAACGTGTTCTGACCGCATCGGAAATCGTTTGCGGAAAAAATGCGGAACCGCCGCGCATCACACCAGCCCGTAGGCGGCAAGGATACGCAGATCCGCGTCGAAAATATTCTGCAAAAACGTTTTGACGGCATTGTTCGTGGCTTTATCGAACGTGCCGTTTTCGTTGCTTTTCAGCATCGCCACGATGGCGTTGAAATTTTTGTAAATCGCCTGCGCGTCCTCTTCTATCGCCGTGTACGCCTCCTCTTTGCCGCCGTGCTGAATCGCGTACATTTCGCGGATAGTGCCGTTCATTTTATGCAGAATTTCTATCTTGCCCGTGGCGAACGTTTCCGCACATTCGTGATTCAAGTCGGATAAAAGCGCGATAAATTTTTGCAGTTGTTCGTTGCCTTCCAGTTCGGTAGCCATAATTTTCTCCTTCGCGTCCGCCGCGTTGTTTATGCGGCGTTTCCGGCGACTATTTTATAATGTTACGCCGTTTAATTCAAGCAGCGCGCGCGCCGTTTCAACGCTGTCGGCGCCCGTAGCGTTCTTCACGGGGGCGAATTCTTTTTCGCGCCGCACTTCGCAGGGCAACACACTGCCCATAAACGAGATTAAATCCACCGCCAGCGTTTCGAATTTCAGCCCGTTTTCCCGCTGCGGTTCGCATTTTTCGCCCCGCTCGTTTACATACGGAATCTTTTTTTTCACGATATGTACGGGGATTGTTTCCCGTTCCGTTTCTTCCAGCCGTTCCAGCGAAAACAGATAATTTAAAATCACGCCGTAAGAATATTCCAGGCTGCCGTCCGCCGCCCGCGCGTTTGCCGTTTCTTCCGTCAGTTCGTAATATTCAATCACCGCGGCTTTGCCGTCCTTTTCGCAAAGCACCCCCACTTTTTCCTGCGGACTGTTCTTTCGCACGCACTTGGCGCCGCACGCCTTTCCGCTTTCCAGCGTGGCGCCGATAAACACGGGATCGAACGGGCGCTGCAATACGTTATCCACCGCGTATACGTTCAGCCACTCAGCTCCGCCGTTTTTCAGTTCTTCGTATAATCCCGATTTTTTCAGCGACGAGAACCAGCCTCCGTTGCCGTTCGGAGAAGTGGCGGGCGTATCTTTTTCTTCCTGAAGAATTTTGCCGTTCATGTCCGTGCACGGCGCGGCGTCCTGCACGAAAAACCGCACTTTTTCCGCATCGTAACCGAAATACCCGTTTTTCTTCCAGAACTCCTGCGTTTCTTCGTTGTTTTTTTCGCTTGTCATCACAAGCAGAAGCGGGCGCGCGCCGCTTTCCCGCAAATCGTTCAGAATGTTGTTCATCTGACAGGCAAAAATGGAAAGTTCGTGCGTAACGCCCATATTAAACGCGCCCTTCGGTCCTTCCGCGCCCAGCCGCGTACCCTGCCCGCCGGCAAGAAGCAGTCCCGCGATTTTTCCGCTTTTCAACGCCTCGTTTCCGATGGTTTTAAAACGCTGTTCGTTTGCTTCGATATCGGCGACGGAAAGTCCTTTCACCGGCGAAAGGCGCGAACCTTCGCCGGATAAATTCTGCGGATGTTTTAAATTTTCAAGTACCGCAAAATCGAGTCTTTCGATATTACGCAGAAGCTTTTCTTTACCGGTTTCGTCCAGCTCGTCCCAAAAACGCAGCAACTGCTCCTGCCCGTTCCGCTTTAAAAGCTCTTTCGTCTGTTCGTAATTCATATCTTCCTCCGGGAATTTTACGCAACGGTTTCATTGTAGCAGATCGGAATAAAAAAAGCAAGCCTTTTCCCCTCGGCAATGAAATTTTAAAACTTCGTTTGCGATTTTCTCACTTTTTTGTAAACGACTCACGATAAAAAGTTTACTTTTCCCCCTTTACGTGTTATAATTTAGAGGATGAAACGCGGTTTTCTTTCAAAACTGTATATGCGCGTCCGCCAACGGCTTCTGGGGATAACCTTTCCCGTGGAGGACGATTTGTTCCGCTGCTTTACTTGCGATTCGCAGGGCGCGCTGGCGCAAAGCCGCCCCGGCGACGAATTGCAGCTGGTACACGTAAAAAACGGAAATAATTTCGCCGCATACGCTTACAGCATCCGCCTGAACCGCCTGATCGGCGAGCTTGGCAGGCAACTGACGCAGGATCTTCTGAAAATTTTCGGGAAAGGTTTCTGCCTCGACGGCGAAATCGCCGCGATATCCAAAGACGAAAACGAAAAATTCCGCTGCAGCGTGCGCGTATTTAACACCTCTTCGATGATGGCGCCGTATCTGGAAGAACTACCCTATCTGTTTTCGGAGCGGAACGAATAAAAATCTCCGGATAAAAATTTTGCCGACCTGTTTTCAAGGTCGGCTTTCTCTTGCAAAAAATCAATCAATTGTTCTCTTCCAGCAGCTTGCCCGCCTTTTTCTGGCAGACGAAGTAAATCGGCACGAAAATCAGCGTGGTTAACAGCCAGCTTGCCGGGTACAGAAGATACAGCGACGTAAGAGTATTCCACGCTTTCAGCACCGTATTCAGCCAGAGAATACGGAACAGGCAGGTGCCTCCAAGAACCACGAACATCGCCGTCATCGATTTGCCCAGCCCGCGCAGACAATACGCGAATACTTCCTGCAAACCGCAGAGGAAATAGGTAATCGAAATAATCAGCATACGCGTATGCGCGTAGCCGATGACTTCTTCGCTATCCGTCATAAACGAACACAGCGGACGGGCAAGAAGCGCAAGCAATCCGCCGAGAACGAGCCCTATCACGGTAGTTAAACCGAGCGCCGTATACGCGGATTTTTTCACGCGGTCGAATTTTTTCGCGCCGTAATTCTGGCTGACGAACACCGTGGAAGAAAGGCTGATGCCGTACATCGCCTGATAGGTAAGATTATCGTATTGCGAAGCGATGGTATTCGCCGCCATGACGGATTGACCGAAGCCGTTGATGGCGGATTGCACAAGCACGTTGGAAATGGAAAACAAGCTGCCCTGCAAACCGGAAGGCAAACCGATTTTCGCCATATCCGCAAGCTCTCTTTTGTAAATTCGGAGATGTTCTTTTTTCAGCTGCGCGGCGCCCGTTTCTTTAAAAAGCGCCAGAATGGCAAACACCGCCGAGATACCGTTGGAAACCACCGTGGCGATCGCCACGCCCTCTACGTCTTTTTTTAATACCAGCACGAAAAATACGTTTAAAAATACGTTGGCAATGCCGCCGATGACAAGATAAATTAACGGGCGGAACGTATCGCCCACGCCGCGGAGCACTGCGGTGGAAAAATTGTAAAGCATGATGATAGGCATGCCGAGGAAGTAAACTTTAAGATACTTCACCGCCATATCCAGAACCGCCGGATCGCATTTCATCCATATAAGAAAAACGCGTGCGCCGAAAAAGCCCACAAACAACAATATCACGCCGCAAAGAAGCGAAGTTACCACCGAACACCCGACGATCCGCTGCGACCTTTCCGTTTCGCCGCTGCCAACGCAGCGCGCCACAAGCACGTTTGTACCTACGGAAAGTCCTACGAACAAATTGATAATCAGCTGAATCAACGAACCCGTAGCGCCCACCGCCGCCACGGCGCCGTCGCCGCTTTCGCTGAAAATGCCCAGCACCGCCACGTCCGCCGCATTGAACAGAAGCTGCAGAAGATTGGTGGCTATCAGCGGCAGCGCGTATAAAATCATCGATTTTAAAATCGGACCGCCCACTATATCGATTTCTTTTTTTCTTTTAACGTTGGTAAGCATATTCGTTTCCCTCTTGCCGAGCGAAAACAAGAATTTCTCGCGGCGCGGCTCATCTGTCCGCAAAAGCAGAAAAACAGCGCGCGCCAAAAACGCGCGCGCCGCATTTATTGTACGTCGATTTCAGAAAAAGCGCAAAAACGCTCAGTCTTCCAGTCCCTCGTTAAGTTTCGCAAGAAGCTTATCGAGATCCTCGCCGTGAACGGCAACCGCTTCCGCAACCGTTTCGCCGTGCGCCATCGCGCAACCGAAGCAGTGCATGCCCGCCGCCATGAGAATATCGGGTGCGTCCGGGTTGAGCTGTAAGCAATCCGCAATCAAAGTATCCGCAGTAATTTTAGCCATTGAAATTTTCTCCTTAAATCAATTTTTCTACATTGTAGCACATCCGAAAAAAAAAGACAAGATTTTAAACGGTGTTTTTTCAGGGGAAACAAGAAAAATTTTCCGATTGCGGAGAAAAAGCGACGTTTTGAAAAAATTTTCAAAAAAATTAGAGCGCACTTGCCGAAAAACGGTTGACAAACGCAGAAAAAAATACTATACTATGTAAGCAGTTTTGAAAAGGCGCGCTTGTCGCGGCTGTTTTTCAAAGAAAGCAAAGCAACGGAATATGCACCTTTAGCTCAACTGGATAGAGCGTTGGTCTACGGAACCAAAGGCTAGGGATTCGAATTCCTTAAGGTGCACCAAGAAGTTATCATCCGAATTGTTGGCTCGTAACGAGCGAATGGTTCGGATTTACTTTTTATTTAAAACAGGCAACGGCAACGCGATCGTCTACGCGACAATCGCCGTTCCGTCGCTTCGCTCCTTACGGATTTACTTTATGTATAGGCAAATCCGAAGAAATTAAGTATAATAAAAACGACTTAACCCCGCCCGAATATGCATAAAAAAGCTCCGAAAACGATTCAATCGCGCTCGGAGCTCTTCAATTTTTGTACCTGTTACAGAGGAATACAAAACGGATTTATTGCCGGTTTTATTCTTCGCCTTCCGTTGCGGCGGGAACGACGCCGTTAGCATTTCCTAAAGCAGGCGCCTTATGCGAACGGATATATTTCGTCCATTTAATATAACCGTAAGTGGTGTTGGTGAGATAGCCCGCTTTGAGAACAAGCAGTATCCACTGCCCCGCCATGATATTCAACGCGATTTCGAGAATGCAGACGATATACCAGGCGATCCACTGTTCGCGATAGCGGAACAGAATGAATAATCCGTTGGCTATGCCTACGGCGGAAGCGCACGCGTCGAGATAGCCGCCTACGTCTTTCACTACTTCGTTATAAGACAAAATACCTTTACCCAAATCGATCAGGGAAAGAAGATAGCCTATGCCGATCGTCCAGACGGCAATGCCCGCAATAAGAAGTATATCCTGCTTCCAGCTGAGCTTGCGCACCGCGGTAAGTTCTTTTTCTTCGGAATCGGCGTGTTTATTCCAGTTTACGAAGCTGATGATGTCGATGGGAATCCAGAAAAACAGCGTTACCGCCATGGTGGCGAATCTGTACGCGCATACGATGCAGATAAGTATTTCCACCACTTCTACCAGCAGCGATACGATGAAATTCCATTTGCTTTGCTTGGAAATCAAAAGTTCGCATGTGATATTCGATATAATATCCACCAGATACAATATCGTAATCAGTTTAGGGTTTACCGCAAGTTCATCGGAATCTTCCGGGAAAACGAAACAGAACACGATGGCAAGTACGAGAATGGATATATACCAGATTTTTTCGTACGTCGTGAAATAGTTCCACAAGTTTTTCAATTTCTGACCAAACGTCAGCTTCGGTGTATCTTTTACGTCTTTCATTTTTTTATTTTTCCTTTTCTTCGATTATTTTTTGATTTTTTTGTTTTTGTGCATTGTTCCGGCTTTTGCCGTTTTTTTTCGGATGCAACTCCCGACGGACGACTAAAACGCGTCTTTCGAAATTTTGCTCCAGCGTTTTTCGATGAATTTCATTTTCAAAGAAAGAGGCAGCGGCTTCGTTGCGGCGTTCATCAGCATGTTCCAGAAGCCGATAATCGCTTTTCGTTTGCCCTTTTCCGCAGCGCGCAGACTCTTTCTTGCCACCAGCGACGGAGGCTCGGCGGCAAGTTTGCCCCATGCTTTCTGCCCGCGGATTTGTTCACGCACGTCCTCGCGCGTGGGCATCGCGCCGGGAAGAATGACGGTTACGGTAATTCCGCGTTTTTTTACTTCGCGCGAAAGCGCCTGCGAAAACGAAGTAAGCGCGCCTTTCGTTGCCGAATAAACGGCGAAATACGGCATGGGATAAATGCCGGAAACGCTGGAAATATTGATGATTTTCGCCTTTTTCGCCGCGTGCTGCACTGCGTAAAGGCACATTGCCGCCGCACCTTCGAAGTTTGCGCGGCACTGGAAAAGCAGTTTTTCCTGCGTGTAATTTTCAAACGGTTTCTGGATATCCGCCCCCGCGACGTTGATGAGCATTTTCACCCGTTCGCCGCGCGCGGAAAGCGCTTCGAAAAATTCGCCGCGGCTTACTTCCGAAGATAGATCCATTGCTTTCGTAAATATTTCCGCGCGGAACGGAATACCGCTTTTCAACGCGGCAAGTTTTTCCTCGCTTCTGCCCGTCAATACCAGCGACGTTTCGCCGCTTTCGAGCCCGCTTTTTAGTTCTTTACTGTAAATCAGTTCGTTTATGAACGCCTTGCCGAGATAGCCCGTCGCGCCCGTTATTATGATGCAATTTTCCGCCATGATTCCGTCTGCTCCGTTTTGTCCGTTGTTCTGTTTAAAACGCCGCGGAAAACGATTACGTCCACACTTTTTCGGGATCAAAGCCGTAAATCTGCACGATTTGCATATATTCGCTGTTTGCCATATCGCGGGGCTTTACCACGCAGCCGCCGTTTGAATCGAGATCGATTCCGAACTGTTTATACGCATACCACACGACGTGCGCGCACTGCGTTCCCTTTAACGGCTGTTGATTTTTCTTACTGAAAATACCCGCGAATACCGTATACGGCACCCCGAGCAACTGTTTTTTGGCATATTCCGCCACTTCTTTGCGCGTTTCATCCGATATTTTTTCGGGATTCGGGCGCAGTACCATAAACGTAGCATAATCGTTGAATACGTTCACTGCGGTTAAATGACTGGTGGTGCCCGGCGTATTCGCTTCTACAATCAGTCCGTCGTCCGATACCACAAGCGCCGCGTGCCCGTAACGGAACCCGAGAACGTGCGTTGCCGAAGTTACGATGATATCCCCCTCGCGCACGGCGCCGATTGCCGCGTTTTTCCCCTCTTCCAGCTTCTCCCAGCACGTCCACGGGGCGAAACGTTCGCGATACACCGACACTTTTTCCATATAACATTTCTGAATGGTTCTGATCCGATTTTTACCGCTGCCGCTATTCCAAAGCCTGTCCGCCCCGATTTTCGTCAAGCCCGTCTGCGCGTACAATAACGCATAATCGTCTTCGGTAAGCTCGCTCTGCGATTTTTCCAACGTGGCGGTTAAATCGGCAAAATCGTAATCGGGCGTCCACTGCCGCCAGGTTGCGTCGGAAATCAACGTGGAAGCCTCCACGCCGATAAGCACAAGCATTAAAAACGCGGTAAAGCACGCAAAAACGCGCAGGAACGTAAGATACGCCCCGCCGCGTTTGATTTTTGTTGATTTGCCGCCCGATTTACTCAATTTGTTTTCCTTTGCGTTTACGTTTTCGCCCGTACGGCGCTATATGTTATTTATTTTTGTTCTCCGGCGCCGAAGATGCCCGTACCGATCCGCACCATATTGCTGCCGTTTTGCACGCACAATTTATAATCGCCGCTCATGCCCATCGAAAGCACAGACATATCGGCGTCGTTCGCTTTCATTTTATCGAGCAGCGCGCGCATTTTTTTCACCATGGCGCCGCCATCCTCTTCATCGATTCCGGCGGGAAGCATTGCCATGAAACCGCACGGTCTGATATTTTGAAGCGCGCGCACGAAGCGATACGCGGCTTCGGCATCCTCATATAAAAAGCCGCCTTTACTTTCTTCTCCGCCGATATTCACTTCGAGCAGAACGTTACTAACAACGCCGCGTTTTAAAGACATCGCAGAAATTGCCCGCGCGATTTTTTCGGAATCGCACGATTGAATCAGCTGTACTTTTCCTACGATATATTTCAGCTTGTTTTCCTGAAGTCTGCCGATGAAATGGCGCGGGAACGGAGGCAACAAATCGTTTTTATCGCGGAATTCCTGCGCTTTATTTTCGGCAACGGCGTCTATGCCGCCCGCCATCGCTTCTTTGATTTCTTCCTCCGTACGCGTTTTTGTGGCGGCGACGATATTCACGCGTTCGCCGAACGGATTTTCGGATATTTCCTCGCGGATTTTCCGTATATTGTTCTGTATTGAAGATTCCATAAGTTTTCCGCCGCAAGATTTCCGCCGCGCACCGTATTTTCCTTTGATTTTTGCTTTGCGACACAAACATTATAGCGATTTTTTTGTATCTTGTCAATTTGGTTACGTACTGAAATCAGGAAAAAATCTATTTTTTTCTCTCACCCCCGCCTTTCGCAACAATTATAAAACAAAAAAAATAAGAAAAAACTTTAAAAGACTATGGAAAAACATTTGACAAACAGCGCAAGAAACGGTATAATGATTGAGTACTTTGGGGATATGGCTCAGTTGGTAGAGCGCCTCGTTCGCAACGAGGAGGCCACGAGTTCGAATCTCGTTATCTCCACCATAAGGAACCGTGGTCGAACCCGCGGTTCCTTTTCATTTGCGTAAAAGGCGTTGCAGGGATAATCGTTAAGACGAAAGTCGCGGAAAAGAAAAATTCTTACGACTGGCTGACGAAACCCAGTCAAAACGGTAAGCTTGTAAAGAAAACTAAATAATATACGATTTAAGGCGATAGAACGTTGATTCTACCGCCTTTTTCTTTGCAATTGATTTGTTGCACCACCCGCTTTCTTCGTCGAACGACGAAATTTATCGCCTTTCGTCGTCGCGTTGTAGCACAGTGAAATGCAAAAGTCAACGGCAAAAATTATTGCCAAAAATTCGCATGACTTCCTGTCGTCAACGCAACGATTTTTGTGCTTTTTCGTTGACTTCCGTGTAACCGAGTACGCCCCTGCGAAATCAACGAAGAAACTCATCGCGCGCAACAGAAAACGCAAAAACGGAAAAATCGAGTACAAAAAAATTCCCGTGCCGAAGCAGGCGCAGGAACTGATCGAATGGAACAAACCGCTCACCGCCGATTTGCACCGCTTGAAAATTAACGATATGATGAAAGATTTACTCGCAGGAAAAACGGCTTACTGCCTGCGCCATACGTTCGCCACGTTCTGTCAGCAATACGTCCGCCCAGACATTGTGGATATCCGGATGGGCGATTCGCCGCAACGCCTTGTAGGCAAAGTTTATACGCATTTTCCCGATGATTTTATGAAAAAACAAATGGACTTAGTAATTTCCCCTACGCCGACAAAAAAATAGTTAACAGAGCAACTATTTCCTTCCCCAAATTCTTCCCCAAATGATGCCGAAATCGCAAAAATGAGTGTATAATTATACATTTATACAATATAAAATTATCGTTTATGCAATGATTTTTGCATAAACGCTAAGCCATGGTGGACAATGATTAACCTAAAACGAATTTTAAGCTAAACCCCGATATTAAAAACAGTAAGAATCAATGCATCTAGATAAAATCAAAAAAAATTGTTTGAGAATGTTTTATCTTGAATAGTGATTTCAGATTTATTGCTCGTTTCTGAATTTTTCTTTACAGCAGCTTTAACGTTTTTATTTCATACGGTTTAAAAATCAGGTCGGGCGCGATTTCTTCACAACCGTTTTCCAAAAAATTCGTTTTGTATAATTTTTTAAAATCGCCCGCAAGTTTTGCCTTTTGTACGGCAGGCGTATCGTTATATAATCGCAGAATATTTCCTGCGCCGTCGTACGCACGTTTCACCGTTTCGATGATAACATGAGAATTATTCGTACTCGCAAACGAATCTTTTTCCGCCGCTTCGCAAATATAAAGCGGACGATTCAGCGCGTATGCCGTTTTAGCCACGTCGCTTTCGTACACGTTTCCGCTATGCGGCAACACGGCATAGGTAAATTTCTGCGTGCCCTTATTTCATTGAAAACTCCTTTCGATTTACTGTTATTATTATAATTTTTCTCACCGTAAATAGGAAATCAC
>OMGY01000901.1_pt1 | contig 30721 bp, 29 predicted proteins | sample 1674461 | NCBI WGS metagenome assembly OMGY01 (sample SAMN05578579, study PRJEB25193) | human gut metagenome | biome: Human Microbiome; feature: human-associated habitat; material: feces | host: Homo sapiens | place: USA:Birmingham | reverse complement strand
TTGAACAAGAGAAAATAATAAAAGATTTATATTCAAATTTAATATATTCAAATAATATTAATTTATTAGATAAATTTAAAAATGAAAAAAATAACTATATTTATTATAAAACAGATCATCATTGGACTAGCAACGGCGCCTATATTGCTTATACTGAATTTTGCAAAGCATTAGGACTCACTGCCAAATCTAAAGATGAATTTGATATTGTAAATGTTACTGATAAATTTTATGGTAGCTTATCATCTAAAATAGGTGTTTTAGGAAATACTTCTGATAGCATAGAACTATACGTTCCTAAATATTCTCCTATGGTTGTAAATTATATTTCTGAACAATTTAAATCATCTACTTTATTTAAAAGTGAAGCATTAAATACTAAAGATAAATATGAAGTTTTTACAGGAGGAAATCACCCTTTAATAAATATTAAATCTACTGGTGATCCTAGTAAAAAGCTTCTTCTTATTAAAGATTCATATGCCAACTGCTTTTTACCATTTTTAACATCTCACTATGGTGAAATTTTTGTGGTGGATTTAAGATATTATTATGACAATATAAATACCTTAATAGAAAACAATTCAATTACTGATCTTTTATTTTTATTTAATGCAAATACCTTTAATTCAGATGATTCAATTTTAAACATACAGTAAATTTTCTTATATTTTAAAGGGGCTGTGTACTAATTATTTAGTACCACAGCCCCTTTCATTGTTCTACATTTCTTCCTTTATCTTTATTACTTCTTCAATTGATATTCCGGCACCTTTAGCTATAGTTTCTAAATCAACACCAAGAAGTAAAAAACTCTTTACATTTTTAATTTTTTCCTCCTTCTTGCCTTCTTCTATTCCTTCTGCCCTTCCTTCCGCTCTACCTTCAGCTCTTCCTTCAGCTCTTCCCTCTTCAGTAGCTTTTATAATGGCACTTGCTTTATTTAATAATGATTCTTTTCTCTTTTCATAAAGCATTCTCTCCCTAGAATTTGCACTTAATCTAACTAGTTCTTCTTTTGCTTCTCTTATTTCTTTTTTGCACATCTCTAGATTTGCAATAACATCACCTTCTGGATTGCTTATAAACTCAACCCAAGCCGTTAACATATCTGTTATTTCTTCTGAATTTTCCACTTTTTTAAGCTTTGGTATTTCAATGAAATGAATCTCCATTATATCTGTAAGCTGTTCATTTGTTTCAATTTCTTTTAGTCTATATGCATTGTGATACCTATCATTTTTCAAGTATTTAAAATCCAATATATTTATACAAACTGTTTTTGCTAACTTTTCATAGTTATCACCTTGAACAATTTGTTCCTCATATAGCTTACTCCAATAGTAAAGACTACGCTTTATCATGTTATATTCATTTTTAACCTGTATCTCTACATTAATATATTCTCCACTATTTGTTATAGCTTTTATATCTAACCTGCTATACTTATCTTCTATATGCTCTTTTTCTATATCTGAATTTTTAATTTGTACTGATTTTATAGGATCAGTAGGTTCCATCACTGCATTTAAAAAAGATATTAATATTTCAGGATGTTTCTCATTCCCAAATATTTTTTTAAATACAAAATCTATTTTAGGGCTTAATAAAACTCTAGGCATATACTAACACTCCATTACGTAATTTATATAAGCTATTATATCATTTTTATTTTAATTCTTAACATTGTTTTTTGATTTATTCATAACAACATATCTTAAAAACAAAACCAAGAGCATAAAAATAGGCTGCATGAAATTTATTTCAAAACAGCCTTTTTCACATTATTTTTCTATGTAATTTATAACATGTTTTATTATCATATTAATGCTTCCATCACCATTTCTTTGAATTTCAAATTTACTATTATCATGGTAAGTTTCTTCATTAATATATAAGTCAATATCTTTATCTATTTTTAATCTTAAACGCTTTAATTTCTTTTCAACCCAAGCTTTATCAACAGATACTTCCTCTTCAATTCCTTGACCTTTGATAAAAGTAGAAAAATCTTGTTTTGCATTTGGCTCATTGTGGAATAATTGAGTTGCTAAATCTTCTATATTAATAGAATCATCTTCTTTTAATCTACTTTTTACAGCTGTTCTTATTTTTTCAGCCTTTACTGCATCTTCTGTTACATTACTTCTTGTCCATGCTTCTGTAGCTTTTAAAAATGTCTTTGTCATATCTCTGTTATTAGCCACCACTGAACATCCTAAAAAATGGTTCATAAAATAATTAGCACCATATTCTTCATCATCTTTAGATCTTCTTTGTTTATCTATAACATATAGATCAAACTTATTATCTTCTCTTATTGGCTTTATAAATGCAGCTTTTTGAATTCTTTGACCACTGCCTGGAAGCCCTGCCATTTGTGGAACTATTCCTATTCCTATTTTATCTTCAACAAAATCTACTTGATGAGTATAGTTTTTAACATAATCCATTTTAAGTATACCTATCATTGGTCCTTGATCTGTTATTAAAGAAACAACAATTAAATCACATGATGGAATATTAGTATTACCATTCATTATGGCAAATAATTGTCTTGCTAGTTCCTTAGAAAGATTCACTATATCATGGTCTACACCATTTAAATAATCCTGTACAATTTCTTTAACTATATTTCTTTCTTCCTTAAAAACAGCTGTTTTTAATTCTTCATCTTTAAAACATTTTTCAATATGTCTATATAAAAACTTATATATATCTTCTGTAAGCTCTAAAGTAAATTCATTTAAAATTGGATCAGGACTATTACTATCTAATATATGTATTACTGCTTCTTGAATATTTATGTCATTAACGTATTCCAAAGAAAACACCCCTTAATGGTAAAAATTAATAATTAAAAATGAAAACTTAAGTTGCTCAAATATACTATTCTTGTATTAACATTTTCATTGTATTTAATCTTAAGATTTGCAAGCATAATAATTAAATTCATTTTTAATTTTCAATTAATTATAAATAAATATTAGTGTGTTTACAACTTTATTATTTGAAATCATAGAATATTAAATATTCTGCTCATTAAATTTCTTGTTTTTTTTGTTATAATAGAGGTTATAATTATAATACAAAAAATTATTATTTAAGGAGCATATTATGACTGAAAAATTACTTATTATAGATGGCAGCAGTTTGCTAAGCACTAGCTTTTATGCCACTGCTACTGCTTACTTAATGGCTAAGACTGACGAAGATAAAGAAAAAGCTCTAACAAGACTGATGAAAACTTCTGACGGAAGATATACTAACGGTGTATTTCCTTTCATGAGAACGCTTTTATCTTTAATTAAGAAAAACCAACCTACTCACTTAGCAGTGGTATGGGATGTTTCAAGACAAACCTTCAGACAAGAAATTGCTGGTGGTACATATAAAGGTACAAGAAAAGCAACTCCTCATCCATTAAAAGAACAATTTATCAGTACACAAAACCTTCTTCAAGGAATAGTACCTCAATTCTTAAGTGGAAAAGATGATGAAGAAGTATATGAAGCTGATGACTTTGCTGGATCACTGGCAAAAAGATTCCAAAATGAAATTCCTGTTTTCCTTCATACTAAGGATGAAGATTATCTTCAACTTGTGGACACAAACACTAGAGTATGGCTTGGTAGTAGCAAGGCTGATAAGATGTTTGAAGATTTAGGTTTAAACAGACAGGAATTTAACGTACCTGATGGCTTCTTTGAATTTACCCTTTCAACGTTAAAAGATATAAAAGGGTTAGAACCATATCAAATAGTTGAATATAAAGCTCTTTGTGGAGATACTTCTGATAATATTCCTGGAGTTAAAGGTGTAGGTGAAAAAGCTGTTATTCCTCTTCTTCAAGAGTATGGAAATATTGAATCAATATATGATACAATAGAAAACCTTTCTTCAAAAGAAGAAAAGGAATTAAAGAAATTCTTTAAAGAGAGCTTAGGCATTGGAAGATCACCTATTTCTTATATGCTTGCTGAAGGTGTTATTGCTTTAAGCAGTGGAGAAAAAATTAACTACAATGTTATTTTTGATGAAGTTACTGAGGAAGATAAAGCATTACAACCTTTATTTGAAGAAAAGCTTGGAAAATTAAGATTCCCTATAAGACTTTCTAATGCTGAAGATATAGAAAAGTTAAGAAATGAAGAAGTTTATGGAGTTCAATTATGTGCAAAAGAATCTGCTTTTATGAGTAAAGAACTTGCTACAATAAAAACTGATATAGAATCCATTGCAAATGTTAATCTTGATGATATTAAACTTAATATAAACTATGATGAACTAAAAGCAAGACTATTAGACTTTGAAATTAAAACATTAATTTAATAAGGAGAATAAATTTTATGAGAGAATTAGAAACAAGAATTGTTGATATTGATGTAGATGATATAAGAGAAAAATTGCTATCTCTTGGTGGTAAAAAAGTAAAATCTGAAGACCAAGTTAATGAAATTTATGATTTTGAAGATGGAAGACTGCTATCTGCTAAAGGTTATGCAAGAATTAGAACTGTTACAGACAGACTTTCAAATAAAGAAATTACTTTTATGACTACAAAGAAAATGTTAAGCCAAGATACATTTAAAGTTATGGAAGAAAATGAAACTATAATTATGGATGCTGAAATGGGAAGAAAAATCTTCTTATCATTAGGTCTTAAATTGAAAGAATCTATAAAAAAATATAGAGAAAGCTATGAACTTGAAAATGCTCTTGTGGAAATAGATATTAACGATAAAAGCTTCTGCCCTTTCCCTTATATTGAAATAGAAACAGATTCCATTGAAAATTTAGAAAAAGTTGTTACTTCTCTTGGATATACTTTAGAAGATACTACTTCTCAAACTATTTATGATATTTTAGCCGAAAGAGGAATAACTGGAAGTACTCCTGGAAGATAATAAGTAGTATAGACTATCTACAGATTTGTATAAATTATACAAAAAATAGCTAGATATTGGATAATTCTAGGTAGTCTAGCTATTTTTATTGCTTATATATTACACAATTATCTAACATAGTCTAATGTTAAAATTGCAAACTTTTATTTTGTATATCTACACTTTTAAAATATACTATATTTGATCTAATTTACTATATTGTTCTACTTCATCCCATGTTGGAATTGATTCTAATGCACCTATTCTTGTAGTTGTAATTCCTCCAACTAAATTAGCTGTTTTTATTATATCTTCTATGCTTTTATTAGGAGTATTAAGCACTTGTGCAATAACAGCACCTATAAAAGCATCACCAGCACCTGTTGCATCTACCATTTTCATTTCGTTTGTTGGTATTAATATTTGTTTTTCTTTAGTTGTAAGAAGTGCACCTTTTTTACCTAAAGTTATTATTAAGTTTTCACAACCTAAATCTATTATATATTTAGCTGCTTCTTCTATGTTTTCCATGCCACTTATTAAACATGCTTCTTCATCACTAAGTTTAACTATTTTACTGTCTTTTATAAAGTCCTTACAGCAACTTACAAAAGTATCTTTATCTTCACAAAATAAAGCGTCTCTGTAGTTTGCATCAAAAGTTATTATCTTATTATTTTTTAATGCATAGTCTTTTAGCTTGTAATAAGTATTCTTTAATTCTCCTTCAAGAAATGCTGTTGCACTTCCAAAATGGAATAAATCGAATTGATCAAGATTATTCTTTATTTCATCAAAAGTTAAATCTGAATCTGCATTTCTCATAAACTTAAAATCTCTATCCCCATCTTCTTTAAGTGAAACAAAGGCTAAAGTAGTGCTTTTATCTTTTAATTTAATCATCATTTCAGTATTAATATTATTTTTTTTAAAAGTTTCCTCTAAAAACTCCCCAAAAAAATCATCTCCAACTGTTCCACAAAAATATGCATCTGCTCCAAGCTTAGATATTGCAGCAGCAACATTAGCAGGTGCACCTCCAGCTTTTCTAATAAATCCACTTGTATCTTTTAAAGCTTTTCCATGCTCATTAGATACAAAATCAATTAATGCTTCTCCAGGGCAAAGTACTTTTTTCATCTTCCATTCCTCCAATAATATGCTAGATAAGAGTACTACTATTTTAAAAATGCGGTACTCTTAAACTTTTTCAATTTATAAAATAATATCAGGATTATTTATCTCAAACATTTCCAATTCATTAATATTATCATATTTAATGTATGATTGCATATTGTATACTACATTTGTAATTACATACTTTCCACCATTTATAAAAATTTCAATTATTCCGTTATCTACAAATATGTCTAACTCGTATATTCCATCTAATTTAGATGATTTAAATTTTACTGCTTTGAAATCAGTATCTGCAAATACACCGCTTCTATCAACTGCTATGCTATCATCTTCTACACATATTTTGTATCCTCCAATATTTATATGACTTTCTTTGTTTAGCTTTACTTTTATTCTGCATGGATTATTAATATCAAAATCTGATCTATTTATTTCTTTTGTAAATAAGTTTTGTATATTTTCTGTAACTGCAAAATGTACTTTATTATCTATTACATTTATTACTCTTGGAAGAGTCATCATACCTATCCATTCTTCACCTTCAAACTTCTTAGGCATACGAACCCAGCCAATTAAAATTCTGTTTCCATCTTTGTCTAAAGTTGTTTGAGGTGCATAAACATCAAGCCCTTCATCTAAATAACTATATCCATTTGTTATTTTCATTTCACAAGTTTCTTCATCAAAATCTACAATTGAGTAAATAGAATTATTTGTATAGTTTACCCCATCATTTGTTATATGTTCAGGAGACATAATTAAAATATATTTTCCATCTACATTAACTAAATCTGGACATTCCCACATATCACCTATACTTTCATCGTAGCAACGGTTTTTGTATTCCCAAGATTCTCCGTCCTTACTTGTGTAGAAAAGAGCCTGTCCTATATATCCTTCTACACCTTCTTTTTCAAACTTACTTCCAACTATCATTGAATATCCATCTTTATATTTCCAAACCTTTGGATCTCTTGTATGAGTTTTATTACCTAATTTTCTATCAGTTATAGGTGGAATAACAACTTTTTTATCATTAAAGTTATCAAATGTATATCCATCCTTACTTTCTATTTTCACTTGGCACGCTTCAAATGATTCATTATCATATGGTCTATGAATATTTTCATCTTCAGTCCTTAAATATTTAATTCCAGTATAATAAAATTGTAGTTTATCATCTTCTATTAATGCTGTTCCTGAGAAACATCCGTTACTGTCAAATTTCTTACTTGGGAATAATGCAATACCGTGATGTTCAAAATTTACTAAATCCTTACTAGTTGCGTGTCCCCAATGTGTAGTTCCCCACTCTGCAGCATATGGGAAGTATTGATAGTATAAATGATATTCTCCTTTATAATATATAAATCCGTTAGGATCATTTATCCAATTTTTAGGTGATGTAAAATGTAATTTAGGCCTTCTCATTAATTTTCCTCCTAGTGCTCTAAAGTTAGAGTATTTCTTAATTTTAATATATTTTCTTCAGCGTTCTCTAAAGTTAGAGTATTTCCTAAGTTTAGTATATTTTCTTCAGTATCCAAGTCAAAGAAATGAACTTTATTTACATTGATTACAAATTTGAATTGCTCTCCAATTTCCTTTACGTCTTCTTTTCCTACTCTTGCTACTGCTGTAGTGTTGCCTATTTTAAAATACAGGTTATTTTCATTTCCCATGATTTCTGTATTTTCTATAGCTGAAGTAATAATACTGTCTTCAAATAATCCAATATTTAGATTATCAAGCTTTATATCTTCAGCTCTAAATCCCATACATAATTTACCTTGTCTGTTGTTCATTCTTTTTAATATTCCTTCTGGAAGAGTTATTTTGCTTCCATTTTCTAATATAGCTTTATTTCCTTTAACTTCAACATTAATAAAGTTCATTTGTGGTGAGCCTATGAAGCTTCCAACAAATTTGTTTCTAGGATTGTCATATAAGTCCATAGGTGTTCCTATTTGTTGTATTATTCCATCTTTCATAACAACAATTCTATCTGCCATAGTCATAGCTTCAACCTGATCATGGGTAACATAAATTGTAGTACTTCCAAGTTCTCTATGCAATTTACTTATCTCATTACGCATACTGACACGTAATTTAGCATCTAAATTACTTAAAGGCTCGTCCATTAAGAATACTTTTTGATTACGTACTATTGCTCTTCCAAGTGCAACCCTTTGACGTTGTCCTCCAGATAAATTCTTAGGCTTACGCTTTCTGTATTCTTCTAAACCTAAAATCTCAATTGCCCAGTTTACTTTTTTCTTTATTTCATCTTTTGGAGTTTTAATATTCTTTAATCCAAAAGCTATATTATCTTCTACTGTCATATGAGGATATAATGCATAGTTTTGGAACACCATAGATATTCCACGTTCTCTTGGCGGCGTATTATTGACTATATCTATTGAAATAGTTCCTCCAGTTATTTCTTCAAAACCTGCAAGCATTCTTAAAGTTGTTGATTTACCACATCCTGATGGTCCTACAAATACTATAAATTCTTTTTCATCTATGGATAAATTAAAATCAGTAACTGACTTCTTTGTTGCATTCTTATATTGTTTTTCTACATTCTTAAATTCTATAAAACCCATTTTTATCGCCTAACCTTTCTTTTATTTATATAAATTTTAGCCCTCTTTTGATCCTGATGACATTGCTCCTTCTACTAATTGCTTAGAGAAAAGAGAATATACTATTAATATTGGTATTGTAACCAGTGTTATAGTTGCAAGTACCTGACCTGTTGTAACATTATCATTTGCAGTAATTGAATTTAATCCTATTTGAACTGTCAATAAATTGCTTGATGTAAACACCAATGATGGCCATAAAAAGTCATTCCATATTCCTAAGAATGTGAATACCCCTACTGTTGCTACTATAGACTTTGACATAGGTATAACAACTCTGAAAAAATATTTTAATGGACCACAATGATCTAGCTGCGCTGCTTCATATAAATCATCTGGAAGCTTCATAAATACTTGTCTAAATAAGAATATGTTAAACGGACTTACAATCATAGGAAGAATATATCCAACTACAGTATTTAATAGTCCTGCTTTTGCAATCATTAAAAAGTGAATAATACTTATAGTTTCCATAGGTACAATCATTAATAGTAGTATTATAAATACCCATACTTCTTTAAATGGAAAATTTATTTTTGCTAAAGCATATCCTGCTAGACCATTAACTATAATACTTAAAACTATAAGTATTGCTGCATAAACTAACGTATTAGTCATATATCGCATTAAACTGCTGTTTGTAATAATAGTTATATAATTTTCAAAAAAGTTATCAAAGCTTAGTGGTGGAAGAAATGCTGCTATACTGTTCATATCTTGTGTTATCATAGCATCTGGTTTAAAAGAATTTACAACCATCCATATAATAGGAAACAAAAACAATATTGATAATGCAAGCATAAAAATTATAAGAATTCTATTTAAAATTTTTCCTTTATTTGAAAGCATATTAATCCTCCTTTTTGTTTGTAAGTTTATATTGAATACCTGCAAGTGCAATTACTATAATTGCAAATACAATTGCCATTGCTGAAGAATATCCCATATCCCAATTAACTGTACCAGTATCATAGATATAGTACACAAGTGAATATGTTGAGAAAGCTGGTCCTCCTCCTGTCATCACCATAGGCTGAACTAATAATTTAAATGCTCCTATTGTAATTGTTAATAATATATATATTGAGATTGGTTTAAGTTCTGGAACTGTTACATTCCAAAATTTGCCCCATCCACTTGCATTATCAATTTCTGCTGCTTCATATAAACTAGGAGAAATAGCCTGCAAGCCACCTAGAAAAATAATCATCTGATATCCCATTCCTTGCCATATACTTAATGCTGATATAGAATTAAGTGCTTGATCTTTACTGAATATAAATGGCTGAGATGATATTCCAATAGCATTTAACATATTGTTTAATATACCTTCAGGGCTGTAAATCTGCATCCACAAAGTTGATACTACTGCAAGTGACATTACTACTGGAATAAAAAATGCTATTTTGAAATATTTTTTACAATGAGTAACTTTATTTATGCCAAGTGCTAAAAGTAATGCTCCTCCCATCTGCAATGGTACAACTACAAGTGCAAATTTTATTGTATTAAAAAATGCTTTTCCAAATAACTCATCATTAAATAATCTTGTATAATTTCTAAGTCCAACAAACTTTGTTGCGCTAGGATTTAATGTAAAAAAGTCTGTAAAACTAAATATCAAAGTTAAAATCATAGGAATAAACAAAAATAATGTTAGTAACACTAATGCTGGACCAAAAAAAGCCATTCCCATTATCTTTTCTCTTATCTTATTCATTACTTTCCACCTCCAATTATATTAATCTTGATAACGTATTAACTTATCTTCTATTCTTCTCATTGTTTTATATAACGATTCTTCTGGTGTTTCATCATTTAATAGTACACCTTCAATAGCCTGCTGATATGATGTACTTATCTGAGGATAGGCTGGTGATTTTGGTCTTGGATGACCATAGTTAACAAGCTGATAATATGCTGTTTTAAATAATTCATCAGTTTTAAATGCATCAATATTTTCATAAGCTTCAAATGTAGATGGTAAATTACCTGTTAAGTTATACATATCTATGCCACTTTCTGCATTAGTTAAAACCTTGATTGCTTCTTTTGCAGCCTCAGGGTTTTTACAAGATGTAGTTGTTGCAAAAGCCCATCCTCCTGTTGGTGTATACTTTTCTCCATTCCAATCATTTCCCACTGGATATGGTGCTATTCCTAAATTAAAATCTGGATAGTTATTTCTTATATTTGTAATAGCCCATGCTCCATCAAATTTAAATGCAGCTCTTCCCTTTTCAAATAAATCACTTATTGTATATTTAGGTATATATCCTTTGTCTGTAATTTCTTTAAAATAACTAATAGTTTCTACATTCTTTTCAGAATTAAATACTCCATTAACCTTTAAACCATCAGAGCTTACAAAATCTCCACCATTTGACCATATAAATGGTGCATAAAAATAAATAGTTGTTTCCCCTGCTGGGAATGACATATCTATTGGATATCCATTTTTTTCATCTAAATAGTTCTTAACTTTTTCGCAGACCTTGTTTAATTCATCCCAAGTCCATGGATTATCAAATGATGGTACTTGTATTCCTACTTCGTTTAATATATCTTTGTTATAAAAAAATAACGTACTAGATTCCATTAGACCTAATGCATATAATTTATTGTTTATTGTTCCCTGCTCTATTACTGACGGTAAATATTTAGCCTTTTCATCATCAGTTATACCTACTAAAGGCTGAATTATGTTGTTTGCAACATAAGCTGATACATTTGGACCATCAACAGTTATTATGTCTGGAAGTCCTCCAGAAATTACTGATGAATTTATTTTATCAGTATATCCTCCTCCACTTTCGTTACGAGGTACAAATTCAACACTTAAACAATACTTACCATTGTATTCTTTATTAAACCTTTCTACTGAATTTTTATAAGCTTGTCCTTCTGGAGTTTCTTCTATAACATGAACCCACATTGTTATAAGCTCCTCGCCTTTGTCGTATCCTTGAATATTTTTATTAGATACTTCTGCATTTCTAAAAGAACATCCAAAAAGATTAAAACAAAATATTAGTAAAATAAAACCATAAAATTTCTTCACTATTCATTCCTCCCATTTTAAATTACCGATAATGTAACCGGTTACCCTAATCAAAGTATATCAGGAAAACATTTACAAATCAATATGTTTTTAACATTTTTTGATAAAATTAATATTTAATGGTATAATTTCATTAATTTTAATATTCTTTTGCTTTACATAGCTTTAATACATATTTTAAACCTTGTATTTATAAACTTAATATAAGGATTATTGAAATAGGAGGTAAATACATGAAAAAAAACATCACTTTTAGTGATATAGCTAAATATACAAATTTTTCTAAAACAACAATATCAAGATATTTTAATTCTCCAGAAACTTTGACTCAAGCTTCAATACAAAAAATTGAAAAAGCATTATCAGAATTAAATTATACTGAAAATAAAGTTGCCAGAAGTTTAGCAAATGGTAAAACTGAAATTATAGGAATTATAATCCCTAACTTATTTCTTCACTATTATTCTCAAATATTAAATAATATAATAGATACCTATAGTAAATATAATTATAAATTTTTAGTATTCTTAGGAAATTCTGATCCAAATGAAGAAATAAAATATATAAAGGAACTAATGGCTTATAAAATTGAGGGACTCATCATATTAAGTCATTCTATAAGTTCACATCAATTAAAAGAATTTAATATTCCAATTGTAGCCATAGAACGTGAAGACAATTATATATCAAGTGTAAATAGTGATAATTATTCTGGTGCTGAAAAAGCAAGTAAATTACTAATTAAGAATAAATGTGATATATTAATACATATTAATGGAAAAATAAATGACAATACTCCTGCTTACAAGCGTATTGAAGCATTTAAAGAAACTTGCGAAAGGAATAATCAAGCTTTTAAAATTTATATGTCAGACATTAAAAGTTCTTTTGAGGAAAGCTATAATTCTCTTTATCAAATTTATTTAGATATTGAGAAAAATTATCCTTATGTAAAAAAAGGAGTATTTCTAAGTAATGATACACATGCAAATATATTTCTAAATATTCTTATAAGAAATAAAAAAAGTATACCAGACGAATATGAACTAATAGGCTTTGATAATTCTCCAATTTCTACTGAAGCAATAATTCCTATAACAACAATAAGTCAAAATATTGATAAAATATCTGACTATGCTATAAAGTCTCTATTAAGACAAATAAACCTTAAAAAAAATAATAAAATTGCACCTATTGAGCATATTGTTGTACCAACTGAATTAATAGTTAGAGATACTACAAGTAAGTATTAAATTTTCCAATGAATATTAGTTTTTATTATTTGGCTCTGTTAAACAATAAGTTTGATTTTAACCCCACAACAAACTAGTTATGGGGTTATCATTATAATACTAATTCCTAACTGCACATCCACTTTACAATACATTATAATATTTGCTATTTTTTGCACAAAAATAAAACCAACTAAGACTAATCTGAGTTGGTTTTACTGTGAAATTTCACTACTATTATCTAAAACAAATTTCTTAAATAATGTTACTGATGGTGTTTGATATTTATTTTTTATAGTTGCCATATATATATCTTTCATGTGAAGGATTATTAATAGGTAAAACTTTAACATTAAAATGCTTAAGTGATGATATTTTAGGAACCACTGCTATTCCATAATCTATTTCTACTAGCCCTGCCACTGCATTATTTTCTTCCACTTCACAAACTATATTTGGCTCTATATTTACTTCTTAATATTTATTATAACATACATTATATTTATTATTTATTTTATAATAGGATAATTATTCCTATGGCATTTTCATCTAAATCTTAAAACAAACTGACGAAAACCACTTCTTATACATCTTTTTGCATTAAGTTTCTTTTTTAATTGTTGTAATTTCATTTCAGTATTATTAATTCTAGCCTCAATTTTTTCTTTTTGAATATCTTTTTCTATTTTTTTCTTAGCAATATCCTCACATGATGAACATATAAACTCACTTATAGAAATGCCTTTTTCATCTGCCATTTAAAGCTTCTCTCTTCTTTTTGATGATTTTATAAAAAGCTCTTCTAAGCCTTCCTTATCTTCATCTTCAATACATTTAAGTATTTTATTAAATTCATTTTCAAAAGCTTTCATGGACTTTAATAAGTTTTTCTTGTTTCCTAAAAACAATTGACTCCAAAGACTTTCATTTATATTGGCAATTCTAGTTAAATCTCTATAACTATCACCTATAAAACTTCCTGTATCTCTTCCCTCTTCATCACTATTAATAAGTGCAACAGCCAATGCATGAGGAAGTTGACTTGTAAAACCTATCATTTCATCATGATACTTAGGCGTTATTACTTTAATATGACTAAATCCCAAATCATAAACAATATTCTTTATTATCTCAATATTAGCTTCTTTATTCTTTTCAGTGATGGTAATTAAATAATTAGCTCCTTTAAAAACCTTATCACTAGCATATTCTATACCTTTTTTCTCTCTTCCAGCCATTGGATGACCAAATACAAAATCAATATTTTCTGGCAATATACTTAATACTTCATCAATAAACAATTCCTTAATTCCTGTAACATCATTTATTATAGCTCCATCTTTAAAGTTATGCTTATTATTTTCTATAAAGCTTTTAATTAAATTGGGATATATTCCTAAAATAATTATATCAGCTTCCCTAATTACTTCTTTTCCTTCAACATACCCTTCTTTAATTATACCCATTTCTTTAGCTTTTCTTAATGTTTCAGTATTAGTATCTATACCATAAACATCTTCATATCCAGCATTTTTTAATGCCATGGCATAGCTACCACCAATAACCCCTAGCCCCACTATTACTATTTTCATAAATTCTCTCCCCAACTCTTAATTTAATTATGAATGATGAATTACGAATGATGAATGAATGATAAAACTCACAGAGTTTTTATAATTATATTTTCTAAACTCCCTTAAGGGAGCTTATTCCTTAATTCATAATTCATCATTCATCACTCATCATTTACTAAGTTCATCATTCATCACTCATCATTTACTAAGTTCATCATTCATCACTCATCATTATCTAAGTTTTTTCCCTTCCATTTCAGCTATTACTTTTACCTTCTTCATAAGCTCATCAAAAGCAGCTGGCTTAATTGATTGTTGTCCATCACTTAATGCACATTGAGGATTGTTATGAACTTCTATCATAAGTCCATCAGCTCCAACAGCTATGGCAGCTTTTGCTAATGGTTCTACTAGATACCAGTATCCTGCTGCGTGGCTTGGATCCACTATTATAGGTAAATGTGATAATCTTTTTACCACTGGAATTGCACTTAAATCTAATGTATTTCTTGTGTAATTTTCATAAGTTCTTATTCCTCTTTCACAAAGAATTACATTTTCATTTCCACCAGCCATGATATATTCTGCAGACATTAGCCATTCTTCAATAGTTGCTGCAATCCCTCTCTTAAGAAGTATTGGCTTATTAGTCTTACCTAATTGTTTTAATAAATCAAAGTTTTGCATATTTCTTGCACCAACTTGAATTACATCAACTCTGTCAACAAATTCATCAATATAATCTGTAGACATTATTTCTGTTACTATATTTAATCCTGTTTCCTTCTTAGCAATTTCTAAAAGCCTTAATCCTTCAAGTTCAAGCCCTTGGAAACTATAAGGTGATGTTCTTGGCTTAAAAGCTCCCCCTCTTAAGAAATTGGCACCTGAATTCTTAACTGCTCTAGCTACTTCTACAATTTGTTCTTCACTTTCCACAGAACAAGGTCCTGCCATTACCCCAAGATTTCCTCCACCAATTAAAGTACCATTTACATTGATTATACTATCATCAGGCTTAAATAATCTATTTGCCTTCTTAAAAGGATCTTGTACTTTTAATACCTTTTCTACCCCTTCATAAGTTAAAATCTTATCTGGATCTATCTTAGAAGAATCTCCTACTAAACCTAGAATGCAATATGTACCACCTTGCGATACATTCACTTCTACACCACATTTCTCTAAATTACTTTTCACAAAATTAATTGTATTTTCTCCTACTGTAGGTCTCATTACTACAATCATGCACTTACCTCCAATTACGCCTATTTATTTTTATAATTTTATCTAAACTCTTCGTTTCATTCTAAAATTCTCTTACCTTTATTGTATTATATTTTAACATAAAAAATATGCTAATTATATAATTTTATACTAACAGATTTACATTTATTTACTTATATTATGTTTTTTAACATAATATTTCTTTTAATTATACTTTATTTAACACTCTCTTTTTTACAATATTCTTCAACATAGTTTTTAAACATCTTCATTGTTGGACTTTGATATTTATTTTTTAAAGTAGCCATATAAATATATCTTTTATGTTTAGGATTAGATATTGGTAATATCTTTACATTAAAATATTTTAATGCTGTAATTTTAGGAACTACTGATATACCATATTTAACTTCCACCAATCCAGCTATTGCATTATTTTCTTCCACTTCACAAATAATATTAGGCTTAACATTAACTGCTTCAAACAATCCATCAATTATATGCCTTATTCCACTTTTATTACCAAAAGCAATAAATGGATATTCACTTATCTCTGCTAAATCCACTGAACTCTTACTGGCTAAATCATGATCTTTATCTACTATCACCACTAACTCTTCTTCCATTATAGGTACAAATTCTATTTCTTCTTCATCTTTAGCTATAGATGAAAATACTATATCATATTTTTCACTTTTTAAATCCTTTAATAAACATGATGTAGTTCCTTGTCCAAATGTAAATTTCACTTTTGAATTTCCTTCTTCATTTATAAATCCATTTACCAATTTAGGTACAAATTCAGGGCCTAAGGTAAATATATACCCTAATTCTACACTACCAGTTCCTATGCCTATTAGCTCTTTAATTCTCTTTTCGCCTTCTTCTAATTCTCCTAATGCTCTCTCTACATATTCATAATATATCTTTCCATATTTAGTTAACTTAATATTCCTGCCATCCCTTTCAAAAAGATATGTACCCAGATCTTTTTCCAATGATGACATTGCATGACTTAAACTAGGCTGGGTTATTGAAAGCTCCTCTGCTGCTTTGGTGTAATGCTCCAATTTAGCCAATACTCTAAAATATCTTAAGTAATTTAAATTCATCTTTTTTCTCCACCTATATCTAAATAAATATAAACTTAATTATATCTGAAATTATAACAATTTTTAAGCTAAAATATATAGCAATAAAAATAAGCTAATGTAAAAATAATATTTTTACATTAGCTTAAAACTATATTTTATAATCTTCCTATTCTCTTTAGTGTATCTGTTATATTTCTACCTTCATCAACACCTTCAATAATTCTTCTAGCTCTTACACTATCACCTATATTTATAACCTCTACTCCATTAGAAACAAACTTTTCTTCTAATTCATTCATTAATGGTGAATAAGCTCTCATTCCTAAGCATACAAATCCAAAATCGAATTCTAATTCTTCATCTACACCATTTTTATTAATAATGAAGCTATTTGGTTTAACTTCTAATAATGAAGTATCAACTCTTACGTCAACTTCCTTCTTCTTTAACATAGATAAGAAGTCTATCTTACTTACAAAATCTAATCCATTTCCTACTGCTGGCATTCTTTCAACAATTGTTACATGAGCACCTTTATGAGCAAAATACTCAACAACATCAAGTCCAACTGCTCCTCCACCTATTACACTAATTTTCTTACCTGCTAATTCCATTGCTTCGAATTCTTTAATATTTTTTATAAATCCAAAGATAGACATTACCTTCTCATTATCTTTATCAACCACGCTATGTAATCCGGTAATTGGTGGTAAAAGTGGATTTGAACCTGTAGCATTTACCACTACATCAGGCTTTAAATTTTCTATTGCTTCAATTGTAGCTGTAGTATTAGTAAATATATATAAGTTCTTTAATTTCTTTGCTCTGTTTATTAAATAATCTGGGAAATCATTTATTCTATCTTTAGCTGGAAGTTTTGCTATTTCTCTTGCTAATCCTCCTAAGTATGGCTTAGCTTCAAATAAGAATGTAGTACATCCTACCTCTGCCGCAGTACAAGCTGCTTCTAATCCAGCTGTCCCTCCACCTATAACTACTACATTAGTAGCTTGCTTTACCTTTAATTCCTTATGAGTATCCCCAAATATCACACTTGGATTAACTGTACATCTTACAGGTCTATTTAAGCCAATTCTATGTCCTGAACAAGCAATATTACAAGAAATACATTTTCTTAATTCATCTTCTCTTCCACTTTTAACCTTATTAACCCATTGTGGTTCTGCTATAAGTCCACGTCCTATAGCTACCATATCAGCATGTCCTTCTGCAATTATTCTTTCAGCAACTCTAGGATTTCTTATGTTTCCTGATGTTATAACTACTTTTTCTGGATACTTTTCTTTTACAGCCTTAGCCATGTATGAACGCCATCCATCTTCTAAATAGTTAGCATCTATTTGATATTGAAGTGAATCATTTAAAGCTGCTGATACATTTAAAATATCTGCATCCTCTTGTAAGTATTCTAACATTTCTAAAGAATCTTCTAATGTATTTCCACCTTCAACTAATTCCTCTGCACTAAATCTAAAACTTATTGGGAACATTGGACCTACTGCTTCTCTTACGGCTTTTAAAACCAATCTTGCAAATCTAGTTCTATTTTCAACACTTCCACCAAATTCATCAGTTCTTTTATTATATACAGGTGATAAGAATTGACATAATAAATATGAATGTCCTCCATGAATTTCAACAGCATCAAAACCTGCTATTTGAGCTCTCTTAGCTGCTTCTGCATATTTATGTACTATAGCATGTATTTCTTCCACTTCTAAAGGTCTTGGTACTGCCCCTCCAGTTTTTGATGGTATATTAGAAGCTGATACTGGAGTATTTCCTTCTATTCTTCCTGGAACTGCTGAAGCACCTGAGTGATTAATTTGAATAGCTACAGCTGCACCTTGTCTATGTAATCTTTCTGTTAATTTAAATAAATTTGGAATATATCTGTCATGATCTAATCTTATTTGAGTTGTTCCATTTGATCCTAAAGGAAAATCTACACAAGCATTTTCAACTATAATAAGACCTGTTCCACCTTCTGCTCTCTTTTCATAATATGTTATATGTTCATCAGTAAAATCTCCCATTGCTCCACCGTAGTTTGTACCCATTGGAGGCATTGCCACTCTATTTCTTACTGTCATATGTTTAATTGTTATAGGGCTAAAAAGGTTCTTATAATTATTCATTATTCTATCTCCTAACTATAAATTTATTTATCATTAGCTTTTTTATTAATTATATTTTTAATATTTTCAATATTCATATCTTTTCCTGTCCAACACTTAAATGATTCTGCACCTTGGAATATCATCATTCCGATTCCATTAATGGTAGGACATCCAACTTCCTCAGCAATTTCTAATAACTTAGTTTTTTCTGGTTCATAAATAATATCACTTACTATAAGCTCTGGTCTTAACATGTCCTTTTCAATAAATGTTTGACCTTCATAAGGTTTCATGCCAATACCTGTAGCATTAATAAAAATTGCCGATTCATTAATTTCTGCCTTTAATTTATCTTTATCATCAATATCAAAGAGATTTGCAATACAAGTGGTTTTTTCATTTATTATCTTCACTGTTTCTTGGGCTTTTTCGTAAAATTTATCTCTTTTATTAAATATAGATATTTCTTTTACTCCATCTAAAGCTGCTTGAATACAAATTGCTGTAGCAGCACCACCAGCTCCTGCTAAACTTATCTTTTTACCAATAACATCAAATCCAGCATCCTTAAGAGAGTTCATATATCCACTTCCATCTGTTATATGGCCTGTCAATACTCCATTATCATTAATAACAGTATTAACTGCCCCACATAGCTCTGATGTAAGAGTTAACTTATCCATATATTTTATTATTTTCTGCTTATAGGGCATTGACACATTGCATCCTCTTGCATTCATTGCTTTTAATCCATAAACTGCCGCTTCCAATTGCTCATCTTTAACTTCAAATGCTAAATAAGCATAATCTAAGCCTAATTCCTTAAATGCAGCATTATGCATCTTAGGTGAAAAAGAATGTTTTATTGGATTTGCCAGTAACCCTATTAAAGTTGTGCTTCCTGAAATAAATTTTTCCACTTTATTTCTCCTTAAATAATTGTTATTTTAATAACGTTAATTATTTAACGTTAACTTTATTATATTGTACCTATTCATACTATTCCAATTGATATTAACCGCATTATTTATAGATTGTTTCTATAGATTACTCATAAACACCAAAATATTATCTATAAATTACCATTCTCCCTCATTTTTAGGTTTACATAAAAAAGGAGCATCAAAATATTTGATGCTCCCTTTTTTCTACCTAATAAAATATTCTTTTATAAATTTTATAGTTATTTTCTATCTGACATAACTATCACTATTACTATTATGCTTTTTTATTATATTAGAAATTATTACATTTATTATGCTATCATATGTTAAAAATTTAATTTTTATTTATATATAAATCTACTAACTTATCACCAACTATATTTGTTATATTGTCATAAATTCCTCGGCTAGCATTGAACATTTTATTTCTTAATTCATCAGAAATTTTTATTATTTCCGTTCCACTTTCCTTAATAATATCTATTTTTTCAGATATTCTTGAATCAGAGGCTTTTCTTGCATATTCAATGGCTACTTCTGCAGCTTCATCTATTATATCTCTTTGTTCTTCAGCTAATTTTTCATAAAACTCTTCACTAACCACTAATGATATTAAATGTGCTAAATGATTGGTTTCAACAATATATTTCTGCTGTTCATGTAGCTTATTAGACACTATTACTTCATAAGGATTTTCCTGTGCATCTATAGTATTTTGCTGAAGCCCTATATAAACCTCGCTAAAAGTCATTGGTGTAGCACTTGCACCTATAGCCTTCCAAAAATCCATATGATTAACATTTTCCATTGTTCTAATCTTTTGATTCTTAAAATCACTTATATCTTCTATTACCTTATTGGTAGACATAACTCTAAAACCTTGGTCAGCATACCCCATAAGTTCATATCCCGAATTTCTATATGCCTCTTTCATAATAGATAAAAACTCTTCATTATCCACTACACTTCTAACTTCACTTATATCTGAAAATGCGCACGGTAAATCAAATATTGCAGCTTCCTTAATAAATGAAACCTGTGGTGCTGTATTTTGAACTACAAAAGGAATGTCTCCATCCTTACAACTTTCTAAAAGTTCTCTATCTCCACCTAACACACTATTAGGATATACCTCCACACGCATTTTCCCATCACTAAGTCTATTTACCTCTTCAGAAAACTTTTCTGCTAATATTTGTGTTACAGTATCTTCTGGACTTGCTGTGGCAATAGGCCATGCATATGTTTGCACATTATCATCTGTTGTTAATATACTACATCCTGTTAAATATGCAGTGAATATCAATGCAACTGAAAGACATATTGTTTTTCTTTTGTTCCTTTTTTTCATAATACACCTCCATTTTTATAACAGCATTAAACTTATTGATGGTATAAATGTAAATAATAATAATGCAATTAAGAAGCAAATAATCATTGGAATAGATTTTTTAGCTATATCCATAACTGGAACATCAGTTAATGAACTTGCCACAAAGAGATTTATCCCTATTGGTGGTGTAATAAACCCTATAGCTAAGTTTACAATCATAATTACACCAAATTGTACTGGATTTACACCTATAGCTGTAGCTATCGGTAATAATATAGGCGTTAATATAAGGATTGCTGGAGTAGTATCCATAACCATTCCAACTACCAATAACACTAAATTTATCACTAATAAGATAACTACTTTATTACTAAAGCTATTTAATATCCATTCACTTATTATCTGTGGTACTTGCATTAAGGTTAACACTCTTGAAAAAGCAACTGATGTTGCAAGAATAAATAATATTGGCGCAAAAGTCCTAATGGTTTCAACACATACATTAAATATTTCTTTAATCCCAATGCTTTTATATACAAATATACTAAGAATCAATGCATAAAATACGGAGATAACTGCTGCTTCTGTTGGTGAAGCTACACCTGAATAAATACAACCTAAGATAATTACAGGTGACAATAAGGCAAAAAAGCTTTCTTTCAATAATTTGACTAAACCATTTTTTCTTAACTCATCAGTTACCTTATTAATTTTTTCTCTATCTTCACCATATTTTTTACAATATACAATTGAATATATCATTAATAAAGCTGCAATAATTACTCCTGGAACTATTCCTGCCACAAATAAATCACTTACTGATTCTCCAGTTGTTGTTCCGTACATTATAAAAGGTATGCTTGGTGGAATAATAACTCCCAATCCACCTGCCACTGCCACAATTGCTGTTGCAAATTTTTTATCATATCCAAGCTCACATAAAAAAGGTATTGTCATACTTCCAACAGCTGCCACTGTTGCTGGTGCTGATCCTGATATGGCACCATAAAATAAACAAGTAACAATTACTGCACAAGGAATTCCTGCCGTAAATTTTCCTAAAAAATAAGAAAAAACATTAAAAAGCCTTTTTGATATTCCTCCTCTAGCCATCAATATTCCAGAGAATATAAACATTGGCACTGCTAAAAGAGGAAAGCTATCCAAACCTCCAAACATAGATCTAACTATATACTTAGCACTTACTGTAAATGAAGAATCTAGTATACCTGGTAATATTGATACAATTCCTAAAGATATTGATATTGGTATTGCTATCATCAAACATATAAAGAATATTAAAAATATAACCCCTGTCATCATATACTAAACCTCCCTAATAAACTTTAATTCTTCTATCCATCTTTGTATAAGCCTTATAGAGACTAGTATAAAACTAAATAATGGTGCAGCCTGTATATAATACATTGGAATACCACAAGCAGGACTTGTTTGTCCACTAACTATAGCTGACTTTAAGTATAGATAAGCATAAGGAATTAAAAATAAGAAAAATATTATTTCTATTGTATGGTTAACTAATTTAATCATTGCCTTTCCTTTCTTAGGAAACATGGATATAAATTGTTCAATTTTTATAGAAATACATTTTTTTGTACAATAACTTACACTAATGAATCCTGACCATATAAATAAATATCTAGTTATTTCTTCCGACCAAGCTAATGAATTACCTAATAAATATCTAGTAAATACCTGTATACCCATTATTAAAGTCATGGCTAATAAAAGAATAACTAGAATAAACTCTTCAAAGTTATCATCTAACCATTTAATTATCTTCATAACTGTTATTCTCCTTTACTTTTCTTTTGTAATATTATCATATTATTTCATTCATTGACAAAAGAGTTGTTAAAAAAAACTTCCTAAAAAAGTCAGTTTAATAACAACCCTTCTAAACATTATTATTTAATATCTAGTTTTTCTTTCATATATTCTATTGGCATGTCTTCTCCTGTCCACATCTTAAATGCTGCAGCTCCTTGGAATAACATCATACCAAGACCATTCATAGTTTTACATCCAACTTCTTTAGCCATTCTTAACAATTCAGTTTCTCTTGGATAGTAAACAACATCTGAAACAATAAGATCTGGTCTTAAGAATGATTTATCTGGAATATAAGTTTGTCCTTCTAACGGCTTCATTCCCATCCCTGTAGCATTAGTGAAAAGATAGCTACTTGCTATTTCTTCTTTTAACTTATCTAAATCTGCTAAATCAAATAATTGTGCTTTACAATTAGTTTTTTCATTGATTTTTCTTACAGTTTCTTCTGCGTTTGCCCAAAATTCATCTTTTCTATTAAATATAGAAATTTCTGTAACTCCATCTAAAGCTGCTTGTATTTCTATTGCAGTAGCAGCTCCCCCTGCTCCTACTATTGTCATTTTCTTACCAATAACATCTACACCATTATCTTTTAAAGACATCATATATCCTGTACCATCTGTTATATGACCAGTTAATACACCATCTTCATTTACTATTGTATTAACAGCACCACACATTTCAGCTGCTGGAGATAATTTATCTAAATATTTGTGTACAACTGTCTTATTTGGCATAGAAACATTAGATCCAACTAATTTTAAAGATCTTATTCCTTGAACAGCCCCTTCTAAAGAATCATTATCTACTTCAAATGCTAAGTATGCATAATCTAATCCTAATTTAGCAAATGCTGCATTATGCATTGCTGGTGAACTTGAATGACGTATTGGATAAGCCATAAGCCCTATTAATTCAGTATGTCCTGTAATTCTCTTTTCCATTACTTTAATCTCCTTAATATAAAAGTATTAAATAAATTTAATTAGTCATTATTTCCTCTAAATATATCATCAAAAGCTCTTAGTCCTAAAGTATAAACTGATGAACCAAGACCAACTATTATTCCTGAAGCTATTGGTGATATGACTGAGTGATGTCTGAATTCTTCTCTAGCATGTACATTTGACATGTGTAATTCAATAACTGGGCACTCTAACATTCTAAGTGCATCTCCTATAGCATGGCTGTAATGAGTCCATGCACCAGCATTTAACATAACTCCATCATATCCTTCTAAATATGCTTCATGAATTTTATCAACAAATTCACCTTCATTATTAGTTTGGAAGTTTGTAACTTCTATATCTAATTCTTTTGCTAAATCATCAACTTTTTTATTAATTCCATCTAAAGTTATTGTTCCATATTGCTTTGGATCTCTTTTACCAAACATATTATGATTAACACCATGTAATAACATTACTTTTTTCATTATAATTCATCCTCTCTTTGTCTATATATACTTTGTGTTTTATCTAAAAATTCAACTTCCTTAAGATTATCATAAGGAAGTGAAATTTCAATCTTTTTTATTTATTCATTAACATATTATATCTTATATTAACTACTATTGATGCTATTATACTAACTACAGCTAATACTGCTGATACTAATAATGTGTATTGAACACCAAATTTGCTAGTTACTGTTCCTGCTATAGCAGTTATACTGAATGCACATAATGCACCTGCTATCATAATCATACTTACAGCTTTAGCTTTTGAAGCTGGGAAAAGGTCAGACATTACAGAAACTAAAAATTGTAACACTCCACCAGCACATGTTGCACCAATTAGGAAACCTCCTATTTGTGCTACTATTGGACTTGGTACAAAATACATCCATAATAATGTTGCTAATGATAATGCTGGATATACTACTATCATTCTAACTGGTTTAATCCATTTAACTAAAACAACATTTAGTAATACTGCAAATATTGAACCTAATGCATAGTTTGATCCAATCTTACCTGCTGCTGCTTCTGTCATATTTAGGAATGTCATTCCATAATCTTTATTTATATTTAAAAATACTTGGAAAGTTGCTGTAGCTGTATATCCCATTATAATTAAAGCTACTCCTTCAATCCAAAAATTAGATTTAACTTGTACAACATCTGCTGCTGTTTCTGCTTTAGCTTCTCCTACAGTTGCAAAAGGAAGCTTAGTTAATAATAATGATATAACTACTAATAATACTATACAAATTACAAATGTCCATCCAAACCATAATCCATTAGATGCCCAGAAAGTAACCATTACTGGTAAAATATATTGTGCTATTGCTATACATAACTTTGATAAAATACTTGCAAGCCCTGATGATTGCACCAATATTTCCATAACTGCAGGAAGTACTCCTGAATCTAAGAATCCATTAGCTACACCAGCTAGAATTGCTACAAAGAAAGCTACTGTTGTATTTGGTGCCAATAATATTCCCCCAAAGAATCCTATATACACTAAACACCCTATAATAACAGTAAGTCTTCTACCAAACTTATCTGAAATTGCTCCTGAAAAAGGATACGTAATTAATCTTCCTATACCTAATGCAGATATTACATAAAGTACTCCTGCTGCATCAGTATTCCATAAAGCTTGAAATGATTTAGTATTTTGTGATAATATTGCTGCACCAAAACCATGTACAAAGAAACTTAAATATAGTACAAAAGCTGTTGGATACAAACTTTTCATTGATTTATTTTGCTCTTTCATTTTTATTCCCCTTCTCAATTGAATGTATATTTTTTAACAATTAACTTTATGATTCTTCTGTCATCTTATGTATTTATTATATTATTAATTTAAAATTTTGAACACTAATTATATTATATTGTTAAAAAATTATCTTGCTATTTGTTAATGATTTAACTACGATTTTAAGGAGTTTTTATGATTTTAAGCTATATTATCTTGCTTTTTTCCATAATTTTATTGTAATATATAGAAGTTTAATTATATAATTGTCTTGAAAATTAATAAGTTAGGAGAGTATTTTTTATGTTTTCTTATGACTTTACACCAAAAGATAACAATATATTTGAAGACAATAAACAACCAAAACTTTTAAGACTTTGTCATAATTTTAATAATCCTGGTTGGGTATATAATTATCACTTACATAAAAATGCTACTGAAATAGTATATATTGCCAATGGAAAAGCTGAGTATACCATAGATATGAATACATTCACATTGGAAAAAGGTCAAATTCTTATTATGGAAAAAGGCGTTCTTCATTCCATAACTTCTGATAAAGATTATCCTGCTGATGCTTGGACATGTATTATAGGTAATTACAAAATTACTTATAATACTGAAGATGTTATGCTTTTACCTAATAAAACATTTCATATAATGAATGCTGGAATTCATGAGGATTTTATAAAAAATACATTTAAGGAAATATATAATCTTTGCTTAAATAATAATTCTATTTCTCATGGTGTTTGTGATATTTTAGCCACTTCATTAACTTCAACTATTTATCATTTAATTCCTCATGAAGAAGAATCATCTGAAAATAATCACTCTTCATTTATAAGAGATGTACTTGTATATATAAATGAGCATTATACTGAAAAAATAACCTTAAAGAAACTTTCTGAGGTTTTTCATATAAGCACTGGTCATATAAGCCATTCTTTTACTAAAGAATATGGTGTTTCTCCAATAAACTATGCCATTGATTTAAGAATTTGCGATGCCAAGCTTATGCTTATAAATAGCACTGAATCTTTAGTATCTATTGCAAGAAAAGTTGGATATGATAATCCAACCCACTTCACCAATATTTTTACTAACAGAGTAAACTGTTCCCCTACTGAATATAGAGAATTTCATAATAAAAAGAATAATTATAATTTTGTTGATGATTCTAGTACTAGTTGTATTAATATAAATATTGATAATTCCTTAAAAGAAGCTCATGAATTAAAGAAAGATTTTGAAAAAATCAAGGAAGAAAATGAAATTTTGCAAAAAGCAATGTCCATATTAGCAAAAAAAAATTAATGGAAGCTCAAAAATTAGCTTCCATTTCATTTTTTATTTTATTCATTATTAATTATAGTAATTATAGTATTAACCAATTCATCTAATGTTTTATCATTTTCAACTCTATAATGACATTGATTTTTATATAAATCATATCTTTCATCATGTAATCTATAAAGAATATTGGGTCCATTTGCCAAAAGTGGTCTATTCTTTATTTCAATATCACCTACAATATTATCTACAGGTCTATCTAAAAATACAATTATAGAATTATGGTAAAATGCTCTCATATTTTCTTTCTTTTTCACCGCTCCACCACCTGAAGCTATCACTGTTTTTCTTCTATTGCTTAAAATTTTGCAGGCCTCTGTTTCACAATTTCTAAAATATTCTTCACTTATAGCAAACAATTCCGGTACTGTCTTGCCAGTAGATTCAACTATAAAATCATCCATATCTATAAAATCATAGTTCATTTTTTGTGCAAGCATCTTTCCCACAGTAGTCTTTCCGCAGCCTGTTAATCCTATTAAGACTATATTCTTTTCTTTATTATCCATTTATTTACCTCACTAAAACTCTTTCTTTAATTCATTGTAAATAACATTTATGATTTCTTTATCTATTTCAACTTGGTGAAATATCTCTTCTGCTTTTACAGCCTGCCCTACTAACATATATAATCCTCCAATTGAAATCTTTCCTAGACTTCTTGCTTTTCTTAATATTTCTGTTTCTGTGGGATTATATACTATATCAACTACTGCTTCAAATTTTTCTATTATTTCTTCTCCTACAGGAGATATACCTATTTTTGGATACATACCTACCGGAGTAGAATTCACTAATAAATATCCGCTAAGTTCTGCTAATTGCTCATAATTAATAAGCTTAACTCTTTTGTTCTCACTTTTTTCTGAGCTATCTTGTGGATTTCTACTTACTATATATACTTCTTCTGCTCCATCATATAAAAGCACCTCTCTAATAGCCTTACTTGCTCCACCACTACCTAAGATAACTGTTGTTTTACCTTTTACATCTATATTAGCTATTTTTAAAGTACTATGAAAGCCAAAATAATCAGTATTATAGCCATAAAGCTTTCCCTCTTTATTAACTACAGTATTTACTGCTCCAATATTTTTTGCTTCATCTGAAATATAATCTAAGAAAGGTATAACTTCTTCCTTATATGGAATTGTTATATTAAATCCTCTTATGTCTAAAGTCTTCACTCCATCAATGAATTTGTGCATATTACCTTGTGGCAATTCAAACTTTTTATAAGCCCCCTCCACATTAATTAGCTCCATTATTCTTTTATTTATTATGGGAGAATAAGTATGTGGGAGCTTTTCTCCTAACACACCTAAAAATTCCATTACAATGCCCCCTTTTTTAATTTTTTATTTTTTCTATTCTTTACTTTTATAATTTCCTAATAATTTAAAGTATCTGCTTTTTTCTTCAATTAATGATATTGCATTTTTCACTTCTGCATCATCAAGATTGCCTTCAAAATCTACATATAATACATATTTCCATGGCAAGTTACTTATTGGTCTCGATTCTATCTTTTTAAGGTTTATATTATTTTCTGAAAAATGTCTTAAAAGTTTATATAATGTTCCTGCTTCATCTTCTAAGGAAAATACTATACTTACTCTATTAGAAAACTTATCATACTCTAATTTTTTCCCTATAACAATAAATTTAGTGGTGTTTTCTGATTCATCATTGATATTACCTTTCACAATTTCAAGTCCATACTTCTTTGCTGCTCTTTCACTGGCAATGGCTACCTTTGATTTTTCTCCTGTTTCATAGATATGCTTTACACTTAAAGCTGTATTGTGATATGGTATTTGAATCCATTCTTTATGTTTCTTTAAAAACTCACTGCTTTGAGCAAATCCTTGAGGGTGAGAATACACTTCCTTTATATCTGATATCTTTGTACCCTTTAAGCCAATTAAATTTTGTTTAACTTTTACACATTGCTCTCCCACAATGTAAAAGCCATAATCCTTCATTAAGTCATATACAACAGTAATGGCACCTGTTGATGAATTTTCCACTGGCAATACACCATAATCTATTTCATCATTTTTTAAAGCATCAAATACGTCTTCGAATTCATCATAAAACACTATGCCTTTTTCTTCACCAAAATAGTTTATTTTTGCTTCTTCACTGAAAGAACCTTCTACTCCTTGTACTCCTACCTTCACTTGACCCATTATACTTTGCTGAAATTCCCTACTGGTTGTCATCATATCATTTAAAAACTTTTCTGCATAATCACTATATTCTTTATTTTTAAGCCTTTTTAAATTTTTCTCAATAACAGCATTTTCTCTGGCTCCATTAAAAATTGGAAGATTTCTTTCCATCTTGTATTTTGCCACATTTAATACAACATCCATCCTTTTTTCAAAAAGCTCAATAATCTGCTTATCTATATCATCTATTTCATTTCTTAACTTATCTATATCTAACACTGAAATACCCCTTCCTATCAATTAACTGCCACTGCTAACATCCATGAAATGATTAACTTAGATTTAATTTTCAATTAAATCTAAGATTCCTATGGCTGTTGCTGCTTCTACTACTGGAAGTGCTCTTTGAACTATACATGGATCATGTCTTCCATTTACCTCTAAAACTGTATTCTCTCCTGTATTTATGTTTACAGTATTTTGCGTTTTTAATATAGATGATGTAGGTTTTATGGCAACCTTAAATATTACTGGCATACCATTAGTTATTCCCCCTAATATTCCTCCATTATTATTAGTCTTTGTTAAAACCTTTTCTCCTGCAAAATACATGGCATCATTAGCTTCACTTCCTCTCATTTGAGAAAGTTCAAAGCCTCTACCAAATTCAATACCTTTTACTGCTGGTATAGAAAACATTAAATGAGCTAAAGTAGATTCCACTGAATCAAAAAACGGATTACCTATTCCAGGCTCTATACCAACAACTGCACATTCCACAGTACCACCAATTGAATCTAATTCTTCCTTAGCTAGTAGTATTTCTTTTCTCATAGCTTCTTCTTTTGATTCGTCTATTAATGGTAACTCTTTTGACATATATGAATTAATAAAACCTTCCGTAATTTTTTCATCTAAAAAGCTTTTATCTTCAATTGTACCAATAGATTTTATATGAGATACTATCTTAATTCCCTTTGCTTCTAATATCTGCTTACATATTGCTCCTGCAAAAACAAGAGGTGCTGTTATTCTACCTGAAAAATGACCTCCACCTCTATAATCATTAAAACCATTATATCTAATCTTCCCTGTATAATCAGCGTGGCCAGGTCTCATTATATCCTTAAGCTTTCCATAATCCTTAGACTTAGTATTATTATTTCTTATGATTGCACAAAGCGGAGTACCTGTAGTCCTTCCTTCAAAAAATCCACTTAATATCTCAGGTTCATCAGCTTCTTTTCTTGGTGTTGACAAGTTATTCCTACCTGGTGCTCTTCTTTTCATTTCAGCTGATACTTTATCTAAATCTATCTCAAAACCTGGTTCAAGTCCATCTATATTACTCC
>OMGY01000889.1_pt1 | contig 31025 bp, 16 predicted proteins | sample 1674461 | NCBI WGS metagenome assembly OMGY01 (sample SAMN05578579, study PRJEB25193) | human gut metagenome | biome: Human Microbiome; feature: human-associated habitat; material: feces | host: Homo sapiens | place: USA:Birmingham | reverse complement strand
GTCCGTCGAAATAATAATCTATGAAATTACCGGTATTGAGCGACCAGTCGGGAACACCCAACGTCGGCGCATTGGGACCCAATGTTATATGCAATAACGAGTCGGAGAAACGGGTATCGATATCCAATACCAGTCCGGGCACATTTTTCTGATCTTTCTGCCGCAACGCCGTATAAACTTCCCCGCTCCCGATGAATCCGGACACGCCCGCCTGCGCCAACAGCTCCGATGTTTCCGGTGTATTTCCCATACGTACGGCATAACGCAATAACTCACCGTCCTGCCGCAAAAAAGCCGTAAGCGTATCGGTCGAAAAAGAAGAAAAAGAGAGTCCCAAAGCCTCGGCCTCGATATCGAAAGGTTTCCTGTCAAGAGCATTCTCCGCCATAAAATCGAGAGAATCCAATTTCAGCCCGTTCTCTTGCAAAATTTTATCCACAACCTGCTCGGGAACCAGTTTCCCCTTTAAATAGAAATCGGGCAACAAAGCACACAGATCAGCCGGGACAAAATCTTTTTCGTCGACTGCTTTCTGTAAATAATCGCTGAAAGCAGTCGTTCGGGATATAAACGAATCGATTCCCGCCGGAGACGAAAAGGCAACCTGTACACCGGGAAAATCAATACGGGCGTCAAGCGAATCCCGCAACATATCTCCGGTAACAACAATATGATCGAAACGATTATCCATATCGAACAAATGCAATCCCATCATATCGAAACGGGTCTTAACGGAATATTCGTTCTTATCATTGGCCCACGCCCGAATATCGACCGAAGAAGAAAATGTCAAAGAATCATCGGTAAAACGAGCTGTTTTCAAATCGAGCCAATCGATTTCCCCAGCAAGGTGCGCCGTATATTCCGACGGAGACAAGCGGCCGGCAAGATTCAAGTCGAAGCGCACAGCACTATCGACACCCAAAATATGTGCAGAAACAATTCCGGAATCAAGAGCGGCATCGAGCCCCAAATCATTGAACCGATACCCCCCATAATCAAGCGTATCGACATAAAGAGCCAAATCGGCCCGCATACGGTCTGAGAAAGGATCGAACCCGCAGCCCTGAACCGACAAGGATAGAGAAAGCAATCCGAGATCTTCCTGCGGAAGAAATGCCCCGACAGGAAATTCCCGCCATCGGGTATCGATACGATAGGCCGTATCGGCAAAAGCATAATCGGCGTCGAGTGTCAGTATGCCTTGCAAAGCCCCTAAAAAAAGCTGGGTTCTCGCAGCTTTTTCATTTTCAAAATCAATCGAGGCCCGAAACGACATCGAATCGGGCAAGGAGATTTCATGGGCGACCTCCCCTCCTATCCATGCCGGAAGAAAACCCAAACGATCGAGACCTGCCGTAAGAGCCATTCTCGCCGACAAAGAATCCGCCTCGGTCAACGACTTTATATCTCCTTCCGCAAAAAAATCGGCTGCTCCGGGCAATACCACATAAAGACGGGCCAACCGTAAGTTGTCAAGCATCCCATCTACCTTCATATCCAAAGAGACGGCATCGAACGGCAAAGCCGATAGAGAAGAATCGAGTTCCGGCAGAAACAACGCCACGTCCTGCAACCCTGCCTTCAAACCGATAGATGTGCCCAATGAAGCGGTCTTGTCCATCGACAAAATGGAACCGTCGGCCGAAAGATCGACAAAAAGTACGGAATTATCAGTCGTTAATTGCAAATCGTCGACCTGCACAACCGCAGTATCCATTGAGAAAAAAGCTTTCCCGTCCCGCACAGCCAACCCCGACCGCTCTACCAAAGAAAGCGACTGCAACCGAGCCGCCACATCGCTACCCCTGTTATATACCGAATCGAGAGCCAATTCCAATGATGAAATCTGCATATAATCGGTATCGAAGCCCGGTTGCGGAATGTGTCCTTCCAAAGCATAAACGACTTCTGTCCCGGCAATACGCACGCAATCAGCGCGTACAGTCCACGGAAGCGACGGTTCTTCCGAAATTCCGGCATCGGTTACAGGAGTAGTCTCCTCCGGCACGACAACACTTGTGTCGGAAAACATGGCTACCTTCCCGGCCCATAAATAAAGAGACGCGACATCGACCGTCTGAGCGCCCAAATCGACCGATGTGCAACCGACAGTTATCGAATCGGTTCCGGCCGTAAGAAAAGATTCCTTGTAAGCGCCCTGCATACGATACAAAATATCATCGACGGCAAGAGCCTCTACCTTAAACTTCCATGCCAACGGTGTCGTTACGGTATCGGCCGTATCGGGTAAAGACATACCCAACTTCAAATCCACATCTCCTCCGCTCAACACGATACGGCCGACATCGACCGACTCTTCCTTCAATCGGGCGGATACCGATGCCATCGATGCTTTATCGAGACGGACATCGATAGAGAATCCCGTCGTATCGGCATAACGGAACAGAACATCTTCGAGAAATAAATCGGGGACATCGGCAACCAGACGCAACAACGGCCACGAATCGATCTCTACATGCAATGTATGTAACGCACACAACGTGTCTCCGCCCGTCATCACGCACACATCGGAAACATCAAGACGCAAAGGGAAACGCAAACGAAAATCTCCTACCGAAACCTGCATCGTACTATCGGAGACCACAGAACAAACAGTTCTGACCGCCGCACGTTGCACCGGAGGCACATACAACAGTGCCACGAGTAAAAACGGCAGCCCCAACAAGACGGACAACCCGATAAAAACATATTTAAAAAGTCGCCTCATTATTCACCGACGAAGTTACGGAAAAAAGACGTACCGTCTTGTCTTTTCCACAGGAAATCTACTTTCATCTTGGAAACATTTCTCCAACGGCTTTGTTCCCGTAAAAAACAGAATACGGAGCAGATAACCGACCGAGTTATCTACCCCGTATTCTAAAATGCGAAAGATATATCAGTTATTTTCGGGACGCAGTTTACGTACAACGGCTCCCGTACGCCACATCTCGCTCTCACGTAAAGCGGCGAGTTCTTTTTCCAGACCTTCGCGATAATCGGGTTTACTATTGGTATCGATCGAGCGTTGTGCTTCATTACCGCAAGCTACCTCTTTGTAAAGTTTCTCGAATACCGGTTTTACGGCATCGTGGAACGGGCCCATCCAGTCGAGTGCACCGCGTTGAGCAGTCGTCGAACAGTTGGCATACATCCAATCCATACCCTTTTCGGCAAAAAGAGGCATCAAAGATTGGGTAAGCTCCTCTACGGTTTCGTTGAAGGCCTCGGAGGGTTCATGGCCATTCTCGCGCAATACTTCATACTGGGCGAGCAACAATCCTTGTATAGCCCCCATAAGAGTTCCGCGCTCTCCCGTCAGGTCGGAGTAAACCTCTCTTTTGAAAGTCGTTTCGAACAGATAACCCGAACCCACGCCTATACCGAGTGCGATAACGCGATCTTTTGCACGACCGGTAGCATCTTGATAAATAGCATAGCTCGAATTCAAACCGCGACCTTGCAAGAACATGCGACGCAAGCTGGTTCCCGAACCTTTGGGAGCAACCATGATTACATCGACATCGGCAGGAGGAATGATATGGGTACGCTCCTTATAGGTAATACCGAAACCATGAGAGAAATAGAGAGCTTTGCCGGCAGTCAAATAAGGTTTGATGCGAGGCCAAACCTCGATTTGTGCGGCATCGGAAAGCAGATATTGAATAATGGTGGCACGTTTGCAAGCCTCTTCGATTTCAAAAAGCGTCTCTCCGGGAACCCAACCGTCGGCAACGGCCTTTTCCCACGTTTTTCCACCTTTACGTTGTCCTACAATCACATTGAATCCGTTATCGCGCAGGTTAAGACTCTGTCCGGGACCTTGCACGCCATAACCGATTATCGCGATAACCTCATCTTTGAGGACCTCTCTTGCTTTTTCCAACGGAAATTCTTCACGGGTAACGACATTTTCGTCAACTCCGCCAAAATTAATTACTGCCATTTTGTGTTTGTTTTTTAGTATGAAACAATTAAATAAATATCACTTTACTACGGCACACGATTTCGCCGTCGTTTTTTTTCACTTCGATATGGTACTCGTCGCCGCCTTTGTCATCGCAGAAAAATTGCAATGTATCGCCGTAATGGCTTTCATTGACATAAGCCATTTCGAATCGCTTCACCCGCTTGTTCTTATAGAGGTCGAGCGGGAAAAGGTCCAAAATATGATCGATATACTTGATGCTGTTTACATGTCCGTTGATATCGATATCGCTATATCGGGTTGTCAATGTACATGCAGGCTCGGAAGAGATTACTTTCACTTTTCCGGGACGTTCGATAGGGCACTCTTTATCGCAAACGTAACCGGTTATCCCTCCCTCGTATGTACTGAGAAGGTCTACCGGCTTACGAGTATCCATGTCGATCATCGCCCATACCGAACGTGCGTACCCCAACGGATTTCCCGCCTTATCGAGTATGGCAAAATCCCTTTCGGTAAAAAGACGGTACACACTCTCGACCCATGTCTCTATGGTAAATTTCTCGGTCTGCCGGGGTGCATCATCGACAAATTCCAACACCAATCGGGACAAAACCCATGTATAATGCCCTTCATTGATGGTAATAATGCCGAATCCCCGGTCGGAGGCATGAAACTCGGCGACATTCAACAGGAGATTACCCAAAACGCCGATGGCCATGTGTCCCCGAAAATCGGAACAAAAAGGTTCTGCGACAAAATCGTACGACCCGACTTTCTGATACTCTGCCATATACTACTCGGTTTGTTTCGATTTCAAATAACGGGCTTCACGATCGGCAAGAAACTCGTTCACCCGCTCTACACAACTCTTCGTAAGAGCGACACGACCCGACCGTACAAACTGCAAGACGCAACCAAGCTTCTGCAACTCGTCGTAAAAAGCTGTAATATCTTCGGTCGTCCCGTCCTTTTCCAAAGCCGAATAGGTAGGGTTTACCTCTACCACACGGGCATTGTAGCGACGTATCAGTTCCGAGACTTTCGGTTCTCGCTCAAAAACAGGGGTAGACAACTTATAAAGAGCTATCTCGTAAGCGAATATTTCTTCATCGGTAAAATAGTGCGCTTGCAATACGTCGATTTTTTTCTCGATCTGCCGCACGATTTTTTTTATCGTTTCTTCATCGGTCCAAGCCGTTATGGTGTACTTGTGGACCCCTTTTATCGAAGACGCCGATACATTGAGACTTTCGATATTGATCTGCCTACGGGTGAAAACCGCCGTAATCTGATTCAACAGTCCGGCAATGTTCTCGGAGTAGACAATCATCGTATATAATTTCTTGTCCATAAACATTCGCATTTAACATTCCAACAACATGGCATTTACCGAACCGCCCGGAGGTGTCATAGGTAAGACATTACCTTCCTCGACGACACAGGCTTCCAGAAGGAAAGGCCCGTCGGTAGCCAACATCTCCTCGATCGCCGAAGGCAAATCGGCGCGTTCTATCACCCGTCTCGACGGAATACCATACGCCTCGGCAATCTTCATATAATCGGGATTGAGCATCGGCGTAAAAGAGTACTTTCTGTTGAAAAACATAGCCTGCCACTGACGGACATTGCCCAAATAATTGTTATTGAGCAAAATCATTTTCACAGGTGCTTTCTGCTCCATCACGGTTCCCAACTCCTGCAAATTCATTTGCAAACCACCATCGCCCATAAATACACATACCGTACGGTCGGGAACGGCAAACGTCGCCCCTACGGCAGCCGGAAGTCCGAATCCCATCGTTCCCAAACCACCCGAAGTAACGATACTGCGATTGCGAGAATATCTGAAATAACGCGCCGACATCATCTGGTTCTGCCCCACATCGGTAACCAAAACCGCCTCATTACGGGTGGCATCGCTCACGGCACGTACCACTTCACCCATATTGAGAGGACCTCCGGCCGGATTCACTTCCGGCTCTATGACCTTCGTTCTCTCTTCTTCGGCATACGGAGCGAACGAATCGATCCACTCTTTGTGTTTTGCCGGCACAAGCAGGTCTGTTACCGAACGGAGAGTATCCTTACAATCCCCAAGAACTGCAACATCGGCTTTCACGTTTTTGTTTATTTCGGCCGGATCTATATCGAAATGAATGACTTTGGCCTGTTTAGCATACGTGTCGAGATTTCCGGTTACCCGATCGTCAAAACGCATACCTACGGCAATCAAGACATCGCATTCATTGGTCTTCACATTCGGAGCCAAATTGCCGTGCATACCGAGCATACCCACATTCAGGCGATGTTCCGACGGCAGAGCCGACAACCCCAAAAGCGTACAACCTGCCGGCATATCGGCCTTTTCGATAAAATTCCGCAATTCGTCCTGAGCATTACCCAACTCCACTCCCTGTCCCACAAGGACCAACGGTCGCTGTGCCTTATTGATAAGGTCGGCTGCCCGAATAACCGACATCGAATCGGTATCGGGTACGGGGATATAACTACGTACAAAATCGACTGTCGTGGGTTCGTATTCGAACTTCTCAACTTGTGCATTTTTGGCAAAATCGAGAACGACCGGGCCGGGCCTACCGCTCGACGCGATATAAAAAGCCCGGGCTACCGCCCACGGAACATCTTCGGCCCGACGTATCTGATAACTCCACTTCGTGATAGGCTGGGTTACTCCCACCAAATCGACCTCTTGAAAAGCGTCGGAACCTAAAAACGAGGTTCCCACCTGCCCTGCGATGACAACGATCGGCGTACTGTCTATCATAGCATCGGCAATACCGGTGATCGTATTGGTCGCCCCGGGGCCGCTGGTTACCAGACACACACCCACATTTCCCGATGCACGAGCAAATCCTTGTGCCGCATGGGTAGCGCCTTGTTCATGACGCACCAATATATGATGCAAAATATGGCGATGGTCATAGAGAGCATCGAAAACGGGCATGATAGAGCCTCCGGGATAACCGAAAAGGGTCTTGACTCCCTGATGTTCGAGCGAGCGCATCAATGCTTCTGCGCCGGTTATCAATTCTTTATCGTTCATTATTTTTTACTTCGTTTTTTCTATCGGTACAACCGCATTAATCAATGATACGGGTAGCGCCTTTATCGGCAGAACTTACCATTGCCGCATAAGCGCGCAAAGCCTTCGATATATGGCGATCCCGCTCATGAGGAGTAAAAGCGCTCTTTCCCCGTTGTTCTTCTTCGGCACGACGACGTTCCAACTCTTCGCCCGAGACATCGACCCGAATGCTGCGTGCCGGAATATCTATTTCTATCATATCTCCGTCGCGTACCAAACCGATATTTCCTCCGGCTGCCGCCTCGGGCGATATATGCCCGATAGAAAGTCCCGATGTACCCCCGGAAAAACGTCCGTCGGTAATGAGTGCGCATTCCTTACCCAAATGACGGGATTTGATATATGACGTCGGATAAAGCATTTCCTGCATACCGGGACCGCCTTTGGGACCTTCATATGTAATCACGACCACATCACCGCTTGCAACTTTACCGCCGAGAATACCTTCACATGCAGCTTCCTGAGACTCAAAAACCCGAGCCGGCCCTGTAAACTTCCAAATACCGACATCAACACCGGCGGTCTTCACAACACACCCGTCGAGGGCGATGTTTCCGAAAAGTACGGCCAATCCGCCGTCTTTGCTGTATGCGTGTCCCACATCGCGTATGCAACCGCCGACCCTATCGGTGTCGAGCGTAGGATAGGTATTGCTCTGAGAACCCATTTTATTGCTGAATACACCGCCGGGAGCACTGGAATAAATGCGGAGGGCTTCGGGGTCGACGACAACCTTGTCAATATCATATTTTTCGATGTCTTCGGCAAGAGTCGATCCGTTGACACGACGGCAAGAGGTATCGAGCAAATCGGCTTTATCGAGTTCGCCGAGAATGTTGAGAATACCTCCGGCACGGTTACACTCCTGTATGGAATATTTCTGCGTGTTGGGCGACAACTTGCACAGACAAGGTACATGACGGCTCAGGCGGTCGATGTCGGCCATTTTGAAATCGACGCCACCCTCATTGGCCACAGCCAAAAGATGCAATACCGTATTGGTGGAGCCGCCCATAGCAATGTCGAGGGTCATGGCATTGAGAAAAGCCGCCCGTGTGGCAATACTACGGGGCAGAACACTGTCATCACCTTCTTCATAGTATTTCAAAGCATTCTTCACGATAAGCCGTGCGGCATCGCGAAAGAGTTGTACACGATTGGCATGCGTGGCCAAAATCGTACCGTTACCGGGCAAGGATAACCCGATGGCCTCGGTAAGACAATTCATCGAATTGGCCGTAAACATACCGGAGCAACTCCCGCAACCGGGACAAGAACAAGCCTCTATTTTCTCGATTTCCTCATCGCTCACCGATGTATCCGCCGCCTTTACCATAGCCGTGATAAGGTCGGCATTCTCGCCGTTGTACTTATGCGATTCCATAGGCCCTCCCGAAACAAACACGGCGGGAATATTCAACCGCATCGCCGCCATCAGCATACCGGGCGTTATCTTATCGCAATTGCTGATACATACCATTGCGTCGGCCTTATGGGCATTTACCATATACTCGACACTGTCGGCTATCAGATCCCGGGAAGGCAGCGAATAAAGCATACCATCATGTCCCATAGCGATACCATCGTCGATTGCAATGGTATCGAACTCGGCTGCGAAACAACCGAGTTTTTCGATTTCGGACTTAACGATCTGACCGATCTCATGCAGATGCACATGTCCCGGGACAAATTGTGTAAATGAATTGACGACGGCGATTACCGGACGTCCTATCTGTTCTTCTTTCATGCCGTTGGCGCGCCACAAGGCACGTGCGCCGGCCATTCGTCGGCCTTGTGTACAGGTCGCACTACGCAACTCGTGTTTCATATATTCTCCATTAAAAAGAAAACCTTTCTTCAAAGCATTGAGAAGAAAGGTTTTCCTTGTCGTTATATCCTTATGTTTTTACATAAACATCTGCATAACCCTTCTTCTTTATCATGCGCCCACGACGACGATAATCACTGATAGTAGATCGAAAATATGCAGAACAGTGCTAATCATATAATCAAGCTTTTTATGGCTTATCGGTAATGACGGTGCAAAGGTATATCTTTATATGAATATTCCAAAAGAAAAAGCGATAAAAATATCAATACAAATAGAAAAATATCCGACTTTCAACATTTTTTCTATCAATTTATCGGAAAATAAAGATTATTTCCCAACACTTTTCTTTACATAAGCATTCAGAAAAAATCTATTCTCACATAAAGGACTTCTTCTCGATAAGAAAAAAACTTCATGAAACAGTCCGAATGATACAAAACGATGCATTTTCACAGATATATTATATATAAGAAACAACGGTTTTTAAAATGCCAGAATTTGTGTATGAAACGAGAATTATGTACGTTTGTATGCAAAAATATCGGTTATCTCATTTTTCAAGCCCGGAACCTGTTTTTATGATGAAACTTCGCCTGTTGCTGCTCATACCGGTCATTATCCCACTGCTATATTCATGCCGGGCAACCAAGCATGTGGGTGAGGGCGAATATCTGCTCGACCGCATATCGCTCTCGACGGATAACCGGAATCTGAAAAACAGTGAATTAAAATCGTATATACGTCAAGAGCCCAATCACAAAACTTTCGGACTCATAGGTCTTCCCCTTTTCTTCTACAACCTGTCCAACGACAAGGACAACGGTTGGAACCGCTGGTTGCGACGCATCGGTACGCCTCCTGTCATTTATGACAGCCAACTGACGGAAAAATCTCGCAGCCAAATCGAAAAAGCCCTCTACAACAAGGGTTACACCGATGCAATAGTAACCGTAGACACAATCAAACACAAAAAGCGTATCAAGGTAAAATACGATGTCAAATCGGGAACTCCTTATCATATCGACCGAATGACATATCGTATCTTCAACGACTCCATCAGGAAAATCGTTATCTCCGATTCGACCAATTCTCTCGTTCGTCCGGGGAAATTATTCGACCGAAATATTCTCGAACAAGAACGGCAACGCATTACGACACAACTGCGGAATGCCGGTTATTACGCATTCAACAAGGAATATATCACTTACACAGCCGATACGACGATCGGAAATAAAGGCGTCGACCTCGAACTCAATCTCTCGGATATTCCTGTCGCAGATTCTTTACGGAAAGAACTCGTATCATTCAAGAGACATGATACCTATACCGTACGCGATGTCTATTTCATCACCGATTACAACCCGATGGCCAGCAGCCCGGAAGAACGCTATTCGATAAAAGACACGATTCTATATAAAGGATTTTATATTCTTTACGGAGAAAAAGAGTACCTGCACCCCGCCACGCTGGCCGAGAACTGCTATATCATACCGGGCATGGGTTATTCCACCCGCATGGTCGACAATACCTATGCGGCATTTTCACGATTGAAAGTCCTGAAATACGTCAATATACAATTTACTCCCGTAGCCGGCAGCGATACACCGCAACTCGATTGCCATATCCTGCTCACTGAGGGAAAAACCCAGTCGGTAACGACAGAACTCGAAGGAACAAACTCGGCCGGGAATTTCGGCTTTTCCCTCGGACTCACCTACCAACACCGAAACATCTTTCACGGCTCGCAGACATTCAGCGCCAGATTCAGGGCCGCATACGAAAACATTACCGGCGATCTGGGCGGACTTCTTTCCAACAACTATCTCGAATTGAGCGGAGAACTGGGCGTTTCTTTTCCCAAGTTTCTTTTCCCTTTTGTCAGTACCTCATTCCTGCGACGCATGAGGGCCACCACCGATTTCACCATCAATATCGACTACCAGCAACGACCCGAGTACGTGAGGGTCATATCGGGTGTCGGATGGAACTACAAATGGTACACGCGAGGAAACCGATTCAGACACCATTTCGACCTCGTCGACATCAACTACGTGTATCTGCCCCAGATGACAACGGCATTCAAAAACAACCTCGACAGTATTGCCGCCGATAACCCGCTGCTCCGATACAGTTATGAAGATCACTTCATCATGCGATCGGCTTACGTGCTTTACATGTCGAACCTGAAAAACAATATCGCCAACTCGGCCAAACAACGAAAAATCTACACTTTGCGGTCGGCTTGGGAAATTGCAGGAAATCTGCTATACGCCATTTCATCTTTTTCCTCGATGAAACGTTCCCCCTCGGGCGAATACGAAATACTCGGTATCAGCTACTCGCAATATGCCAAAGCCGATCTCGACTATGCTTATACACTGAACCTGAATGAGAAAAACGCACTGGCATTCCACATCGGAGGCGGTATTATATACCCTTATGGAAACTCCGACATGGTTCCGTTTGAAAAACGATACTATTCGGGAGGCGCCAACAGTGTACGCGGCTGGTCGGTAAGAACATTGGGACCGGGTACCTACTCGGGAAACAATCCTCTGGCCGACTTTATGAATCAGTGCGGCGACATACGCCTCGACATGAATGCCGAATACCGCAGTAAACTCATCTGGAAACTGGAACTCGCTCTTTTCCTCGACGCAGGAAACATCTGGACGATCAAAGACTATCCCTCCCAACCCGGCGGAAAATTCAAATTCAATTCTTTCTATAAAGAAATTGCCTTAGCTTACGGCCTGGGAGTACGATTCGACTTCAATTACTTCCTGATACGTGTCGATATGGGACTTAAAATGTACGACCCGTCCCGCATAGGAAACCGCCCGTGGGTCATCGCCCACCATACTTTCAGCCGCGATGCATCATTCCACTTTGCAGTAGGTTACCCATTCTGACGCCTCTTTCCCGAGGTATCCCCCCAATGAGGGAAATGCCGGGCATTCCAAATAAATATATCATCATTCCGAACCGAGGTCTATGGTCAAGTGTGAGGAATCGCCGCCACACCACTTCCTTGTCATTCCGAGCGAGGGCGATAGCCCAACGAGGAATCCCATTGTTCTGCGTATTTAAAATGAGATTCTTCACTTCGCTATGTTCCGTTCAGAATGACATCTCTGCCATCTCGAACATAGGTGAGAGATCTCTTAAAAATGTACACTTGGCAAGAGATTTCTCCTCTCTTACGGTCGTCAGAATGACATCGTTCCACAAAGGCGGTAGCCATTTGTCATTCCGAGTGAGGCCGGTAGGCCGACGAGGAATCTCATACTATACGCTCTCTTGGTAAGGAATTCTTCACTCCGTCTACGCTACGTTCAGAATGACAGTGTTTTTGAGTGTGCTATCCAGTTGTCATTCCGAGCTTATGCGAGGGATCATCTCTAACACGCTGCACTACACATGGCAATGTCATCTCTCACTTTCGTTCGAGATCTCTTACCAAATGCTCATTTACAAGAGATTCTTCAAGAAAAACCTTTCAGAATGACAGCGTACTACAAAGACTGTAACACTTCGCCAGAGATTCTTCGGGATTTACCCCCACTCAGAATGATATTGTACTACAAGGACAGCAATATTTGCATAAGATTCTTCGGTGCTTACACCTCAGTATGACATGTGTTTTCGGGAAATTCTCTCTAGTCATGGCTCGGAAATATATTCTAGGGAGAAAATGACAAAACAAAACGGGAGCGCAGAAAAAGACCACTCCCGTTTGATTAACTTATAACCGGCTCCTGGGGCTATGGACATTTATGCGTCATAATATCGAGCACGAGGCGGTCGGTCTCATTCATTCCCTGTGCACCGATACGTGTCAGATTGTGTATGGTGCGATCGACATCGTTTTCGATAATTCCCTCGACCGCCGTAACACATTTGTGCTCCATCGCCAACATCGCCGAAAATACAGCCGTAGAAACACCGCTGGTAAGTTTCATGGCACAACTCGGCTTCGCCCCGTCGCAAATCATTCCGGTAAGATTGGCAACCATATTTTTCACGGCATAGGTCATCTCTTCATAACCGCCGCCCATGAGATAAGTAATTCCACAACTCGAACCTGTGGCTGCAACAACACAACCGCACAATGCCGAGAGCCGTCCAAGACTTTGCTTGATATAAATCACGGTAAGATGACTCAACACCAATGCACGAATCATTTCTTCCCGGCTTTTCTGATTTTCTTCGGCATATACCACGACAGGCAACGTTGCCGCAATACCCTGATTACCGCTGCCCGAATTGCTCATGACAGGAATCATGGCTCCGGCCATACGTGCATCGCACGCCCCCGATGTGTAAGAAAGAATACGGGTAAAAATGCTGTTTCCCATAACACGCCGTTCGTTGTCATTGCGCAAAGACTTACCCAACGAGTGCCCGTAATCGCCTTTGAAAGAGGCTTCGGCAGCCGCCTTGTTCAATCGTGCCGATTCGAGTATGAAATCAATTTCTTCAAGAGGGGCGGTAAGAGCAAAATCATAGACCTTACGCAATGACAAAGCACCGTCTTCTTCCGATTCCTCGGCGACTGCAGAAATACGCTCATCGAGCAGTACGTTTCCGTTTCGTGCCTCATAAACAAAACAAGTATGCCCACCCGAAATAATGGCTGTCGCCTCATCGGAACCGGCAGACATAATCACCTCGATATAAAGTTTCTCGGCAATATTTTCTTTCAACTGTATATCGATACGGTTTTCGGCTATCACTTGTTTTCCACGCTCTACATCTTCGGTGGTTATATCTTTCAGTACTTCGAGCTGATAATCGGGATTTCCCGCCAAAGCGCCCAAAGCGACGGCAATGGGCAATCCGATCATTCCCGTCCCCGGGATACCTACGCCCATAGCGTTTTTCAAGATATTCGCGCTCAACAATACTTTTATCTTTTCGGGTTCTTTTCCCAACAAACGGGCGGCTTTCGATACGCACAGGGCAACAGCGATCGGCTCGGTGCAACCGATGGCGGGAACGACCTCCCGCTTTATCAACCGTATAATGAAATCTCTTTCTGTTTTTTCCATGTCTCGGATAGGTTTTTCGTATGCAAAAATAAGGAGAATGACAATAAGTAAGAAATTTTGAGACAAGAGATTTAGCACTTAACAATTGTTTATAGAAAATAAAACAGATGCCTCTGCTTAAATTGTTATATTTGTAAATAAATACCTCATGAACAACATGAAAACATTTCGTTATCTGACAGCCGTTCTCCTTTTGACAGGGATTTTGTTTTCCATCGAAAGTATAGCCGGAAACCGATTATCACCATCAACGAATCGGACTGAATTTCCGGAGAATCCGTCCGACAGTCTGAGACTCTCCCAAGTATCTCTCAAACGTGCTTCCACTCAAAAAAATTACCCTGCCATAGTGCGTCATACCATAGCCTGCTGTGAATATCAATTACTCATCGCTACCGACAGCCTGCCGGCTCTGATAAAATTTGTCGATACTCAGGCCCAGACCTGTCCCGACGTGGCCTGCCAATCGTTGCTTTATTCTTACGAGGCCGAATTATTGAACCGCTACTACGACAACAATCGCTACACCATACGCCAAAGGGAAGCCGTCGACGACACACATACCGACGATATACGGGAGTGGGACACCGACCAGTTCATCTCCGTCATAAGCGATCGGATCGAAGCTTCATTGAAAGAAGAAAAAACGTTGTTCGCCACCCCGTTATCCCATTATGCCGATGCCCTAAAACAAGGGACCGATGCAACTATTCTGCAACCTACGCTTTACGACTTCCTATCCTACCAAGCCATAAACCTATATAAATCCCTGATAGAACGTTACCCGTCCCTTCGTGTAAAAAACGAGGTATTTACACGGGCCAGCCTCATTCTTCCTCCGCCATTTCCCGATATGGCCGAGAATTATGCCCTACGCCGACGCATCGTTACCGTTTACGATCGCCTCATCAACCTATGGAACACCGAGCCCCAATCTCCATCCTTGCTTATGGCTCGCCTCGATAGAGAAACATTTTTGCAGGAACAAGCTCCCGACTCGACTTATATCGGCAATCTACTCTCCCTTTATCGGGAATACGAAGCATCACCGTATTCGACCGAGGTTTTGACACGCATCGGCGAAACCATAACCGATAAAGATCCGCATCTTTCCACATGGCTCTCCGCCTGCAAAAAACAGATGAATCGATATGCCGACTATTTCCGTATCGGCTGTTTGGCAAACTCGTACAAAAGAATTACCGCACCGATTTTTTACACATCCATACCCGAAATCATCTATCCGGGCATAAACACGCCATTCGATTTTACCTACTCCCATATTGACCGGTTGACTATGTCGATTGCTCCAACAACCGATTCATCCGCTATCAAACGCTATGAAGTACCTGTAATTTCCACCCGAATAGGAGAATCCCAAGACGGGAAAAACACCATTCCGACTCTTCCTACGGGCAATTACCGCCTGCATTTCGAGATAGACGGGACGACCGACACATACGCAGAAACGACATTCGCCGTATCGAAATTTTATGCCTACACCCAAAACCGCCTCCATAACGGAGGTATGAATATCGTCGTAACTGACGGGTATAACGGAAAGCCCCAAAGGAATTGTGAAGTACGATTGTACACGACCGTTCCCCGCTACTCCGACAACTATGTCTACGAAAAAAGCGCATACACCGACTCCGACGGAATTCTGTTTGTCAGCAATCCCGATATACGAGGATTCCGACCGGTCGCCGAGAACGACACGCTCTATCCCATCACCCGCATAACGGTCGGGAATAAAGAAAATATCCCGACCGAAGGCGATGATATACAGACGGTATTTTTTACCGACCGTTCGGTATATCGTCCCGGTGATACACTGCGTTTTGCCGGCGTCATATTTTCGAAAGAAATTTCCGGAAGCAAAGCCGTTGCCGGAGAGACCCAAAACATAACCCTTTACGGCGTTAACGGGAAAATCGCCGAGCATCAGGTCAAGAGCGACAACTACGGCGTGTTTGCCGACTACTTTGTCTTACCCAAAGAAATTACGGGGTATATCCGGATCGAGGGTTACAATGGCTCTCAAAGCGCACAAATCGCCGAATACAAAAAAGCGACGTTCCGAATCTCTCTCGAAAATAGTCCTTCTCCCTATTTCACCGGTAATCCTATTATATTATCGGGACATGTTACAGGATACGCCGGAGAAGCCATTACTCATGCTACCGTGAATTTTTCGATCAAAGAGACATCTTACCGTTTCGGGAGAAATGAGAATCAGACGATTACCGGCTCATCGGTATCGGATTCCGACGGAAATTTTCTACTCACATTTGTTCCCCGCCCCTCGACAAAAAAACCCTCGTATCGAATGTACCAAGCCGAGTTCTCAGTAACTGCGACAAACGGAGAGACCCAGACCGTCCGACAGTGGTTCGGTGTATCGGACAATCCCATACACATGGAATTGGATCTTCCGAACATACACGATAAAAAACAATCGCTTACACTGCCGGCCACGATAACATCGGCTCCGAATGCTCCCGGGATAAACAGCTGCACATACGAAATATATGCTTTACAGATTCCCGAAAAGACAAACACTACCGAGAATTTCGAATTGGGCAGCAATTACGATACACTGAAAATAGCCCGAAAAATGGCATCGGGATATTTCAAAACAGGGGAAACGGTTGCACTAAAAGTAAAAAAATGGGAATCGGGGTTGTACCGTATCGTCGTGAAAGCGACCACAGATACGGGTATTGCCGACAGCCTTTCCCGTCATGTCGTTCTTTACGGCAATGACGACAAACGACCGCCGGTTCCATCGGCCTTATGGATTCCTCGGAAAGAAATTTACGTCAAACCGGGTGAGAAAGCCACCATCTCTTGCGGAACCTCTTTTGAGAACGTTTCTCTTCTTTGCCAACTCTTCGACGAAGGAATGACAAAAAAATGTTACCGACTGAATGCCGACAACGAAAACATCGAAATAGAGATTCCGTACAAGAAAAATTACGGTCCATCACTTACTCTCGCACTGTCTTTCGTCAAAGAAAACAGACTTTACGCATCGGAAATCGTCATCCGCCGCAAAAGCCCCGACACGAAATTGACGATTATACCCCAAACATTCCGAGACTATCTCGTCAGCGGAACATCGGAACGCTGGAAATTCAAAATAAAAGACAGTCGGGGAAAAGCCGTACAGGCACGCCTCATCGCAACAATGTATGACCAATCTCTCGACGCTATCGCTCCGTTGTACTGGAATTTCTATCCGGGGCATACGCCTGTTCCATATTATTTCTATACCCATTCTCCCCACAATAATTACCTTTCGGCTCGTACTCCCGACGCGGACGATTGCCCGCCATTCGACCTCGACCGCTTCAATATGTTCTACTTGCACAGAGATATCATACCCATGTATGGAAACGGAATCTCCCCGAGAAACCTGCTCACCAAAACATCACCGATGCTTACCGATGCCCAAGCAGAAGCAAGTGCCGACCAAGCAACAACCGAAAACAGTACACCTCTCTCCGATTTACGACGGGATTTCAGAGAGACGGCATTTTTCTATTCCACTCTCGAAAGTGATAAAAAAGGCATCGTCGAAATACCATTCTCTCTCCCCGACAGCCATACATCATGGAAATTGATGTTGGTAGCCATAACCGAAGATATGCAAAACGGATTCCATACGGATACTATTATCGCATCGAAACCGCTCATGATAAATCCCAATCTGCCTCGTTTCGTCCGTACCGGCGATAAAGTTTCCATCGCAACCCGTATCAGCAATACTACCCGAAATGATTACAGCGGTTTATTCACATTCGAGATATTCAACCCAGAAAATGACTCCACACTCTACTGCACCGAACTCCCTTTTAAAACCGATGCAGACAAAACTCAAAGCATCGCCAACACCTTTACGGTCGAAGAATGGGATATTCCGGCCATAGGCATACGACTGCAAGCCGTAGCCGAAGACGGAACATCGGACGGAGAGCAACATTTGTTGCCGATTCTCCCGTATCGGGTATTCCTGACGGAAGCCGCATCACCGGAAAAACGAGGAGAAAACCGGTATGGAATCGAAATGAGGAAATTGACGGACACACCTCTCGGAGAAAAAAATTTCAGAGCGATATTGAGTTACGCCCCATCTCCCTTGTGGTTTGTGCTACAAGCCCTCCCGGGACTGACAGAGCAGGCCGACAACAACTCAACTCCCTCTCTTCTCGCCGCTTTCTACGGAAATACTTTGGCCGAAGCCATTGTGTTGAAGAATCCCGGATTTGTTGCAGCCATACAAGCTCAACGGCAACAAAATGATACTTTGTCATCACCCCTTACCCAAAACGAAACATTAAAAATACTGCTGCTCGAAGAGACTCCCTGGGCTCTCACCGCCCGGAATGAAAATGAACGGATAACCCAACTGGCAGAACTTCTCGACCGAGAAAAATGCGTAAAAATGCAATATCAGGCACTAACAAAATTACTCGCCCTGCAAAATGACGACGGGGGATTTCCCTGGAAAAAAGGCATGGGCAGCCATATAGAACAGACACTCTCGGTTCTCGAATGTTATGCCCAATTATACATGCAAAACTTACTTGGGGATAACGAAAGCCTCGTGCAATTGCGCTCGGAAGCCATGAATTTCCTAAACGAAAAAATTGCCGGAGATACCGCCCGAATTGCTCGAACGGAAAAATTATCGAGCAGACAATTACGCTATCTCGTATTGCAAGCGATTCTCGCCACTCCTCTCACCGAGACAGAAGAAGCCGGCTGGACGATGCTGTGCGAAAAAGCGGAGAAAGGCTGGAAAAGCCTCGATTTAGAAGGGAAAGCGTTGACCGCACAGCTCCTATATCGTATCGGCAATCAAGAGGTGGCCCGACGCATCGTCAATTCGCTCGTCGGTTATGCCACAGTAACCGACGAGGGTATCTGGTGGCAAAATATCCGTTCAAATCGAAATACCGTCGGAGATATACGATTACATACGCTTCTTATGAACACCGTAGCTCTGGTTACTCCCCAAAACGCCCAACTGACAGGCATGGCCGCTTGGCTGTTGCAACAAAAAGAAACGCGGGACTGGGGCTCGACTCCGGCTACACTCGATGCCATATCGGCACTCATCTCGCACAGTACGCTGACCCTCGACACAAACACTGAGCCGATAAGAATCACATGGGGAAAAGACTCCATAGCCCCCGGAAGTTCGGACATTGACGGTTACACTCAAATCATCAAAGAAGGAACGGATATTACACCCGACTTGGGCACGGTATCTATCACGACCGAAAATAACGGACTAAAACCGTGGGTAGGACTCTATCGGCAATACTTCGTCGATACCGATAAAATCGAATCGCAAGGTAACGGACTTTCCATAGAGAAACGTCTTTACGTCGTCCGGGAAGACAGCCTTTTATCTCTATCCGAAACAGCACCGGAAATCGGAGATAAAATACAAACCCGCCTTATCATTAGCAGCGATCGAGACCTCGACTTCGTTGCCATCAAAGATAATCGGGCAGCCTGTCTCGAACCGGCAGAGCAACAGTCCCGAATGATATACCAAGAGGGACTCTCCTACTTCCAAGAAACCCGAGACGCAGCTACCCGATTCTACATCGAGCATCTTCCCAAAGGGCATTACATCTTACGTTACGAAACATTTATCGACCGCCCCGGACGTTATCTCGACGGAGGCGTTTCCATACAATGCCTTTATGCTCCGCAAGAAACCGCCCACAGCGGAGGAATCGTTCTCGACATTCCTGCGAAGTCTACAAATTTTTGATTTTAAAAACATTATACGACACATCATTATCGTACACATCGGTTCCGGAATAGCGCTTTACCCAACGTACCACCCGTACTGTAAGGGGAAGCGCTATCACCTCATAGGCCGACTTCAACAACGTCTGCGAAAGAATCATCACTCCCAAAGTTTCAAGCGGCAGAATACCGCCGAAAGCCAGAGGGAAAAACAGCAAAGAATCGGCCCCTTCTCCCAACACGGTAGAAACAACGGCACGCAGCGAGAAATGACGGCCTTGTGATGCCAGCTTCATGCGACTCATCACGTATGCATTGATAAATGATCCGACCAAAAAAGCGATAAAACTGGCCAAAACGATACGGGGAGTAAGTCCGAAAAGAGAGACAAAAGCCTCTTGTTGAGACCAAACCGGCGAAGGTGGAAGCCAGATTGCCAGTTGAATAAACGCCACTGCTATAAAATTCGCGGCAAATCCCGTCCATATAAGCAGGCGAGCCTTACGATAGCCCCACACTTCGGCGACACAATCGTTGATGATGTAAGATATGGGAAATACGATAAGCCCTCCGGTCATGGTCAGAGAACCTACCGAAACGATTTTTACCTCTAAAATATTCGCTATCGTAAGGCATACGCAGAACAATATGCCCATCAAGGCAAACGCCAAATTCACGGATTGTTTCATTCTTCTTGTTTTTTACGTGGTTATCCTAGAATACACGGCCGTTATTCACGGCGTCTTATTTAAACGACAAAGGTAGGCTTTTCTCCCCTTTTCCGCAAAACAGAATCAAAAGAAAGCCGTATTTCCTTCCGCTCTTCGCAATCGGAGATTATATCGGTTACGATATTTGCTTTTGAAAGAATAACGGCATATCTTTGCGATACAAGTTTCTTGTAACAAACCTATTATCAATACCATGAGAAAACAAATACGGGCAGCTTTTCTGGCTTTCGCTGCAGTATTCTGCGCACAGGCACAACTATCTCCATACGACCTCAATGCCCCCTTCGGTTGGGCGGTCTGCACATCGCTGACCTCGGGAGACGATTATACATTGACCGGAGGCGGTAACGGCACAAGCATCACATTGAAAAGCGACGGAGGAGATATGAGAACAAGTATCGACAATGCCATAAAAAATTACGATGTCATCGTACTCGACGGTTCTGCGGGAGACTTTATGGTATCGAGTTCTCTTTCCCTGAAAAACATCAACAATAAGACGATCGTCGGCATCAACAATGCCCGCTTGTGTACCCAATTCCATGTAACCGACGAGATAAAGGCCGCTCTAGACAGTGTCGGCGTAAAAAACATGAGCGGATCGAGCGGAGGAGGAACTCTCGTCAATGGAAGCTATGTAAAAGAAGAGGGGGAATATTTCACCCGAAAGACCCTGATCGAATTATCGGGAGACAAAACCGAGAGTTATCGAAAGTCGGGTATCTTTACCATCAGCCAATGCGAAAACTTCATCATTCGCAATTTGTCGTTTTTCGGACCGGGAGCGGTAGATGTGGGCGGATACGACTTGATTTCGGTCATCGGTAGCAGTCATTTATGGATAGACCACTGTTCGTTCATCGACGGTATGGACGGAAATTTAGATATAACCAACAAAGCCGATTTCGTTACGGTTTCATGGTGTACATTTGCTTATACCGAGCGCACTTACGCCCATGCATTCAGCAACTTGATCGCCGGATCGGATGACCCGAGTCAAGGCGAATACAACCTGAATGTTACATGGGCAAACTGTTGGTGGAAATCAGGCTGTAAAAATCGTATGCCTATGGCCCGTTTCGGCATAATCCACCTATATGACAACTTTTATGATTGTCCGGGAGCTTCGGTGTGCATCAATCCCCGTAAAGACAGCGATTTCCTAATCGAAAACAACTACTTCGCACCCGGCGTAACCCGTATTTTCTCACACAAAGATGCGACGGCTTATGTATGGCGAGGCAATCTGTTCAGCGAACCGTTTACACCCACCGACCTCGGCTCGGTGCAGATTCCCTACACCTATACCTTGTACGATGCCTCCGAAGTCGAAGCTACGGTGAGCAACGCCATTTCCGGTGCCGGCAATACACTGGAAGAGCCGCTCGATATGACTCCCAACAAAACGAGTGCGATAAACGGCTGCAAAGCCTCCCGGGCTTTGGTCTTTACAGGAACAGAGATTATTGCGGCCGACCCTACTTCTCCTATATGCCTCTATACGACCAGCGGAGTATTGGTCGGCAACGGGAAAGGGAGATTGGATACCACCCCATTCTCACAAGGACAATACATAACTCGTTGCGGAAAAGAGGTACTGCGTATTGTTCTCCCTTAACATCTCGCAAATTATCAAAGACCTTTCCAACAATATATTATGCTACCATGAACAAGGTTTCTGTATAATCCGACGTTACCCCCACAAAATAGCATCTTAAATCATAGTCAATATCCGTATCGACCTCATCGGTTTCCCATTCATATCGCGACCCCATAAATCGGATTACCATTTCTGCTTTTGAAAGACAAAAGTTCTATAATTCTCAGCTGAAAAAAGTCGTCCATATCGTTTTCCCATACACAATAAAAACGTTCGTAAAAAATTTTCACTAAATAAGTTTCCAATAACAATTTATTTTCTACTTTTGCGATACCTGCAAGTAGGTTTTTGTAAAAAAGATTGTTTCATTAAGGTAAAAAACAAAATGGACGAAACAGCAACCAAAAAAGAAAAATTTTGTATCGGAATCCTCACATCGGGAGGCGATGCACCCGGCATGAACGCCGCCATCAGAGCGGTAACTCGTTCGGCCATATATAACGGGTTCGAAGTAAAAGCCATTTATCGGGGTTACAAAGGCTTGTTAAGCGGAGAAATCGTTCCTTTCAAAACACAAAACGTCAGCAACATCATACAACAAGGCGGTACTATCTTGAAAACAGCCCGTTGTAAAGAGTTCGAAACGGTAGAAGGGCGTAAAATCGCATACGAAACACTGCAAAGAGAAGAAATCGATGCCCTTGTAGTCATCGGCGGTGATGGAACACTTACCGGCGCCCGTATCTTTGCCAACGAATACAATTTCCCCACAGTAGGATTACCCGGTACCATCGATAACGACTTGTTCGGCACCGATACCACCATCGGGTATGACACGGCCTTGAACACCATTATGGAAGCGGTCGACAAAATACGCGATACAGCCACTTCTCATGAGCGATTGTTCTTTATCGAAGTCATGGGGCGCGATGCCGGTTTTTTGGCATTGAACGGTGCAATTGCATCGGGTGCAGAGGCCGCCATTATTCCCGAGATCGCCACAGAGGTCGACCAACTGGGAGAACTTATTAAAAACGGATTTAGAAAATCGAAAAACAGCAGTATCGTACTGGTAGCAGAAAGTCCTTCGACTGGGGGAGCTATACATCTTGCCGAACGTGTAAAAAACGAATTTCCCCAGTACGATGTGCGGGTATCTATCTTGGGACACTTGCAACGCGGAGGTTCTCCGTCGGCTCATGACCGTATATTGGCCAGCCGTATGGGTGCCGCTGCAATCGACGCGCTTATCGAAGGCCAACGTAATGTCATGATAGGTATACAGAACGACCAAATCGTATATGTTCCGTTCTCCAAAGCTATAAAAAACGATAAGCCCATCAACCGAGAATTACTCAATACGTTGCGTATTCTCTCGATTTAAGGCAAAAAAATATCGATAAATACCTCTTATTTTCTATGAGCGAAACAAAGGACAGCAAGCAACGCCACACAGAAATTCATCACCCGGAAGAAAGTGGCTCGGCCGATAGCGGACAACAACCGGTTTCCATAGAGAAAACCGACGAGTCTATCCGTGAAAAAAATCCGTCTCCGACAGTAACCGAGACGGTAAGCCATCAGACCGAGGAGCAAGAAGATGCCATGATCGAAAGAGAATTTCAGGCTTTGCTTGTTGAATACCTCAACTCGAATCATCGGAAAAAAGTCGATATCATAGAACGAGCTTTCCGTTTCGCCAAAGAAGCCCATCACGGGATTCGGCGGCGTTCGGGAGAGCCGTATATCATGCACCCCATTGCCGTAGCGAGAATCGTCTGCGAAGAAATGGGGTTGGGTTCAACCTCTATCTGTTCGGCCCTTTTGCACGACGTAGTCGAAGATACGGAATATACGGTCGAAGACATCGAAAATCTTTTCGGCCGGAAAATCGCCATGATCGTTTCGGGATTGACAAAAATTTCCGGAGGTATTTTCGGAGACCAAGCCTCTGCCCAAGCCGAGAATTTCAGGAAATTACTGCTTACCATGTCGGAAGACATTCGAGTCATTCTCGTAAAGATGGCCGACCGTCTGCACAACATGCGCACATTGGGTTCCATGTTGCCCAGCAAGCAATACAAGATTGCCGGAGAAACACTCTACATCTATGCACCGCTGGCTCACCGATTAGGGCTTTTTGCCATTAAGACCGAACTCGAAGACCTGAGTTTCAAATACGAACACCCCGAGGCATACGCCGAAATACAACACAGCATCGCATCGAGCGAAGCCTACCGACAGAAAGTATTCCACGACTTTGCTGCGCCCATCACCGAGAAGTTGCACGAAATGGGTGTCCAGTTCGAAATGAAAGCTCGCGTAAAATCGATTTACTCGATATGGAATAAAATGCAAAGTAAAAATATTCCGTTCGAAGAGGTATATGACTTATATGCGGTGCGTATCATATTCGACCCCAAGCAGGAGGAAAACGAAAAGACCGAATGCTTCAACATTTACTCGGTTATCACCGACATTTATAAAGTTCACCCCGAACGTACCCGCGACTGGGTGAGCCACCCCAAAGCCAATGGCTACCGGGCTTTGCACGTAACCGTAATGGGACCCGACGGGAACTGGACGGAAGTGCAGATACGCAGCCGTAAAATGGACGAAATCGCCGAACGGGGATTTGCAGCTCATTGGAAATACAAAGTAGGTGGTGCCGACGAAGAATCGGAACTGGACATTTGGCTGAAAACAATCAAAGAAATACTCGAAAATCCTGAACCCAACGCTCTCGATTTTCTCGACACGATCAAGCTCAATCTTTTTGCCTCGGAAATATTCGTATTTACACCGAAAGGCGAATTGAAAACTTTGCCCAAAGACGCCACCGCCCTCGATTTTGCATTCATTCTCCACTCCGACCTCGGTTACCATTGCATCGCAGCCAAAGTAAATCACAAGCTGGTACCGTTGAGTCAAAAACTACAAAGCGGCGATCAGGTCGAAGTCCTTACTTCAAAATCGCAAACACCCAAAGAAGAATGGATCAATTTCGTCACTACGGCCAAAGCCAAGACACAACTACAAGCAGCCCTGCGTAAAGAACGGAAAATCATCGCGGCCAAAGGTGAGGAAATCTACAACAAATTTATTTCGAGCAATCATCTTATCACCAACGATCTGAGTATACTCGACAGAATACTCAACTACTTCGATATAGATAAGAAAGAAGAGCTTTTCTATCAACTGGGCAAAAACGATATCACGCTCGACGAAGGGGTGAAAAAATTATTCAAAGGGAAAAACAAAAACGTATTCATGCGTTATTTGCGAAATCCTTTCAGCAACAACAGTAAGTCGACCAACAAACACACCGAGAAAAGAATTCCGATCGATAAAAACATCGTTATTCCCGAAAAAATAGATAGGAAAGCGACCTATATCCTCAAAAGCAACGAGACCGAACGCAACTATATCATCGCCACATGCTGCAAACCGATTCCGGGAGACGATGTTTTGGGATACGTCAATGAAAAAGGCGAGGTCATCGTACACAAACAATCCTGCCCAATAGCCATGAAACTGAAAAGCAGTTTCGGCCCCCGGCTGATTTCGGTAAAATGGGATAAACACCTGAGCGAATCTTTTCCGGTAGAAATCGAAATAGACGGTATAGACAACATCGGGGTACTCAATCGCATCACGCATATCATTTCCGATGACATGGCCGTGAATATCCGGAATCTGACAATATCGACCAACGAAGGTCTATTTCACGGAGAAGTGGGCGTAATGGTACATGATGCCCGCGACATAGAGAAACTGTGCAACCGACTGAAAAAAATAGAAGACGTGAAATCGGCCGCACGTAAAAATTAAATTTCAAAGGTAAAATAAGAGATTATTTCTTACGCCGGACGAGAAAGTTTCAATCTCGTTACCGAAGAAAACGCTCCGCACAACGTCAATATGCCGGCAAGCAGCATCGCATCGTGAGGAGCGGTATCGCCGAACAAATGAAATAAAAGAGCCACTAATGCGGCCCCTGTGGTCTGCCCGAGAAGCCGAGCCGTTGCCAGCATACCGCTCGCACTTCCTGTACGGTGCGGAGGTGCAGAACTGAGCAACATGTGATTATTGGGAGACTGAAAGAAACCGAATCCCATACCGCATAACATCAACCGCCATACCAATCCGAAATGAGTCGTATCGGCAGGTACAAACGCCAATAAAAAACACCCCGCACTCATAATCGTAAGTCCTATTCCCCCTAAAATACCGGGGTGTACCCTACCTACCAGCCACCCAGCCATCGGCGCGACAAATACGATAACAAGAGGCCATGAGGTCATAAGCAATCCCGTCCCTACGGCCTCGTAATGAAATGTATTGACCAATAAAAAGGGCATGGCAACCATAGCCAGCATTTGCGAAGTAAACGACAAGACACTGGTTACGACCGACAAGGAAAATGCCGGTATCTTCAATAAATCGAAAGGCAACATCGGATATTTGTCGTGCAACTGCATACGCACATACTGCACACCGACAAAAAGCAGGCAGACCGCCCCTGCAAGAATCGTCATACGGGACACATCGTGCGAATAAGCCTCTATACAGCCGATGAGTAACCCGAAAGTCAAAGCATTGAACAATGCTTCTCTCCATTTGAAACGTCGGCCTAAAACCCGAGTAGGATTCGCAGGCAAATATTTCCGACCCAAATAAAACGTAATGATACCGACCGGCACGTTAATGGCGAAAAGCCACGGCCAAGAGGCAACCGACAAAATAGCCGCTGCCAGTGTAGGGCCGGCTACCGAAGCTATGGCAACGACCGTCGCATTCAAGCCCACGCCTTTTCCCAAATGCCGCTTCGGATAGATGATACGCACAAGCGATGTATTGACACTCATAATCATCGCCGCCCCTATTCCTTGAAAGACACGAGCCACAACCAGCAAAGGCAACGTCGCCGTGAGGGAACAAAACAACGAGCCGACGGTAAAAACAGCTACACCGAAAAGGTAAATACGCTTATACCCGAAAAGTTCTCCCAAAGAAGAAAAGGGCAAAAGCGTCATCATGATAACTAATTGAAAGGCATTGATAATCCAAATGGAATCGGACGAAGACACTTGCAGATCCTCCGAAATACTCGGCAATGCCACATTGCAAATCGTCCCGTCGAGAACGGCCAAAAACAACCCCGAAAAGGTGGCTACCATAGCATAATAAATACGGGGACGATGCAATCCGTCCCAGCCCAAATCGCCGACAATCTCTCCTTCGCGTTCCATATCAATACCCATAAACCCTTTTTCAGCCACAAAAGTACAGATTATTCTATTCGTCTCTCCCCGATTTTACCATTTTTTCACAGAACGGACAGATGGAGTATCCCCAATCGCCGTTTTGCCGACAACCCGATAGAAACAAATCTTAACCCCAATACGTCCCGATTGACTTTGTCGTATAAAATATTTTCTATAAATTGCACTCGTTTTGACCGAAGTATAATCTGTTCGATAAATAGAGAAAAAGGAATCTATCTGTAACCACTACCACAATGAAAAAAACTTTACGACACATATTCATGACCCGTATCGGCCTATGGCAAGCCACTTATTTCGTTGGCGCCATTGCTCTCATTCTTTACTTTTTCCCGAGAGAAGAAAAATCGGAATATGTTTTTCAAGAAGGGAAACCCTGGAAATACGGCTTGTTGACAGCCGCTTACGACTTTCCTATTTATAAAAGCGAAGCGCAACTGAAACATGAACAAGACAGTGTCATAAAAACGCTACGCCCGTTCTTCACCGAAGAATCCCGAGTAGGTACGGAACAAATAAACAACTTCAAACGAGAACACCCGGAACTGTTGCAAAATGCAGAATCGGCCGATGCCTACCGTTATGTACTGCAAGCATTATCGGAAGTCTACAAAAGAGGTATCATCGCCACCGACACCTACAACAGTCTCATACACAAAGGGACTCCGGGTGTGCGCATCATAAGCCGGAATACGGTGAAAGAAGAATGCGAGGTTTCGGACTTGCTTTCGCTAAGGTCGGCCTATGAATATATTATGGCCCACGCAACCGCCAAACAACAAAAAATATTGAACACATGCAACCTGAATAATTACTTGTCGGAAAACCTTACTTACGACAGCTTAAAGTCGCAAAATGCCCAATATGAACTTTTGCAACGCATACCGTCGTCGATAGGCATGGTGCAAAAAGGGGAAAAAATCATCAACCGGGGAGACATAGTTACCCCTCGCACATTCCTCATTCTCGAATCGCTCGAAACCGTAAACCAGCGCAACAATACCCGCACCCACCAGCAAGAAATGTTCATCATGCTGGGGCAGGCCATCGTTATTATCTGCCTGTTTATTTTTCTTTATCGCTACTTGGCTATTTTCTATCCCCGCACATTCAACGACCCCAAGAAACTCGCATTCATCATGATTATGATTACGGGTACGACCGTAATCTGCTACTTCCTGTGCGGCATGTTCACGACATCGGGAATGTATTTGGTACCATTTGCCATACTGCCCATTACAATCGTCGTATTCTTGAAAAAATCGATTGCCCTGATTTCAAGTCTTATATCGATACTTCTATGCGCCTTTGCCGTCCCTTATCCGCTGGAATTCATATTCCTGCAAATGGCTGTAACCGTTACATCCATAAACAACATGAAGGAGTTGGTAAGACGTTCGCAACTACTACGATGCGTCATACTCATATACGTTACCTATTGCTTCACATACACGGGATACACGCTTATTTTCGAAGAGTGGACCAAACTCGACCCGCAGCTCTTCTTTTACTTGGGCATCAACTGTGTACTGCTGTTCTTCACCTATCTGCTCATATATCTGCTCGAAAAAGTCTTCGGATTCGTATCGACGGTAACGCTGGTAGAACTATCGGATATCAACCTGCCTATTTTCAGACAGCTATCGGAAACATGCCCGGGTACGTTCCAACATTCGATGCAGGTATCGAATCTCGCAACCGAAGCGGCAGACAGCATCGGAGCTCAAGCACAATTGGTACGCACCGGAGCTTTGTACCACGACATCGGTAAAATGGCAAATCCCACGTTCTTCACAGAGAACCAAAACGGTGTAAATCCCCACACAAACCTTCCTTACGAAGAGAGTGCGCAAATCGTCATCAGCCACGTAAAAGACGGGGTAAAAATTGCAGAAAAACTGAATCTTCCCCAAACCATCATCGATTTTATAAAAACGCATCACGGAACAAGTAAAGCTAAATATTTTTACAATTCGTATGTAAACGAACACCCCGATGAAGAGGTCAACGAAGAACTGTTTACCTATCCCGGCCCGAACCCGTTTACCAAAGAACAGGCATTGTTGATGATGGCCGATGCGGTAGAAGCGGCCTCGCGAAGCCTGAAAGAATATACCGAAGAAAATATCTCGAAACTGGTCAACACGATTATCGACAGCCAAATCGCCGACGGGCTACTGAACAACAGTCCTATCAGCTTCCGCGATATTCGCGATGTAAAAGAGGCTTTTATCGAAAAACTCAAAACCATGTACCATACCCGTATCAGTTATCCCGAATTACAAAAGAAATAATTCCCTATATTTACATAGAAATTTCCGGACAGAAATCTTCACATTATGAAAAACACCCTTTACCGCACAGGCATTGCCCTCACCTTATTCTCGGTGACAGCCTGTACCCCATCTTCGCATGATTATACCTTTCCTACACAAAAGGGGGTAGAACCGGACACATGGATCGCATCCACCCCCATTGTCATCTCCGATGACACCCTACATCTGACCTTGCGTAACGGAGAATACCGCATCAACAGCGGAGAATGGGAAAACCAACCCCGCATCCTGCACCGTAGCGACACGCTCACCCTCCGCGTGAAATCGAGCGACTATCCCGGCGATGCCGCCATGTGTTGCGCATATATGAAAAACGGACAATACACATTCCTCGTACAAACCCGGGACTTCGAGATTCCCACACACCGGGGAGAAGCCAGAAACATACATTTAGGTATCAGCGGCCCCGACCAAACGACACTAGGCGGCCCGAGTCCGTTATGGCTCAAATACAACAAAAATAACCCGAAACTCAGCGGAAGTGCTGTAAAAAAAGGTCTGATTCCGCCCATTACGCCCCTCATCGACGCACAAATACGGGACGCTGTCATCTGTGTGGGCGGCGACGGGCTTTACTATCTTACGGGATCGACCGGCAACGACATCTGGCATGCCAATGACGGAGTAGAGTTATGGCGATCGGCCGACTTGAAAAAGTGGGAATATATGGGCTTGGTTTGGAGTTTCGAACAAGATGCCACCTGGCAACAATGGAGATTCCACAAGAAAGCCGTCAGAGCTTTATGGGCTCCCGAAATTCACTATGTAAAAGGCAATTACTATATCACCCTCAGTATGCCCCCGGGCGATAGAGGCCTATTGAAAAGTACGACAGGGCTTCCCGAAGGGCCTTACGTAAATGCTTTGGCCGACGATGGTTATTGGAAAGAGGATATAGACGCTTCGCTCTTCGAAGATGAAGACGGCAGTGTATATCTTGTTTACGGGGGCGGTTACATTGCCCGTATGAAAGAGGATATGAGCGGATTGGCCGAAGAACCCGTAAAACCCGGATTGATCGACCCCGACACGATTCCTTCGCACCACGCCTCCACCTGCCTTACCCGCCGGGAATGCAAAGACATCGGTCGTGAAGGAGCTTTTCTCTTCAAACACAACGGTATCTATTATCTGACGGCAGCCGACTCTTACGAAGGACGTTACAGCAGTATGGTGGCCATGTCGGAATCGATATACGGTCCTTACCGCATGCGTCATGAAGCCGTTCCTTGCGGTGGCGGAACTTGGAGATGCCCGCCGCCTCCTCGAAGATCTCGCGGCGGTCAGCGCTCTTGACCGACAATATCTCGTCGATCTTGCCCTGACCGACGATGGAATAGCCCTCGCGGCCCATGCCGGTATCCATGAACAGCTCGTTCACG
>OMGY01000884.1_pt1 | contig 31132 bp, 23 predicted proteins | sample 1674461 | NCBI WGS metagenome assembly OMGY01 (sample SAMN05578579, study PRJEB25193) | human gut metagenome | biome: Human Microbiome; feature: human-associated habitat; material: feces | host: Homo sapiens | place: USA:Birmingham | reverse complement strand
GATTAATGGATGGAAACGGATGTTCTATCGGGACACACATTTTGTCCTATAAGCCCCTTTTTCATGCCAACTTGTTCGCTCTGGGCGGCGCTCGCTGGCATTGCCAAAACATCGACGCTCCCAACGACTACCGTGTGTCTATTAATTTTTCGAGCTTGTGCTGCGCTGCTGGTCGCTGGCGTATATCCTGTTAAGCCGTCAGCATACGATTCAACAGGGAAGGCAGATTATGCATTCTCCCCATCAACGCGGCACGCATGTCCAGCCGGTGTGCAGCCGTCGTATCTTTTTGGGTAGCGCTCTCGCTGCGAGTGCTTCCGTCGTCGCCGGCGCGCTCGCCGGCTGCCAGCGCCCGTCCACGCTCAAGGTGGTCCAGCCCACGACAGGCGGCGGTCGCGACGACCTGTCCGATTCCGTGATCGGCAAGGACAAGATCCGCATCGGCATGGAGGCGGCCTACGCTCCGTACAACTGGCAGGTCTCCGAGGCCAGCGAGTTCACTATCCCCATCGACAACGTGCAGGGCGCCTATGCCGATGGCTACGACGTGCAGATCGCCAAGATTGTCTGCAAGGCCCTCGGTGGCGAGCCCGTTGCCGTCAAGCAGAGCTTCTCGGGCCTTATCGATTCGCTCAACAACGGCCAGATTGACCTCATCATCGCCGGTATGAGCGCCACGCCCGAGCGTGAGGAGTCGGTCGGCTTCTCCGACCCGTATTTCATTGGCTACTTTGGCCTGTTCGTAAAAGAGGGTTCCCCCTACCAAAACGCCACCAAGCTCAGCGACTTTAGCGGTGCCACGGTACTCGGCCAAAAGGACACCATGCTCGATACTGTCATCGACGAGATTCCGGGCGTTGTCCACAAGAACCCGGTCGATTCGGTCCCCACGGTGTTCTCGAACCTGCTGCAGGGTACCTGTGACGCGGTGACGTACAACACCGAGAACGAGAAGGGCTATATGGCTCAAAATCCGGGCATTGTCCCTATTCATTTTGCCGAGGGCGAGGGCTTTAAGCAGGAGGTCGCGGCAAACGTCGGCTGCCGCAAGGGCTCGGACAAGCTGCTTAAGCTCATCGACAAGACACTCAAGGGCATTAGCCAAGAGGAGCGCGACCAAATGTGGGACGCGTGCCTCGACCGTCAGCCGGCATAGGGAGGCAGCATGAAAACCATCAATCGCCTGGCCTCCTTTATCAAGGCAGACCACCGTTATGTATACCTGGGCACGAGCGTTATCGCGGCGCTCGGCCTGGCGTTTAGCCAGCGCAACCCCACGCCGTTGAGCTTCTTGGCGCCTACGGGCGTGTTCCAAGACTGCCTTTGGGCGATTCTTTGGGCCTGGCTCGTCGTGTCGGCGGCGGCGCTGGTCACCAAGCTTATGCACTGGAGCGACTATCGCGAAACGTCGCCGTTCGCATCCGGGCGTTTCCGCCGTGGCGCGCGCCTGGGCAGCTATGTTGTGGTCGCCATCGCGGCAATCTTTTTCGTGGACCGCTGCGTCATGTCGTTTATCGATCTGGTGCAGGTGAGCATTGTCTCGGACTCTAATCCCAGCGACTTTTTGTCGAGCCTGGTCTACATGACCTACAAGAGCGGCGACTTCTTCATCCGCGGTATCGAGATCACCATCGCGCTCGCGACCTTCGGCACCGTCATCGCCTTCTTCCTGGCGCTGCTCTTTGTGTTCCTGCGTATTCAGACGTTCGACCGCGTGGATAACGACCTGGTGCGCTTCTTCAAGAGCATTGGCCGCGGCTTTGCGACCGTCTACTCCACCATCGTGCGCGGTACGCCCATGATGGTCCAGGGCCTGCTCATCTATTACGCGGGCTTTACCGTCCTGCGCGGCATGGGCTTCGAGACCGCCCAGGCCAACCAGATTTGGAGCACCTTCACCGCCGGTCTCGTCACCATCTCGCTCAACTCCACCGCCTACATGATGGAGGTCCTGCGCGGCGGCATCGAGTCCATCGATCCCGGCCAAGCCGAGGCAGCGCGCTCGCTGGGTCTGTCGCAGTGGCAGGCTATGCGCAAGGTCGTGTTTCCGCAGGGCATTAAAAACGCGATTCCGGCGCTCACCAACGAGCTCATCATCAACATCAAGGACTCATCGGTACTCTCGGTCATCGGCGTGTTCGATCTCATGTACGCCACCACCACCGTCGCCGGCGTGTACTACCGCCAGATGGAGGTCTACTGCGTGGCGCTCGTGGTCTATCTGATCCTGACGCTCGTGGCGAGCCGCCTGCTCGAGGCCTTTGGCAAAAAGCTCGGCGCCGAGGCTCCGGCCACGCTGCCCAGCTCTAACTAGGCTTAAGACGAGGAGAATCATCATGGCAGATACCGCCACTACCGGCGTTGCGGCCGCCGCACAGACCAATGAGCCGCTCATCCGCGTCGAGGGCCTGCGTAAGAGCTTCGGCTCGCTCGAGGTGCTCAAGGGCATCGACCTGTCCGTCAATCCCGGTGAGGTTGTCACCATCATCGGCGCCTCGGGCTCGGGCAAATCGACCTTCCTGCGCTGCCTCAACCTGCTTGAGACCCCGGACGCGGGCCACATCTGGTTCCACGGCCAGGACCTCACGGCCGAGCGCTGCAACATCAACAAATTGCGCGAGGACATCGGCATGGTGTTCCAGGGCTTTAACCTGTTCAACAACATGGATGTGCTCGACAACTGCACGCTCGCGCCCGTCACGCTCAAAAAGATGAGCAAGGCCGAGGCCGAGAAGGTCGCGATGGAGCATCTGACGAGCGTGGGACTCGAAAAGTTCGCGCACGCCGCCGTTGGTCGCCTGTCCGGTGGTCAAAAACAGCGCGTGGCCATCGCTCGTGCCCTATGTATGAATCCGCAGATCATGCTGTTCGACGAGCCGACCTCCGCGCTCGACCCCGAGATCGTGGGCGAGGTGCTCGAGGTCATGCGCAAGCTCGCCGCCGACGGCATGACCATGGTCGTCGTCACGCACGAGATGGCCTTTGCCCGCACGGTGTCCGACCGCGTGGTCTTTATGGACAAGGGCGTGGTGCTCGAGGATGCCGCGCCGGCCGAGCTCTTCGGCAACCCCAAACACCAGCGCACTCGTGAGTTTCTCTCTCGCTATCTCGAGGACAAATAACCGACCGCAAATGCTTACGTTGCAGGGCCGCTCCCGTGGGGCGGCCTTTGTCGTCGCAATCGAAAGGATGTCATGGCCGAGGTTTGGCGCTTCTTTGCGCATGAGGACGATTTTGCCGATATAGACGAGGCCGGCGCGTGCGAGCGTTTGGGCCGCGTGCTGTCGTTTCCGACCATTTCGAGCATGGATACCGAGGCGGTGGATTGGCGGCCCTTCGACGACCTGCGCGCGTATATGCAGCAGGCCTGGCCGCACGTATTTGCGGCGGGCGAGGTCGAGCTTGTCGGCCATTCGCTGTTGGTGACGCTTGGCGGTTCCGACTCCGCCCTCAAACCCGTCATGCTCATGGGCCACATGGACGTGGTCCCCGTGGTGCCGGGTACCGAGGCCGACTGGACGCACAATCCCTTTAGCGGGCACGTGGACGACACCTATATTTGGGGTCGCGGCGCCATCGATATGAAAGACCAGGTCGCAGGCATCCTGGAGGCCGTTGAGTATGCGCTGGCGCACGGCTGGCAACACGAACGAACCCTGCTGCTGGCCTTTGGCCAGGATGAGGAGACCACGCAGTGCGGCGCGGGTGCCATTGGCCGCGTGCTCGAGGAGCGCGGCGTTGAGCTTGAGTACCTGATTGACGAGGGCGACTATCGTATCGTTGAGGCTGCCGAGTACGGCGCAGGCGAGGGTTGGCTTATGCATGCCGATCTTGCCGAGAAGGGCTATGCCGATATCGTGCTCAGGACGAAGAGCGAGGGCGGGCATTCTTCCAACCCTTACGGTGGCACGTCGCTCGAAGTGCTCAGCCGCGCTATTGCCGCGATTTGCGATATCGAGTGGCCGGCGCGTGTGACCGATCTGCTTGCCGCACAGCTTGTCGAGTTGGGGCTCTACACGGCGGATGAGATTGCCGCCAACGGGAACGCCATTGTCCGCGATTGCCTCGCCAGCAAGAAGCTCTATCCGCTGGTGATGACCACCTGCGCACCCACGCAGATCGAGGGTGGCAGCACCGGCGCCAACGTAATGCCGCAGGATATGTGGGCCAACATCAACTTCCGCATGCTCGAGGGCACGAGCGTGGCCGACGTTGTGGCGCGCTGCCGCGAGGCGGTTGCCGCGGCGGGCCTTGCCGGACGTGTTAAGGTCGAACTTGGCCCCGGCAGCTCCGAGCCTTCGCCGTCCCCGCGCGTGGGCGGTCCGGGGCTCGAGGCCGTTCGCGCCATTGCCACCCGCTATTTCCGTGATCCCAGGGGGACGGAGGAAAACGGATCGTCTGCGGTGGGCCAAGAGCCGATGAGCATCGTGCCCTCGACCGTGATTGGTGCAACCGACGCCGCCAACTACCAGCGCATTTGCCACGAGTGCATCCGCTTCTCCGCCTTTGTGGTCGACGATGACGAATGCGACCGCGGCGTCCACGGCACCAACGAGCGCATCACCCGTCGCGCCTACCTCCAAGGCATCCGCTTCCTCATCGCCCTGCTCCACACGCTCTAGAATGCGACAAAGGGATTGAGCCGGCAACTGGCAACCGGTTTCATCGGTAATGAGATAAAAACTGTTATATAAAAAGACTAAAATATCTTCAGAAGCATATGCTGGGGTTGGTATTTCTTGAACGACTGCGGGCATGTGTCAGACTGCCTCGGCCCTCCGGGGGGTGCCCAGGCAGGTCACCGTGTGGCTGGGGAGGAAATTATGCAGGAGCTCAGAGAGACGACGTCTCTACTCGTGAATAATGTTATCGGGGGGGGGTCCCAGCAGGGAACTTCCTGGTGGACATCGGCCGCGCGAGCGGTGGTCCGTCATGTCTTATGACCGTCGTCGCGGGCTGCGCCCGGTCTTGCCATATGCGATTGTTCTGGCCCTCGCCATCGCGCTGACGGCGAGTTTCTTCCTGCCGGCCCGTGCGGAAGCGGCGATTTCTGACCACACGGTCACGACGATTTCGCCTTCGGGGACAACGATCAACCTGTTTGATTACTGGGTGAATCCCGATGACCATCTGTCGGTTTCCGGCAACGGCGGCATCAACGCAAACCACCAGTTCCAGTTCAAGGATCAAGGAGCCAGCGAGGAACTTAACCAGTATACGGGTGGCCCCTCTCCTCGCATCGGCATCGTGAACAGGGTTCTTACCGACGGTTATCCGAAACTCACCGACCGCTGGGACGGAGAATCCCTCGGCTACCTGTTTGATTCCTCCACCCAGACGGGCAAGATATCCCATATGGGTGTGACGGGTCTGTTGCGGGTCAAGGACGGCTACTACGAGTATGACAGCTCGCAGAACTACGCGGCGTACAACGTCAATAAGAATGCATTTGATGTATACGATGCCGCCGGCGTTAAGCAGGCGGGGGCTGAGCCTCATACAGTAGGCCAGTTCTTCCCCTTCGATGCGGCCACTGAGGTATTCAAGGAGGGGGACAGCGGGCTCGTCCCGAACGGCATTACGTCGCAGAACGTCGGTGACTCGCAATATAACGGTAGCAAACCCCTCAACCATTATTTCGGCCTCTCAATGTCGTCGCGCTTCGTGCAGCCGAAGGGTGGCAAAACGAACGCTGACAAGCCCATGACCTTCGAGTTCGCCGGAGACGACGACGTCTGGGTGTTCATTGATGATGTCCTCGTGGGCGACATTGGCGGCATCCACACCAGTGCTAAGCTGACCATCGACTTCCAAACGGGCGAGATTAAGGTTAACGATTCCCCAGACGGCACGCTGTTAAGCAAGTTCCAGGAAGCAAAGCAGGATACTACTAAGGGCTTCAAAGGCAACACCTTCGCTGAGGGCACCAACCACACGCTCAAGTTCTTCTACTTGGAGCGTGGCGCCACCGACTCCAACATGAAGCTCAAGTACAACCTCGTGACGGTTCCCGAGTCCGACATCATCAAGTTCGACCAGGACGGCAAGTTCGTACAGGGTGCCAAGTTCCAGCTCTATAAGACCGACAAGGACTTCAAGAACGAGCTTGAGCCCCTCGGATCCGGCACCACGGACGAGGCCGGCCACCTAACGCTCACGAACGACGATGACAACGGCGTCATCAACTTCGACGATCTCTACAACAAGGATCACAGCAACAAGTACTACCTCCTGAAGGAGACGCGCGTGCCCGAGGGATACCGCTCGAGTCTCACGGCGACGGGTGGCAGCATGCAGCTCGAGTACGTGCCCGCGAGCGCCGGGAACGGCGCGGGCGGCGTCATCATCAACCGCGGCGGTATGGACGCGGACAGCGTCGTGTGGAAGACCGGCGCGTTCGCCGGCGCGAAGGAGACCATCACCGCGCCGTCGACCGTGTACCAGGCGAATAATGACCTGACGAAGGTCAGCCTAGACTCCGGCATACTGTTCGCTGTGGTGCTCAAGCGCGATAAAAGCGCAAACGCAGATATCAAAGATCAGAACAATTGGTACGCCGTGTCGGGCGACCCATCGACGGGAGCGGGATACACCCTCGCCAAGGAGCCGAGCATGACCGGTGCTATCGAGGCGGCGAAGAAGGACCTGCACGCCTTCACGCTCAACACAAGCGGCCAGTACCAGGTAGAGATTCAAAATCTGCCCGGTGACATCTCCAAGTACTACTACCTGCTGAGCGGTGATGCCCGCAAGGATGCCGAGTACACGGTGGCCATCTACCACACAACGGCGAGCTCGATCGGCGACGCGACGCCTAAGAACACAGTCCACGTGTACAGCGACGACATCGCAGACGGCACGAACTTCAAGCGGCAGTTCGCCACGCGCCTGCTCGTCACGAACATCCAGAATCGCCTGTTCGTGCAGAAGACCGATACCGAGGGTAAGCCCGTTGACGGGGCGAAGTTCGGCCTTTACAAGTCCACCCAGGTGACTACGGATGCGAACGGCAAGGCCGTGCTCGATGGCGACCAGGCCCCCTACGACACCCTGACGACGAGGTCGGTCGCCAACCCGGTCAAGCTCGAAGGGGCGGGCGTATTCCCGTCTACGAGCGACAGTAGCGAGCCGCTCGTGAAGGGTACCTACTTCCTGAAGGAGGTCTCGGCGCCCAATGGCTTCCTGCTTAATGACAGGCTCATCAAGGTGATTGTGGACGATTACGGCGTCCACGCCGATGCTGGTACAGTTGATGACGGCGTTTCGACGTTCGTGGGCGTGGGCTCGCTCATGAAGAGCCTGGGCCAGTTTGGCGCAGAGGGCGACATTGACAACACGCTCACGTGGATCAAGGGCCAGCGCCAGACGTCCGACGGGACGCTCGACGGCAACGGCAACCTTTCCTGGAACAATGACGCCAAGGGCGGCGAGAATGAGGTACATCTTAAGTACGGCGCCAATGGACGTGTCTACCAGTATGGGCCCACCAAGAAGGACGAACCTTACCGCCTGGAGACCGAGACGGGCTGGATACGTATGGGCATCACGCAGGACGTGTCTGGTGACACTAATGCGAAGGGCGCCCGCGCCGACCTGGGCGACATGAATCTGAACGCCCTGTTTACGGGCGCCACCTGCGTGCGCGTGGCGAACGAACGCGAGGCGAGCCTCGAGGTGATGAAGAAGGTCATGGTGCCAGCGGGCCTGACGGGAAAACCGGACGCGGGGTTCACCTTCAAGTTCACCGTGCCCACGACGGCGGGGAAGACGTACAAGGCCGCGGTGTTTGAGAACGCGGGGACCGCAAGCGAGAAGCAGGTCGGCAAAATGTTCGACCTCGAGAACGGCCGCGAGCAGACCATCACGGCCGACCAGACGATCCGCGTGTACGGTCTCGCCGAGGGTGACCAGTACGCGGTGCAGGAGCTGACCGGCGCAGACAAGATGCCCGCGGGCTATAAGCTGACCGGCCGCAAGCAGGGTGACAAGAATCTGACTGAAGAAGGCGATAGCATCTCGGGCAGGATTGCCCCGCAGAATTCCGACGGCACGGTGGCCAAAGACAACAAGCTGGTGTTCACCAACAGCTACAGCGTGAAGTCTTCGGTGACGCTCACAGGCATCAAGGCGAAGAAGAAGTTCACCGGCCGTGAGTGGACTAGCGCCGACAGCTTCGAGCTTTGCCTGCGCGCCGCCGATGGAACGCCGATGCCTGATGGTGCCACGGCAGCGCCCGTGGCCGGCATGAAGCAGGTCGAGAAGACCGTTACGAGCGCCGAAGAATTTAGCTTCGGAGAGATTAAGTATGAGAAGCCTGGCAAGTACACCTACTACATTGCCGAGACTACGCCCGCCAAGAGCGATCCCAGTTGGCTGGGCGGTGTCAGCTACTCCAGCGCCGAATACAAAGTGACCGTAACGGTGAAGGATGACGGCAAGGGAAATCTGACCGAGCCAGTCGTCAAAATGGAGCAGATCTATAAGGATGATGGCACCGCCACATCTCAGGTGATCGACGATCAGATTGCGGTGATCACGAACACGTACCGCCCGAAGGAGACCTCGGTAACGCTCAAGGCGACGAAGCGCTTCACGGGCGGTGAGCTCGCGGGGAGTGACTTCACGTTCCAGCTGCTCGACAAGGACGGCAGCGTGGTCCAGACTGTCCAAAACGAGAAGGACGGCAAGGTCGCCTTTGCAGCCATCGACTACGCTACGCCGGGCGACCACGACTACACCATCAAGGAGGTGAAGGGCGCCGACTCGACCGTCGTCTACGACGCGAAGGGCGTGAAGGTCCACGTCAAGGTCACCGACGAAAAGGGCGAGCTGAAGGCGACCGTCACCTACGACGGTGAGAAGGCCGTGCCGACCTTCACCAACACGAAGCCGACGGCGGACGTCACCGTTGAGGCCACGAAAGTTCTCGCGGGCAAGGACCTGACGGCCGATGCGTTCACCTTCGGCTTGTACGACCAGGACGGCAATGAGGACGCTCGCGGCACCAACGATAAGAATGGCAAGGTCAAGCTGACCGTCAAGGGCCTGAACCTGGGCGAGTACGACTACACGCTCAAGGAGGAGAAGGCCGGCCAGTCCGTCGACGGCGTGGCCTACGACGCCAAGGAAGTCAAGGTCCACGTCAAGGTAGAGCAGAACCAGGACGACAACAACAAGACGAAGGTGACCGTCACCTATGACGGTACCGCTACGGCTCCCACCTTCAACAACACCTACACCGCAAAGGGATCCGTGGAGCTGACGGCGACCAAGACCATCAAGGTTGCGGACGGCTTCGATCACACGACGAAGCCTGCGGACGGCGAGTTCACCTTCGACCTGAAGGACGCTGCCGGCAACGTGATCGCCACCGCGAAGAACGATGCAAACGGCAAGGTCTGCTTCACGCGCGAGTTCCAGCTCTCCGACTTGGACGGCGCCGCGAGCAAGGACTTCACCTACACCATCGTGGAGCAGCCGGGCGCGGAGCCGGGCATGGTCTATGACAATCATGCCCTCACCTATACGGTGACGGTCACAGACGGCGGGAACGGAGCACTGAATGCGAAGGCGATCGTGACGAGCGCATCCGGCTCGGATACCTTCACCAACACCTACCAGCCGGCCGCGACCGGTCTGGCCCTCGGTGCGCAGAAGAGCTATGTGAAGAAGGACGACAACACGCCGATCGTCCCCAAGGACGGCGAGTTCACCTTCGATGTGTACGAGGGCAAAATGACTGCTGAGCAGCTTGCCGGGGCCAAGCCCGTCCGGACCGCGACCAACGGCGCGGACGGAAGTGTTAACTTCGACGCCTTCTCCTACGCGAAGCCGGGCACGTACGAGTACACTATCGTGGAGCGGAAGGGTGATCTGGCCTACGTGACCTACGACGACGCGGTGCATCATGCCGTGGTGACGGTTGTGGACAATGCCGGCACGCTGCAGGCGAGCGTCGCCTACGACGGCGCGGACGCCACGAAGCCCACCTTCACCAACACCTACAAGGCGAAGGCGACGAACTCCGGCGCGATCGCCCTCACCAAGAGCGTTGACGTGCACGACGGCAGCTATCAGCTAAAGGCGGGAGACTTCGCCTTCGAGCTGGTGGGGTCTGACGGTACGGTGCTCCAGATCCAGAAGAACGACGCCAAGGGCAAGGTTTACTTTAACGAGCTGACCTTCGACCATGCGGGCACCTTTCCCTTCACGGTCCGTGAGGTGCAGCCGACGGACGGCGCGCCGGGCGTGCCGGGCGTGACCTACACCGGCAAGACGTACACCCTGACCTACGTGGTGAAGGACAACAACGACGGCAAGCTGGTGGTAGAGAGCTCTACGGTGAAACCGAGCGAGGGCACCGAGAACGGCGTCACCCCCAATACCATGACGTTTGCGAACAGCTACCAGCCGGGTCAGACCTCCTACCAGATCTCTGGCACCAAGGTGCTTGAGAATGCCGACCCGGCCACCACGCGGACGCCCGCCGATGGCGAGTTCACATTCGCGCTGATTGACGTGGCCACCGGGCAGGAGATCGACCGAACCACGAACGTGGGTAAAGCGTTTACCTTCAAGGCCATCTCGTACACCGCAACTGGTTCGCATGCGTACCAGGTGAAGGAGGTTGCGGGCCAAGATGGCACCATCACTTACAGCGATGCGGTGCTGGACGTAACGGTGAACGTGACCGATGACGGCAGCGGCCAGCTGACCGCGACGGCGAACAAGACGGCTGCGGATCTGACCTTCACCAACACCTACACGCCGACGGCAACGACGGCGACGATTACCGGAACGAAGGCTCTGACCGGCCGCGACCTGGCCGAGGGTGAGTTCTTCTTCGACCTGAAGGACGCCGACGGTAACGTGGTGCAGACGGTGCAGAACGGCGCCGACGGCACGTTCGGCTTCGCGCCGCTGCAGCTGGACAAGGTGGGGACGTACGTCTACACCGTGTCCGAGCGGGCAGGGGCGACGGCGAACGGCGTCACCTACGACACGACGGTCTTTACCGCGACGGTGACGGTGACGGAGAATGCGGAGACGCACGCGCTGGAGGCGCAGGTTGCCTACAGCAAGGGCGGCAAGGCTGCGGATGCGGTGGCGTTCAGCAACAGTTACGCGCCGGCCGCGACTGAGGTGAAGCTGGGGGCCTCCAAGGTGCTGAGCGGCGAGGACCTGAAGGAAGGGCAGTTCTCCTTCCAGCTGAAGGATGCCGACGGCAAGGTGCTGCAGACCGCAAAGAACGCGGCGGACGGCACGGTGGGCTTCGAGGCGATCTCGTACGACAAGCCCGGAACGTACGCCTACAGCATCTCCGAGGTGGACGACGGTCAGAAGAACGTGACGTACGACGCGGCCGAGCACCGGGTAACGGTGACGGTGACGGACGACGGTGCGGGCCATCTGGTGGCGACGGTAACCTATGACGGCGCCGTGGCGCCGGTGTTCAAGAACACGTACACGCCGCCGACCACCCCGCCGACGGAGCCGCCCACCAATCCGCCGAGCAAGTCACCGGTGCCGAAGGAGGAGAAGCCGGGTCTGCCGTATACGGGCGATACCAGCTTGTCGCCGATGGCCCTGGGTGGCATCGCGGGCGGCGCGGTGGTGCTGATCGCCGCAGGCGTTATCCTGCGGCGCCGGAACCGGTAGCTACGGCGGCCGAGAAGGGCTTTGATTGAGGGCGGGTGGTCGCAGGGCGCGGCCGCTCGCCCTTTTTGGTGAAAGGCTATGTTAACCCGCCGTTTGCACGTCCGGCTCCAGATGGAACTCGTACTCCGGCTCCATCATCTTCTTCCGGATCTTTTCGTAGCGCCAGTCGTCGAGCTGCTCGCGCATGAGCGACGTCCTGTCCCCGACGCGTGCGGCCTCGCGCAGCCATCTGAACCACATCAGGCAGCTGTGGAGCCTGCGGGTCGATACGCCCTTGAACCTCTCGAGGAAGTGGCCGAGCGAACCCTGCGCTTCAGCATCCTCTGGACCGTGTCCCGCTCGTACCCGGTGAGCCTGCCGTGGGTCCTCGGGACCGCCCTCGCGGCGCCCTTCCCGCCCTTTCCGGACATGGCGTCCTCCGATCTCCCGGGGCCGGCCGATCCGGCCCTCAGGGTATCGGATTCCCAAATTTATCCGTATATGTGCGGATGAATGCGGGAGGCGTTCGGATGAAGTTGTATTCAAGGAAAGAGACTGACCCTTTGTCGCATTCCATGCGGGTTATATGCAGGTATGCCTGCGCACGCTATCATGTATGGGTTAGACCGCAACTATGTACCCCATACGCGAAGGGATGCGCATGTATCTGAAGATCGACATGTTCTAGCTGGGCTTACCCCCGCAGTGGCGCCGCGCGCCCCATCAACTCTGCCGATTTTCGCCTTCACGCACATAAAGGAGTCCCGCCATGCGCGACAAGCTCGAAAAGATCATTAAGGCCTACGAGGAGCTCGAGAAGAAGCTTTCCGACCCGGCCGTCGCCTCCGACATCAAGGAGTTCACGCGTCTCAACAAGGAGTACGCACACCAGTCCGACCTCATCGCTGCCTCGCGCGAGTACATCGGCGCGCTCGATGACATCGAGGCCGCCAAGGAGATGCTCCGCGACACCAGCGATGCGGACGAGAAGGAGATGCTCCAGATGGACATCTCCGAGAACGAGGAAAAGCTTCCCCAGCTCGAGGAAGACATCAAGTACATGCTCATCCCGAGTGACCCCAACGACGACAAGAACACCATCGTCGAGATTCGCTCCGCCGCCGGTGGCGACGAGGCAGCCATCTTCGCCGGCGACTTGTACAAGATGTATCAGCGCTTTTGCGAGTCGCGTGGCTGGAAGACTACCGTGCTCGATTCCAGCCCCAGCGAGGCTGGCGGCTTTAAGTCCATCGAGTTCAAGGTCGAGGGCGACCGCGTCTACTCCGTTATGAAGTACGAGTCCGGCGTGCATCGCGTCCAGCGTGTCCCCAAGACCGAGTCCCAGGGTCGCATCCAGACTTCCACGGCAACCGTCGCCGTGCTTCCCGAGGCCGAGGAGATCGACGTCCAGATCAACCAGTCCGACCTGCGCATCGATACCTACTGTGCCTCCGGCCCTGGCGGTCAGTGCGTCAACACTACCTACTCCGCCGTGCGCATCACCCACCTGCCCACCAACACCGTGGTGCAGTCGCAGGAGCAGCGTTCTCAGATCCAGAACCGCGAGGTCTGCATGCAGATGCTGCGTGCCCGTCTGTACGAGATGGAACTCGAGAAGCAGCAGGCCGAGCTCGGCGCCGAGCGCCAAAGCCAGATTGGCCACGGCAACCGTTCCGAGAAGATCCGCACGTACAACCAGCCCCAGGACCGCGTGACCGATCACCGTATCGGCTTCAACTCCACCTACAACGGCGTCCTTCTGGGCGATCAGCTCGGCACCGTCATCGAGGCGCTTGCCGCCGCCGAGCGTGCCGAGAAGCTGGCACAGGCGGTTTAGGTTACGGCGTTTTACCAAACGCCGTAACTGCTCGACGCTGCAAACGCCCCTAAGCGGCAATCTGACGTTCAATCGTTGGTCGCGTACCGAAGTACGCTTCCCTCCTCTTTCACGTCACCTTGCTCGCTTAGGGGCGTTTTCGCTGACTTATGCTCAACCTGTGGGGTTTCCAAGGTAGTCATTGGGGACGTTCTTAAATGACTAGGTTGGGTACATTGCTTTGAGATGTTATTTAATCAGCTTGGATGGCCATTAAGCCGGCTACCTGCTCAAAGAAATTAGCGGCATTCATCTGATATTGAAAATAATGCTCAAAAAATCGTCCAAGAAGTCGCGGGGACCTTTTTGGTGCGTCGCGCGTCAAGTGATTTGGCAAGTTCTTGGTTAGATATTGGTCAGTTTTGAGTCAACCTTGCCAAAAGCTTGACGAATGCAAATCTAGACGTCGGCGAATGAACATTTCAGGCAGGTTCCAAGCATAATTCTGGGCTGATTCTCGATAATCGCCTTCAATTGTCCCTTGCCAAGCGCTGGCCTCGCGTACAATCTGCTCCGACATTCGCGCGCCGCCCGGCGCTTAAGAGGGGAGGGCCCCATGGCAAACGAGATTTGGACCATCAAGCGTTGTCTTGAGTGGACCAAGGAGTACCTGGCCGAGCGCGGCGAGGAGCACCCCCGTCTTTCTGCCGAGTGGCTGCTCTGCGCTGCCACGGGTTTGGCACGCATCGACTTATATATGCGCATGGACGAGACGCTTAACGCGGCTCAGCTCGAGACCATGCACGCGGCCGTTGTTCGTCGCGCTAAAGGTGAACCGCTGCAGTACATCACCGGCAGCACGCAGTTTCGCATGATCGACGTCGCGTGCGCCCCCGGCGTGCTCATTCCGCGTCCCGAGACCGAGATGCTCGTCGAGGAAGTCCTCAATTATCTGGATGCCGAGGTGCTGAGCCCCGAGGCCGCTGCCCGTCAGCGTGTTGAGCTGCCTTGGAACGATGAGGTCGAGGAGGCACGCAAGGCCGAGGCCGCGCTGGCAGACGAACGGGCGACCGCCGAGCGCCGTGCCGCTAACCTGACGGCTGCCGATGAGGCAGCGCTAGGCGGCGACGTACTGGGCAGCCGTGCCTATGCCGAGGAACTGGCCGACCGCGAGGCCGAGGAAGCCGCCGCGCAGGCAGCAGAAGCCGAAGCCACGGAAGCCGCCGAGTCCGAGCTCGACGAATACGGCATCGCCATCGAGGGTGCCGACCAGGAGACGGCTTCAGCTCAGGATGCCGCTGCGCCTGCCCCAGCCGAGCCCTGCACTGCCCGCGTTCTCGAGGTCGGCTGCGGCACGGGCTGCATTTCGCTCTCCCTTGCCTGGGAGCGCCGCGGTCACGTCACTTGCACCGCTACCGATATCGAGCCGCGCGCCATCGACCTTGCTACCAAAAACCGCGACGCCCTCGGCCTCACGGCAGATGAGGTTGCTTTTAGCCTTACCAACCTGGTGAGCTCCATTCCCCGCGAAGAGTGGGGCACGTTCGACGTGCTTGTCTCCAATCCGCCCTACATTCCGACCGACGTCATGCGCTCATTGCCGCACGAGGTCAAGGACTTCGAGCCCGACCTGGCGCTCGAGGGCGGCGCCGACGGCCTCGATATCTTCCGCCGCCTGCTCAATGCGGCGCCTTACATGCTGCGTGCCGGCGGTCTGTTTGCCTGTGAGCTCTACGAGGGTGCCCTCGATGCCGCGGCCGAGCTCTGCCGCCAGGCGGGTCTCTCGGACGTGCGCATCGTCTGCGACCTCACCGATCGCCCCCGCATCGTCCGAGCCATCGTCACCGAGCCCAAACAGCGCCAGTAATATTCATTAACTGGTTAGCAAAAATTATAAAGTAGTTTATAATTAGGACGGCTGAAAGAGGTCGGCCCATGCAACCTCCTACCTTTCGGGAAATCATTGCCCTACTCAAGCACGATGGATTCGTGAAGGTCGCGCAAGTCGGTAGTCATGCTAAGTATGTTTCTGGTGACCGTGTTGTCACCGTGAACGGCTCTGGTGGTGATCGACCAAAGAAGGGCACGTGGGCAAGTATTCGTCGCCAAGCTGGATGGTAGTTGGAGGCAAAATGAGGCAGCGATTTACCTATGACTGCGTTCTCATAAAAGAAGACGACGGTTACTGCGCCAGCTTCCCGCAGATTCCCGGCGCCTTTGCCGATGGCGATACGCGCGAAGAAGCGATTGCCCATGCTACCGAGGCACTGATGGCGTTTTTGGCCGACGACCTCAACAACGGTTTGACTCCGGCAGGGTACGAACGCTCGGCCGAGGTCGTGGCCCTTTCAGTCGAAATCGACCACGAGGACGCTCGGGAAGCGGCGTGCCGAACATTTAAAGACGCAGCGCTGGACCTCAAAGTCTCCGCTCCGCGGATTACCGCGCTGGTCAAAGCCGGCAAACTCGATGTTGAACTCGTCGACGGCCGTCGGATGATAACGATAGACAGTATCGAGCGTTACGCCGCCCAAGAACGTCACGCCGGAAGACCAAAGAAGTTCGTAGCCGTCCAATAATCCCCTCACTTTCACCGACTACTAGAGCCGCTCACCAAACCAACATGCGCTCTGGGCAAATAGATTGAACGTTTCGTGCGAGAATGCCCCACAGTAAACAAACTTGCACCAGAGCGTAAGGGGCTGGCATACACATGCAGACGGTCTATCGGGTATACGAGGGAGCGCGCGAGCCGCATCGGCTTGCCGTCGAGCGTACGGCCGAGGTGCTCGGCTGTGGCGGTCTGGCCCTGATCCCGACCGAGACCGTCTATGGTGTCGCTGTGGCAGTTAACGCCTTTTCGGACGCCGTGCCTCAAGATACAAGCGAATTCCCATCGTGGCCGCGAGATCTGCAGGCCACCGTCAACGGCGCCGCGGTCCCCGCGCTCGGTACCGGCTATCGTCGTATCTTTACCCTCAAGCAGCGCGAGCTCACCCAAACGGTTGCCTGGTTGGTCGATGATGCCGAGGCACTCGACCGCTATGGCGTGGATATCCCTAACGAGGCCCGCGTGCTCGCCCGACGATGCTGGCCGGGAGCCCTGACTATCGTGATTAAGGCAGCCCCCTGCGTGCCGACCTTTATGCGCGCCGCCGATGACACGGTGGCTCTTCGCGCGTCGGCCTCGCCTGTGGTGCAGGCGCTCATCCGCGCCTGCGGCAGTCCACTTGCCTGTACGAGCGCCAACACGCACGGCGCACCCTCGCCGGCAAGCTTTGCCGCCGTCGAGGGTCGCATCTTGGAGGGGGTCGATGTTGCCGTCGACGCCGGTGAGACCCCGTGTCGCGACGCCTCGACCATCGTGTCGTTTCAGCACGGCGGGCTCCAGATCCTGCGCCAAGGCGCACTTCCCGCATCAGAGATCGAACGGGTCCTGTCCGACCCGATGCAATAGAAAGGTGTAAGCGATGTCGTTGAATCTGGGCAGCCTGGGCATGGAAGATGCCTCGTTTAACTTTGGCGGTTCCTACATCATGGCACTCGACTGCGGCACCACCTCGGTACTTGCGACCATCGTCGACGAGTACGGATGCATCGTCGCGCAGGCACGTCGCAGCGTCAAAACCAGCTTCCCGCGTCCCGGTTGGGTAGAGCAAGACCCCATGGCGGTGCTTGCCAGCCAGATCGCCGTCATGATGGAAGTCCAGTTTAAGAGCGGTATCCACTCCGACCGCATCGCCGCCATCGGCATCTCCAACCAGCGCGAGACCACGGTGGTCTGGGACCGCGTGAGCGGTCAGCCGATCTATAACGCCATCGTATGGCAGTGCCGCCGTACCGCGTCGGTAATTGAGGCGTTGGTTGAACAGGGTTGCGAGGAGTTGGTGCGCTCCCGCACGGGACTCACGCTCGACCCGTATTTCTCGGCCTCCAAGGTGCAGTGGATTCTCGACAACGTCGACGGCGCACGCGAGAGCGCGGCGGCGGGCGACCTCATGTTTGGCACCATCGACACCTGGCTCATCTACAACCTCACTGGCGGCCAGGTCTTTGCCACCGACTACACCAATGCCAGCCGCACGGCACTCTTTAATATCCATACGCTCGATTGGGACGACGACCTGCTGGCGCTCTTTGACGTTCCACGTTCCATGATGCCCGAGGTTCGCTGGAGCTCGGGCGACTACGGCCGCGTCGCGAGCGACATCATGACCAACATGCCGCCCATCATGGGCGTGGCGGGCGACCAGCAGGCGTCGCTGTTCGGCCACTGCTGTTTCCGTCCCGGCCAGACCAAAAACACCTATGGCACGGGGTGCTTTATGCTCATGAACACCGGCGACGAGATCGTCGAATCCAAGAATGGCTTGGTCTCCACCATCGGTATCGCTGCGAACGGGAAGATCAGCTATGCACTCGAGGGCTCCATCTTTGCTGCCGGCTCCACCATGAACTGGCTTCGCAACAACATGGGCATCATCTCGAGCGTGAGCGAGTCGGCACAACTCGCCGCTTCGATTAACGACAACGAGGGCTGCTACTTCGTTCCCGCCTTTGCGGGTTTGGGCGCTCCCTGGTGGGATCCGCATGCCCGCGGTATCGTGTGCGGTCTGACCGGCGCCTCGAGCCGTGCGACCATCGTGCGCGCCGCCTGCGAATCCATGGCATATCAGAGCTACGACGTGCTGCGCGCCATGGAGCAGGACGTGGGGCTTTCGATCGAGCGCCTGTCTGTCGATGGCGGTGCCTCGCGCAACGAGTTCATCATGCAATTTCAGACCGACCTGCTGGATATCCCCGTGCTGCAATGCGAGACGGTGGAGACCACGGCAATCGGTGCCGCGTACTTGGCGGGTCTTGCCGTCGGCTATTGGGAAGACCTGGAAGAGCTGGAGCAAAATGCCCAGATCGTTAGGACCTTCCTTCCCCACATGTCCGCCGAGCGCCGCGAGCAAAACCTTGCGGGCTGGCGTGATGCGGTCAAGCGCTCGCTCAGTACCGCACAGTAGGGCCGCGATGGGCTGCTCGATACAACAAACCGCTAAACTAATGCATGGCGTGCGGTGGCGACATTGCTGCGCGCCTTGTCAGCAAGGCCGTTTTGCGGCCGCAACGAAAGGGGCAATCAACCCATGACCGTCACCTACGATGCGTCCCGTGTGACGCTTGTCGATCACCCGCTCGTTCAGCACAAGCTGTCGATCCTGCGCGACAAAAATACCGGCACCAACCAGTTCCGCCAGCTCGTGCGCGAACTCGCACTTTTTGACGGCTACGAGGCCATGCGCGACCTGCCTATGGAAGACGTCGAGGTCGAGACCCCCATCACTACCGCCACGTTCAAACAGCTCGCCGGCAAGAAACTCGCCATCGTGCCCATCCTGCGTGCGGGCCTTGGCATGGTCGACGGTATCCTCGACCTGGTGCCCTCTGCTCGCGTGGGCCACATCGGCATGGAGCGCGACGAGGTTACCCGCGAACCGCATGAGTACTACTGCAAGATGCCCAAGGATATCGACCAGCGCATCTGCTTGGTTGTCGACCCCATGCTCGCCACGGGCGGTTCGGCCGAAATGGCCATCAGCTACCTGCGCGAGCGCGGTGTCAAGGACATCCGCATGCTGTGCATCGTCGCGGCCCCCGAGGGCCTCAAGTCGCTGACTGAGAAGGATTCTGATGTGCATATCTATACCTGCGCCATCGACGACCATCTCAACGAGGCTGCCTACATCGTTCCCGGCCTGGGCGACGCCGGCGACCGCATCTACGGCACGCTCTAGTCGCTGGGCTAAGACGGCCGCGGCTGCAAATACGAAGAAACGGTGCGCGCGGACGAACAAAAGGCGACCGTGCGCACTCCTGTTAACGGACGTTTTGCCCTGCAGGGTTCGAGAAAAACGTATTACCGTACCTGCGGCATAAAGAAGGTCTTAAGAAAACGAACAGGTGCGTATTAACCGATGCTTTTTCGGTTGTACGTTAGCGATTGGCTCGTACAATAGTCACCAATGTTTGGCGGGAACTGTTCTGTGAGGCGTTAAAAAGGAAAGTGAGGACGCCAGTGTTTCAGATAGCCGATCTGCTCGCTATCGTTGCAGGCGCCATCGCGGGCGCAATTGCCTTCCTTCCCTTTGTCTTTACACTCAAGCCGGTTCTTGACGATAAACAGAATGCGGACATGCTCAAGGGTATGGTGAGTCTGGCGGTCTCGGCAATCGCCCTGCTCGTCTTTACCTTGGTTGTGTTTGTGTTGTTCGGAGAGGCATTTCGCATGTTCCTCCTGGGCGAGGCGATCGGCTTCGTGGCCTTTATGGCCGTCTGCGCGGTTCGCGTCGCCAAGGCGCTGCGAGATCCTCATGAGGTCGAAAGGTAAGTCGTGGAAATTTTTGAAAAGCTGCCTGATGAGATTAATCATCTGGTCAGCGAGTTCAGCTCCACCCCTGTCGTGGGCGATCTGAGCTGCGGCATCACGCAGTACTCGTTTTGGCTGATCGTCTCCACGATCGTGCTCCTGATCGTCCTGGCCGTGTTCAAGAAGAAGCAGACCCTGGTTCCCAAGGGCTTCTTCGTCAACGGTTTCGAGTACATCATCGAGTACGTCGAGAACGATATCGGCAAGGGTGTCGTGGGTGAGAACTGGAAGAAGCACTTCCCGTTCCTGTGCTCGCTTTTCCTGTTCATCCTGATCAATAACATGATCGGCCTGATCCCGGGAATGAAGCCCGGCACCGGCGCAATCGGCTCCACCGCCGCACTCGCCATTTTCGCCTTCGTGTACTTCATCTACTACGGATGCAAGGCTCACGGCGTGATCGGCTACATCAAGAGCCTCGCCCCGCAGGGCGTGAGCTTCCCGATGAACGTGCTTGTGTGGGTCGTCGAGCTTTTCTCGACCTTCCTGCGCCTCATCACGCTTGCCGTCCGTCTGTTCTGCAACATGTTCGCAGGACACGTGGTCATGGGCTCGTTCGCCATCATGGCGAGCATGTTCATGCAGCCGCTGCTTCAGCAGGCTTCCGCGGCCCACGCCGCCGGCGCCCTGCCTTCGCTGGCCTGGCTTGCCATCCTCATCCTGATCTATGCAATCGAGCTTGTGGTCGGCGCCATCCAGGCTTACGTCTTCACGGTCCTTACCGCCGTGTATGTCTCCGAGGCAGAGGAGGTCGCGGAGGAGGAGTAATCTTCCGTTCGCGCCTTTAAAGGTAAGGCAATTCGTTAAACCGCCGGTGCCCGTACCCATGGAGCCCGGCAGTTATAAAAAGGTTATCCTGCGTGAATAAAAGACACGCACGACAAAGGAGGAATCGTGGGAGTTATCGGTTACGGTCTCGGTGTTATCGGCGCTGGTCTTGCTATCGGCCTGTCTGCTCTGGGTGCTACGGGTGCTATGGCCCGTCAGCCTGAGGTCCAGGGCCGCGTGTTCACCGTCTTCATCATGGGCTCCGCCTTCGGCGAGGCTCTGGCTCTGATCGGCTTCGTTGTCGCGCTGATCGTTAAATAGCACGGAGCGTCAAGTATGAATCTTTCATCCCAGAAGAGCGCGATCGCACTCTCCGCGTCCGCGGCCGCGCTGCTCATGCCGGTTTCCGCGTTCGCTGAGGACGGCGCTGCCGGTGCGGACATCCTCATCCCTAAGATGGCGGAGTTCATCCCGGCGCTTATCGCCTTCCTGATTATCTGGATCGTGCTGGCCAAGGTTGCCCTGCCGGGCATCATGAAAACCATGGAGGAGCGCGGCAAGAAGATCGAGGAGAGCCTCGACGAGGCCGAGAAGACCAAGCAGGAGGCTATCGCCAAGCGCGCTGAGTCCGACTCGATCGTCACCGACGCCCGTCGTCAGGCTGCCGACATCGTTCTCGAGGCCCGTAAGGACGCCGAGTCCGAGCGCGCCCGTATCATCGAGGCTGCTCACAAGGAGGCCGAGGAGATTATCGCCAAGGCCCATACGACCGTCGAGGACGAGCGCAAGTCCATCTACGCTGGTGCCGCGAGCTCCATCGCCGACCTGTCCGTTGCCGTCGCCACCAAGATCGTGGGCGAGGCACTCGAGGACGAGACCGAGCAGAAGAAGCTCATCGAGCGCTACATCCAGGAAGCAGGTAGCCTGAATGCCGACTAGCCGCTATCAGGACAAGGTACTCGAGACCTACGCGCGCTCCCTTCTGGAAGCCGCTAAGGCCGAGAACCATGTGTTCGAGGACCTCGAGATGATCGAGCGCCTGGCTTCTGCCAGCCCCGAGATCATCGCCGTGCTCGACACCATGTCCAAGCGCGACCAGCTCGACCTTCTTCCCAAGGTGGCAGCTGCCTTTAAGTATGTTGCCGAGGAAGACGAGGATGTAGTGGGCGTGACCGTCACCACGGCGATCCCGCTCGACGACGAGCTGCGTCAAACCATCACTAAGAAATGCGAGCAGGACTTCGGCCGCAAGGTATTCCTTATCGAGCAAGTCGATCCGTCTATCGTGGGCGGCTTGGTGCTCGAGGCACGCGGCGAGCGTCGTGACATTTCCGTCAAGACGCAGCTGCGCGTCGCGCAGGAGACCCTCGCAAACTCTGCTAATTCGTACGGAGGTGAAGCCTAATGTCCGAAACCCTCAATGCCCAGGATATCGCCAAGAAACTGCAGGAGCAGCTCACGAGCCTCTCCGCGACGGTCGATACGCATGAGGTTTCAACGGTCGACGAGGTAGGCGACGGTATCGCGCGCGTCTCTGGCCTCAAGAGCGCCATGGCAGGCGAGCTTCTGGAGTTCAAGAGCTCCGATACCGGTGAGACCGTCTTCGGCCTTGCCCAGAACCTTGACCGTGACGAGGTCGGCGCCGTTCTGTTCGGTGCCGTCGACTCCATCAAGGAAGGCGACGAGTGCCGCACCACTGGCCGCATTATGGATATTCCCGTGAGCCGTGCCATGCTCGGCCGCGTCGTCAATCCGCTCGGCCAGCCTATCGACGGCCTGGGTGACATTGTCGCCACGCACCGTCGTCCTATCGAGTTCAAGGCCCCCGGTGTCATCGACCGTACCCCGGTGTGCGAGCCGGTTCAGACTGGCCTGTTGGCCATCGACTCCATGGTGCCTATCGGCCGTGGTCAGCGTGAGCTCATCATCGGCGACCGTAAGACCGGTAAGACCGCCATCGCCATCGACGCTATCCTCAACCAGCGCGGCAAGGGCATGGTCTGCATTTATGTCGCCATCGGCCAGAAGGCCTCCACGGTTGCCAACATCCGCGAGACCCTCGCTCAGCACGGTGCGCTCGACTACACCATCATCGTTTCGGCAACCGCTGCCGATTCCGCCCCTATGCAGTACATCGCGCCTATGGCCGGTGCCGCTATCGGCGAGTTCTTCATGTACAACGGCGAGGACGGCAAGCCCGCCAGCGAGACCAACCCCGGCGGCCACGTGCTCGTCATTTACGACGACCTGTCCAAGCAGGCTGTGGCCTACCGTCAGATGTCGCTGACGCTGCATCGTCCGCCCGGACGCGAGGCCTATCCTGGCGACATCTTCTACCTGCACTCTCGTCTGCTCGAGCGTGCCGTCAAGATGTCCAAGAAGAACGGTTACGGCTCCATGACGGCCCTGCCGATCATCGAGACCCAGGACGGCGACGTCTCGGCCTACATTCCGACCAACGTTATTTCCATTACCGACGGTCAGATCTACCTGCAGTCCGAGCTCTTCTTCCAGGGCCAGCGCCCGGCAGTCGACGTGGGCATCTCCGTGTCCCGCGTCGGTGGTGATGCGCAGACCAAGGCCATGAAGCAGGTCGCCGGCAACCTCCGCCTGGACCTCGCTTCGTACCAGGAGCTCGCCGGCTTTACGCAGTTCGGCTCCGACCTTGACGAGGCCACGCAAAAGCAGCTTACCCACGGCGCTCGCATGACCGAGCTCCTTAAGCAGCCGCGCTATAAGCCGTTTGAGGTTTCCGAGCAGATCGTTACGCTGTTCGCCGGCAACGAGGGCTTCCTGGACGACCTGGAGATCGCCGACGTGCTGCCGTTCCGTGCCGAGCTCGTCGAGTACATGGACAATGGCTTTGGCTCGCTGCTCGACAAGGTTCGCGCCAAGAAGATCGACGATGACACCAAGGCTGAGCTCCTTCGCGTCATCGGTGACTTTAAGCAGCAGTTCATGGCCAAGCACCATGCCGATACGACTGGATCAGAGGAGAACTAAGCCCTATGGCCAACCTTCGCGACATTAAGAAGCGAATCTCCTCGGTTACCACGACCAAGCAGATCACGCGCACGATGGAGATGGTCTCTACGGCCAAGATCCGTCGTGCCCTCGATCGCTCCAAGCAGGCCGAGCCCTATAAGGAGGCGCTGACCGACGTCATGTTGACGGTCGCCGGCGACGCCTCCTGCTCGGGCAACGATCCCATGCTGCATAAGCATGAGAGCGTTAAGCGTGGCCTGATTGTCGTCATTGCTTCGGACCGCGGCCTTGCCGGCGGTTTCAATACGACGGTGGAGCGCATGGCCGAAAAGCTCGCCGCTTCTTGGGCGAACGACGGCATCGAGTGCGAGATCATTGCGTGCGGACGCAAGCCGGCCACGTATTTCCGCGACCGCGCAAACGTCATCATGCACTTTGAGGGCAATTCCTCCGAGCCCGATTTTAATCAGGCTCGCATGATTTCCTCTCATATCTGCGATGCGTATCGTGCCGGTGAGCTTGACCGTGTCGAGCTTGTCTACCACCACGCCAAGAACCGCGTGGATCAGGAGCTTCGCGTCGAGCACTTGCTGCCGCTCGATCCCGAGATGATCGCTATGGCCCACGGTCCGCGTAAGAACGAGACCGACGCCCCTAAGCGCATCTCGTCCACGTTCGAGTTCGTGCCCTCTCCCGAGCATGTTCTCGGCAAGCTTGTACCGTCGTATATCCTGACGGTCATCTACCAGGCCCTGATCGATTCGGCGGCCGCCGAGCAGGGTGCACGCCGCAAGGCCATGCACTCCGCAACGGAAAACGCCACCGCGATCATCTCGACCCTTACCCGCACGTATAGTCGCGTGCGCCAGGCTTCGATCACGACCGAGATCAACGAGATCGTCGGCGGAGCCTCAGCATTGGAGGAACAGTAATGGCTAATAACACCGTAAAGCTTGCGGTCGAGGAAGCCACCAAGAAGACGACTGCCGGTGATGGTCGCATCGTGCGTATCATCGGCCCTGTCGTCGACGTCAAGTTTGACGGCGCGGTGCCCCCGATCTACAACGCGCTCACGGTCGAGGCCGAGACCCCGATCGGTCATCTGAGCACGATCCTCGAAGTCGAGAGCCAGCTTCCGGGCGGTGTCGTCCGCACGGTCGCCATGTCCTCGACCGACGGCATGCAGCGCGGCCTCATCGCCACCGATACCGGTGAGCCCATGAAGATGCCCGTTGGTCCCAAGACGCTCGGTCGCATTTGGAACGTCATGGGCAAGCCCGTCGATGGCAAGCCCATGCCCGAGGTGGAGGAGTTCTACCCCATCCACCATGCAGCGCCCCGCTTTGACGAGCTCACCACCAAGACCGAGATCTTCGAGACCGGCATCAAGGCCGTCGACCTGCTTGAGCCCTACATCCGTGGCGGCAAGACGGGCCTGTTCGGCGGCGCCGGCGTCGGCAAGACCGTTCTGATTCAGGAGCTCATCAACAACCTCGCCCAGGAGCACGGCGGCACCTCGGTGTTCACCGGCGTCGGCGAGCGTACCCGCGAGGGCACTGACCTGTTCCTCGAGATGAGCGAGTCTGGCGTTATCGACAAGACCTGCTTGGTCTATGGTCAGATGAACGAGCCGCCCGGAGCGCGTCTGCGCATCGGTCTGGCCGGCCTTACCACCGCTGAGTATTTCCGTGATCGTGGCCAGGACGTTCTGCTGTTCATCGACAACATCTTCCGCTTCTCCCAGGCAGGTTCCGAGGTTTCCGCACTGCTGGGCCGTATGCCGTCCGCCGTTGGTTACCAGCCCACGCTGGCAACCGAGATGGGCGACCTCCAGGAGCGCATTACCTCGACCAAGACGGGCTCCATTACCTCCGTCCAGGCTGTCTACGTCCCCGCAGACGACCTGACCGACCCGGCGCCTGCCACGACGTTTACGCACCTCGACGCCACCACGGTTCTTTCGCGTAGCATTTCGTCGCTCGGCCTGTTCCCGGCTATCGACCCGCTCGCGTCTTCCTCCGACGCCCTCGATCCCTCGATCGTCGGCGAGGAGCACTACCGTGTCGCCGTCAAGGTCCAGGAGCTCCTGCAGGAGTACTCCGACCTTCAGGACATCATCGCCATTCTGGGTATGGACGAGCTGTCCGAGGAGCAGCGCCTTACGGTCAACCGTGCCCGTAAGATCCAGCAGTTCCTCTCCCAGTCCTTCCACGTCGCCGAGAAGTTCACCGGTAACCCCGGTGTCTACGTCCGCGTCGAGGATACCGTCCGCTCTTTCGCCGAGATTGTCGACGGCAAGGCCGATGACCTGCCCGAGCAGGCTTTCCGCTATGCTTCCACGATTGAGGACGTGCGCGAGCGCGCCCGCAAGATGGGGGAGAAGTAGGTTATGCGTATCCGCATCGTGTGCCCCGTGAGCTGTGCCTATGAGGGCGACGCTGCGTTTGTGTCGATTCCGTCCACGGATGGCGAGTTTGGCGTTCTGCCTGCTCACTCCAGTGAGATCTGCACGATCGACCGCGGTTACGTTCGCGTTTCCGATAAGGCCATGGGCACTGTCGACCACACGTTTGCCGTGGCCGGCGGCTATGCCCAGGTTGCGGACGATGTCGTGACCGTTCTCGCCGAGCGCGCTTGCGATTTGGCGACCGTCGATGCCGACAAGCTTAAAGCTGATATTCAAGGTTTTGAAGAGAAGCTGGGTAATTTGTCGGAGGATGATGCACGCCGCGCCTACCTCTATAATGAAATCGCATGGTGTAAGCTCAAGCTTGCCCAATAGTCAAACGATTTAGCGTTCGACCATTTGCGAACACATCATGCCCGGGATGGCCTAGCCACCCCGGGCATGCTTTTTGAAAGGGTAGACCTTGGATATTATCCGCGTTGAGGGTGGCCACGCCATCGGAGGCTCCGTGCCCGTTTCGGGCGCCAAGAACTCTGCACTCAAACTCATGGCGGCAACGCTTCTGGCGCCGGGCAAGACGACGCTGCAGAACGTGCCCGATATTTCCGATGTCCACGTGATGGGCAAGGTGCTCAAGGGTATGGGCGCCACGATCGATGTCCTCGACGAGCACACGCTCGAGATCGATACCTCTCAGGTCGATTCTTGGGAGGCCCCCTACGAGCTCGTTGCCAAGATGCGTGCTTCCACTGCCGTCATGGGGCCCCTGTTGGGTCGCTTCCATCGCGCCAAGATCGCCATGCCGGGCGGCTGCAACCTGGGTGCTCGCAAGATCGATATGCACATTCTTGGTCTTGAGGCCCTGGGCGTCGAGTTTGATACCGCCCACGGCTATATCAACGCCAGCGCGCCTCAGGGCCTGCGCGGTACCACCGTCACGCTCGAGTTCGCCAGCGTCGGTGCGACCGAGAACCTCATCATGGCCTCCGTGCGCGCGCAGGGCACCACGGTTATCGACAATGCCGCCCGCGAGCCCGAGATCGTCGATCTCGCCAACATGCTCAACGAAATGGGCGCCAAGATTGTTGGCGCCGGTACGCCTGTCGTGACCATCGAGGGCGTGGAAGAGCTGCATCCTGTTACCCATCGCGTAGTGGGCGACCGCATCGAGGCCGGTACCTTTATCGTCGCCGGTGCGTTGATGGCGGACGATCGCGGTGTCGATGTCACGGGCTTTTGTCCCATTCACTTGGGCATGGTGCTCAAGAAGATGGAGCTCATGGGTATCGACTGCGAGCGCGTCGAGGATGGCGTCCATGTGAACCGTGCCGAGCATATCAAGCCGGTCGACATCCAGACGCTTCCGTTCCCCGGCTTCCCGACCGACATGCAGGCACAAATTATGGTGCTCTCCGCCCTCTCCGACGGCAGTTCCGTTATTACCGAGAACATCTTCGAGAATCGCTTTATGTTTGCCTCTGAGCTCGTGCGCATGGGTGCCGACATTCGCATCGAGAGCCATCATGCCATGATTCATGGCGTCAAGGGCTTCTCGGGCGCACAGGTTACCTCGCCCGATCTGCGTGGCGGAGCGGCCCTCGTCGTAGCAGGCTTGATCGCCGACGGGACGACCGAGGTTTCGGCCATCCATCACATCAAGCGCGGCTACGAGCAGTTTGTCGAAAAGCTGCAGGCGCTCGGCGCGCATGTCGAGCACGCTACCGTCCCCGATCCCGTCATCTACTAATACAGGTTGCCCATGTTTAAGAAAAAGCCCCTCGCGGATACCACCACCCGAAGACCCTCAACTGGTGCGCAGGCCAAGATCTACAGTCGCGATAACGTGGATCGCTATTCCGAGCGCGCTCGCCAACGTCGTCGTAGCCACACGATTCGTAACGTCGCGCTCATTGTCGTGCTTGGCGTGCTGCTGAGTGCCACTACCGCTGCCGGCCTGTGGTTTGCCACCATTATGGGCAAGTTCGGCGATTCTAATGTCATTACCGACAATCTGCGTCGGGTTCTGGTTGACACCGATGAGGCAAAGGATCCGTTCTATGTGCTGCTTCTTGGCACCGACGGCCGTCCGGGCGAGGATACGTATCGTGCCGACTCGATTATCCTGGCACGCATCGACCCCACGCAAAAGCAGGCGACGCTCATTTCCGTTCCGCGCGACACCAAGGTCGTGTACAAGGGCGAGACCATGAAGATCAACGCCTGCCATACCGTTGGCGGCGCCGAGGCCATGGTCGAGGCGGTCAACGAGCTGTGCGGTGTTCAGATTTCCCACTATGCCGAGGTCAGCTTCGACGGTATGCAGGCGCTGATTGATTCGGTTGGCGGTATCGACATTAACGCAACCGATGATGTTGACGACCCCGAGCACCTGGATATTAAGATTACCGCTGGTCAGCAGCATATGGACGGCGCTACCGCTCTTACCTATGCCCGCTGCCGCTACATCTATACCGACGGCGATTACACGCGCATGCGCCACCAGCGTCAGGTGCTTGGCGCCCTTGCCAACCAGATTCTCAATAACTTCGATGCCACGAAGATCTTTGGCCTGGTTAATTCGCTGTCCGATATGCTCGTAACCGATATGAGCGTTCAGGATATCGTGTCTACGGTCAACGCCATGCGCGGTATGGATGTCGACGGTATCTACTCGGCCAACCTGCCTTCGTACGCCGACGACAGCACCAGGATTGACGGTGTGAGCTACGTCTTTGTCTACGAGGACGAGCTCAAGGAAATGATGGAGCGCGTCGATGCCGGCAAGGATCCCAAGGGTCCCAACACTATGGGTCTTTCCGACGGTTCCAGCTCTACGATCGGCGACCTGAACAACAACACGTCTGACGACTACGCAAACGGCACCGCAACCTCATCGGTCAGCTCTGACGATTCCGATGACTCAAGCGATTCGGGTGATTCGGACTACTACGAAGAGCCCACCGGCGACGGCAACGGCTACGAAGCCAATTACTAGTTACGCGGTTTTACCAAACGCCGCAACGGCTCGACGCTGCGCGCCGCCCAGAGCGACAATTTGTCATTCAAAAGGCAAGGCATGACCAGAAGGTCTATGCCTTGCCTTTTTCATGCCAACTTGTTCGCCCCGGACGTCGCTCGCTCATATGACCCAATCCGCTGTCAAGAGCCACAATGGCCCCGCCGACCGCTTGCAATCGGTCGGCGGGGCCTGCCGTTGAACCCGTCCCGGTCCGCCCCCGGCATGTCGTCGACGCCTTCGGCTCAGTCTCATATCCGCGGATACCGTTCTGTCGGCCCGCACTCCATTCCTTCGGCGGGGTTCCCCAAGTCTGTCGAGGCGCATGCGGAGGGCTCCGCGCGCACAGCGAAATAGGGGGTGTCCCCGAAGGCCGCCCGGCTCGCCGGGACGTGTCTCTATAGTTTTGTCAACCGCGTGCTTCGCGCCATTTCGGCATGACGCATCCGGGCGCCTGGCGCCCCCGCTTGGTTTCCTCTTCGGTTGATCCCGCCGCCCGCTAGGCCGCGTACGGGACGGCGTCGCGCATGATCGCGTATATGATCTTGAGCCTCTTCCTCGCGACCGCCTTCAGCGCCTTGCTGTGCCTCATCCCCCTCGCCCTGCACTCCCCGTAGTACCTCCCGAACCTGTTGTCCGTGCCGATGAGGGAGTTGCAGCTGAATATGAGCAGGTTCTTGAGCTGCCTGTTCCCGCCGTGCTGGGGCGACGTCGACCTGATGCTGCTCCCGGAGCGCCTGTCTGACGGCGCCACGCCGCAATAGCTCGCGAGCTCGTCGTGCCCCCTGAACGCGGATATGTCGATCGACGTCACCAGCGCCGCGGCGGTCTTGGGGCCGATCCCGGGCACCGTGAGGAGGTGTTAGCGCTACTGTAAAAACAACCATTTTGACCAACGCTCAATAACCAATCATGCCAACGCAATCCCGCCATTTGCGCCAACGTATTTTCACCATTTCCACCAACGCCGGGGCTTACGCTTCGACCGACAAGCGAACGATGCTTTCGGGAGGAGCGGGCCGTGGCGGAGAAGAACCTGATCGGAGAGTTGGACATGTACAGGGAAGCGGGCATAAAGCCCAACTTCAGCGACATAGCGAAGCGCTACGGCAAGGACAGGCACACCGTGGCGGCCTACTGGAGGGCCGAGGGCGGCCGGCCCCGCGACGGGCGCGCCGACAGGGCGGGCTCCTTCGACGCGCACATCGAGGAGGTGGCCGCCAAGGCGCAGCTGCCGGGGGTCACCAAGAAGGGCATCCACGAGTGGCTTCTGCACAGGTATCCCGGCGAGGACCTGGCCGGCTACAACGCCTTCACCCAGTCCATGCGCAAGAACGGCATCGCCGTCGGGGCCTCCGACGGCCCGGAGCCGCACCCGCGCTTCGAGACGCCGCCCGGGCTGCAGCTGCAGTTCGACTGGAAGGAGTCGGTCAGGATGGCGAACCGCGACGGCGAGCTGTTCGAGTTCAACGTGTTCGCGGCGACGCTGGGCCATTCCCGCAGGCACATATTCATCCGGTCGGGGACCAGGACGACCGACGACCTGGTCAGGTGCATGTACGCCACGATCGCGAGGCTCGGCGGCGTGCCCCGCGAGTGGGTCACGGACAACATGTCCGCCCTGGTGACGGTCAAGGGCGGCAGGCGCCTCAAGGTCCAGCGCGCATACGAGTTCGCCAAGGCCGCCGGCTTCGAGCTGAAGCTGTGCCGCCCGCGCAGCCCCCAGACCAAGGGCAAGGTCGAGTCGTCGAACCGCTTCCTGTCGCGGCTCGCGGCCTACCAGGGCGACTTCGACGGCTGGGACGACATCGACGAGATCATCGCGCGGATCGAGGACGCCAGCAACTCCGAGCCCGACGAGACCACGGGGCTGCCGCCATCGGCGCTGTTCATGGAGGAGAAGGACGCGCTGCTGCCCGTCGGCAACCTCCGCGCCCTCGAGGAGGCGATGGGCGACGTGGTGCGCGTGGCCAGGGTGCCGGCCACGATGCTGGTCAGCGCGCACGGCGAGCCCATGTCGGTGCCCAGGCGCTGCATCGGCAGGCCCGCCCGCATCGTCTGCATGCCCGGCGGCGCGATGGACTGCTA